>Ga0307375_10006092_pt1 | contig 11223 bp, 10 predicted proteins | sample TR1MG_FD_202531 | JGI IMG/M metagenome (GOLD analysis project Ga0307375, IMG submission 202531) | Soil microbial communities from Risofladan, Vaasa, Finland - TR-1 | ecosystem: Environmental > Terrestrial > Soil > Coastal area > Acid sulfate soil | place: Finland: Risofladan, Vaasa | collected...
AGGCGCATGCACTTCCATGGCCGGACAAACCCAATCGTACTACCTCGCTTGCATCGCCGATCCTCCCTTCGTGCCGTACGTGAGAGTCGTCATCGACACTTGTACCGCAGCCCCCTCCGCCACCCCCGTCGCGGCCGCTCCTGCACCCGTCTCCAACAAGTATGCCGTCTTCAGCAACGTCCCTGGTGTTTGCCACCCTTACTACAACATCTCTGCTACCCCCGTGGTGTTTGGTCGCAATACGTGAAGACCACGGTAACGTGCGATCCCAGCGTAACGACCTCGATGCAAATCTCGTTCTACTCCGACTCCTCCTGCACCGTCCTCCAGCGCACTACCACCGTGAGCGTTGGACCCAGCAGCTGCACTCCCATCCCTGGACTTCCCGAGGGTCTCACCGTCACGTGCCTTGGCGTCGCCGGTTCATATCTCCTCCTCCTCCTCCTCCTCATTGCATTGTTCTTCATTCAAGCTCTTCTCTAAGTGAAACCCATAGTTTTTGTAAGACAATGTACCGCGAACGATCTCATCATCACCAACAAAGCGCCCCCAGTAGCTTGGGCAACAACTCGATCGTCATCTGATGCATGTCACACTCTGTATCAGAACCGAAATCCTGGCTTGAGTTCTCCAGAGGAAGACTTTTCGCATGCTTTCGTGAAAGTCAGGGGCTGTTGTATATTGAGGATGGCACTTACCCCAACGAGCGTCGATCTTGATCGAGCCGCGCGGAACTCCTGAGCGCTTCGATGGACGAGAGTCGCCGACGAATTGGCACTCCCTCGCACACGTTCCCTCCTTCCGAAATGTCGCACGTTGAAGACAATATCGCTGAGCAAGAGGATGTATTTCAACATTCTCGACAAGCCAAAGATGTACGTGCCCATACAACCTCGCAACAACCTGACACAAGCTACTGACTTTTCGTTCTCGTTCGGCTACCTTCAACAGAGATATTCCGCCTCCTCTTCCAGTCAACCTTCTTTTATGGACTTTCCGAGTGTAAATACTGGCCCAAAAGGAGTGCTAAATGACTACCGAATTGCAAAAGAGCGAGCAGAGAAGCGCATGAAAGAACAGCGTGAACGCGACCATGCCTTCGTCGAAAAGAGCACCATGACCGTTACATCGGTATCACAAGACGATAAGAACAAGCTTTCGGCAAAAATCGACCAAATGGACGAGGACGAATTGGATGCGCTCGGTACGACTGGCTACCTTCTGTCTCTGACTCGCTGCTCCCCTCATACTGCTCTTTTTGGTGTTATCTAACGCTTTTTACTGCTTTTCTTCCTACTTTGGGTTGCAAATCGCTCATGTGTACGGATGTTGGCTTGGTTTCGGTGTTCCCCCTCAGTGTCCGGTATTGATGCACAGTTCGAGGCAGAGTATGCGACTTTGCGTATGAAGGAGTTGGAAATTGCTGATACTCGAATGAACACGGGTGTGGCGCTGCGACCGGCGACTGGAGCGAGCGCAAGTTTGGCCAAGTCTTTCGGTGAGCTTTTTGAGCTTCAACCTGACGATTTGGTGGACTTCGTGGAGAAGGAAGATCCTGCGGTGCTGGTGTTCATTCACATCTACCAATCTGTACGTGACCAGTGCGTTGCCAGCTCTCCTTTCCGAGTGTGAAATCGTTTCCCTCTGACGCCTCTGTTTGTGCTTTCTTCCAGAATTTGAGACCTTGTATCCGTCTGAGTGAGATCATGGGTTCGTTGTGTCGTATGTACCCGCATGCCAAGTGGGCTCGAATGATGGAGGAGGGCAAGAGAGACTTCGATGACGATACGCTGCCGATTCTGGTTGTCTACAAGGGTGGTGATGTTGTGCGTTCGCATGTGCGGTTGGTTGATGACATTGGATACAACTTCGATTTGGACGATGTGATTGACTTCCTGGAAGGCCACAAGTACTTGAAGTCGAAGGATGCGATTGTGGACGACAGTTGAGCCCAGGAGCGGTGTGTGACACTGTTGCAATGTACCATTTGTATGAACCATAGACCAAGTAGCGCGGCGTGGGTGTAGCGTTCGGAAGAGAAGCGCCAGGGAGGGGAAAGGGGAACCGCTGCGCGTTTTTGCCAAGACGGCGCGCACCCGCCTGAAATAGTCGCTCCAGCATTGCCATGGCGGACGCTAGTCCTGCCAACTCTAGCATTGCTAGGTCTCACTTCACTCGAAATGACTTCATGCTGGCGCCCCAAAAATACGCTCGCTTACTCTACTTACTGGCCTCCGAACCTCAGTACGCCCGTGTGTTGGTGTGTGCGCAATCACACAGATTTCCACCTTCCTTCAACGCTGTACCCACAAGTTCACCTACTCTTGATATGATAAAACTCGTTTTACACGTCATTTTACCACCGGGAGTCCCGATGATGGTGATTGGAAGCTGAAGTACAGCGTTTTAGTTGCGCAGCCTGTTCAATCCAACTGACCTAGTTTCCTCCCCATCTCCTCTGTCTCTTCAGAAATGCAAGCGCTCTCGCAGAAGCTATGGGCATGGGCGTAGACTTGGACATCTACTCGAAACTACTAAGCAACTTCTTTGGGCTATGGGACCGAAACTTGATCCTCATCAACTGGTGCATCGAAACTGAATTCAAGAACGCACCCGCAGCGCAATCTGGATCCCTCATGAGAGGAAACACCTTCTTGAGCAAGTTGGAATCTGAATTTGCCCGTACGTCATCCATCATTTGATACTTTGGAGAAACGAGTTCACTCTGCCTTCTTCGCGCTCGTGCGACTCTGTGCATTCGCAAACTCCTGTTCTTCTGGTTTATTTACATTCTCTATGTCATCTTACGTGCGTTTCTAACTTGCCCGGTCTCTTTGCGGGTGCTATAGGTAAGCATGGAACGGAGTATCTGAAAGCTCTGTTTTCTGACCTGGTTCGAGAGGTGATCAACCAAGAACAGTCGTTGGATATCGATACGAATCGTGGTAACATCTCAGAGACCATCTTGCAGGATCGTATCATTAAGTTGAAGCTGTTGGCGCAGCGTTTTTTCGCCAAGATTACGAGTGAGGATATGAGGCGTAAGATGCCTCGTGTGATCCGAGCGATTGCAGGCTTGACAAGACATCATGCGAAGATTCATTATCCTACGACGCCGACCTCGCCGTTGATTGGAGGTTTCATCATGTTGAGGTATTTGGCACCGGCGCTTGTCACCCCCGAGGCATTTGGTATTGTGGGCCCTGATGAGGTTCCTACCCCTAAGGCAAGAGCGAACTTGATTCTCATCGCCAAAGTGCTGCAGAACATTTCCAATGGGTTGACTTTCGAGACCACAAAGAAGGAAGAGCACATGAAACCACTAGACGACTTTGTTCGAGCACAGTTCAAACTGATGGACATCTACTACCAATCCGTTGCAGATGATCCCCTCTACCTCGCAGGTCAAGTATCTGAACCTTGGAAGGACCTCCTACAAAAGCCCATGACCCCGGAACTCGTTCAAATCGACAAACTCGGTCTTCCAGAGCTCTTCCAACTACACCGTCTCATCTATCGCTTCAAATCCAAGTTCCTGCATGTTCTGAACACGAAATACGGTGGCATAAACGGGGGTAGCTCGACTTCCTCAACTTCTGGAGCATCACCTTTTTCGTCTCCCTCGCAACCCTCCTCTTCCTCCTCCTCCTCATCCTCCTCTTCCAACCCTCCTGTCGCAACTGCGGCTGCCCTTCAAAGTGCAGATATCACCCGACTTCTCCAGCTGCTAGGACCACCCCCATCCATCCAAGGCGCGACGGGAAAGCCTGGCGTCGCCGCTTGCAATGTTGCTGATTTCATCTATCTTGGCCGCCCAAACAAAGCCGGGCATGCTGTGTTCTACATCACTGTGTGCAAAATCGATTTGAATGCCGAATTGGATACGCTGGTGACGCAAGCGCTGCAGTTCATCTCCGCCAATTCCGCGGCCACTACCCCCCTCTGCTTGGTCCTCGACATGAGTTGGTCCAACATCTATGAGGTGAAGCGCCGATTTTTCCAATCCAATCGCATGTTTAGCACGTTACAGGACAAGATTCCGCGCGAAACGAAGAAGCGCATCCGCGAGATCCATTTAGTTCATCCGTCTGGCATCAATCACATGATGATGTTCCTCTTTCGAACGTTCGTCTCCAATAAGTTCTTCTCCAAAGTCCACGAGCATGCCAAGTGGAAGACATTGGCCGATTGGATCGACATGGCGAAAATCGATTTGCCCGAGGAATCCAAGTCCTACATCACCAAAGCGTATCGCGTGGTTAAGGTGAATGTTAAGGGAAAGCGTCAGAATCGAATTGTAAAGTTTACCGACAACTCCATCCTCAACATTGACTCATCGAATGGAGTGCTAAAGAACGAGAAGTTGCTGGACGACATTGAGGACATCTCACTGACTACGGAAGGCGATCAAACAACGATAGTGATGAAGTTCTCGGAAGGCAGTGCGGAGAGAGAGGCAGGAAGGCGAAAGAAGTCGCTCTTTGGACAGTTGGGCATGAAGGACAAGGCGGACTTGTCGACTCGCACGTACATCTGTTCCAGCAAAGCTGACGCTGAACGCCTCATGGAGGACGTCTTTGAAGCCGCGTATCGCGCACAGAAGATCACAGAGGCTCTGGAGTACAAGGTGGTGAAGGTGAACGACGTGGGAAAGCATCAGGACAGGACCTTCAAACTCACCTGCGATTCGCTCCTCAACCTCGACGGTACTCGCATCAGAACGGAGATCTCATTCATAGGCATCAAGAGTGTGGATTGCGACAAGTACGATCCCAAAGTGCTCTGGCTGCAGCTCAAGATAGAGTTCGGACCCCGGAAGATCATCTTCGAGGACGCCGTGCAACGCAACGCCATGTTTGTCATCCTCACGGCCAGAGTTCTACAAGCCAACGGACTAGAAGACGATGAAGCTGCTCAAATGAAGTTCGAGACCGCGCTATGGCGCCTCAAGGAAGAGGGCACCTCCATCTCCTCTTCGTCCTCCGCCTCTCCGGCACCGTCGTCCCCTTCCCTCTCCCATTCCTCATCCTCCACCAATCTTGCCTCTTCTTCTGGATCCGTACCTGGAGCAACCGCATCTTCCTCATCTGCTGCTGCCAACTCAGCTGCATCCGCCGCCAACGCAGCTGCGCGCTCAGGAACGCTCTCAAACCCGCACTCAACCGGCAGCGCGACGCTCGGACCAAGGGCAAGCATCATGGCCGCACCGGCTGCTCTCGCCTCCTGGAGTGTCATTCCTTCATTTGGAGAACCTGCAGCACCCAATGGATCACTCCCACAGACGACGCCGTACACACAGGCGTCCTCCTCGTCCACATCCCCTCCTTTCGCTTCCATCACTCCACCCCCAACCGCAGTAGTAGACAACGGCAACAACAACCTCGCTCCTGCAGCATCGCCCTCTCCCATTTCAGCACGCCCATGGTCTGGCACTCGGCCCACTGGATCCTTCAGCAGCAACACGACCTGCGGTCCGCAGTAGCCAAGAGAAACCGCTCGGCTCCCTGTACATTCCCGGGTTCTCCTCGTCTGTCAAAAGTCGAAATGTAGAGTCTATGTATCCTAAAGTGTCTCTCTTACCGATAATGTGTTCTGAGAAGGGGTACTTGTGGGGGACCAACAGCATCACTGAGAAACGACCTGATTCTTCTCCTGCCATCTCCTGCTCTTTGAGCCGTCTCATGCTTCCAAATGACATCTGGTGATAGAGATTCAGTTGGAAGGCCCTATTTCTTCATCAGCTGCTGCTGGAATTCACCGGCGGCCCCAGTCAGAGGAGGAAGCTTGGCCCGGGGTTGAAAGCTGAGAGAGAACAGCTTTTGGCCACTCTTTCCTTCACCAGGTTCCTAAGCAGTTCCTATTCATTCTGCTACTCTGGTCATATCTATCATATAGAACATGTCATGTACGTTATTTGCTCATTTGGAGCCTCTAGAACTGGGAGAATTGGACTCTTCATCTTCCGTCACGTTTTCTGTTCGTTTCTCCCGTTGACTGCGTTGGATGGTGCATAGATGCCTGGAATTGGGTGGAGCATTGGTGTTCATTGTGTAGGAGTCGTCTTGTTGGTAGTGGTAGTTGCAGGAAGAGCGTAGGGATAAAACCGCGAATACCGCGTGTTTACGTGTGTGCATCGATGCAGCTTCCGGAAGGCGAGCGCAGTGGCTGTTTCGATTTTGATGCTTGGATAGTGTTTGCGAGTGTGAGGTTTGTGGTTTTGACAGTGAATATGGCTGGGTTTGAGACAATGAAGAGCGAAAAGAGGTGGAAGGTGAAGTGAGAGTTTGAATTGCGAGTATCGAGTGTGACTGACTGAAGAGTGTGTGTTTGATCGGTGTGTGTGGTGTGTGTGTGCACGTGAAATAGCTGGAGGAAGAGGAGGTCGTGGTAACTTCTCAGGAGGTGGCCGTGGAGGAGGCGGCGGCTCATTTGGCGGAGGTGGCCGAGGCGGAGGCGGAGGCTCGTTTGGAGGAGGCTCTGGAGGTCGTGGAGGCTCTTTCGGCGGAGGCTCGTCAGACAGAGGAGGTAGAGGAGGAGGTCGTGGAGGAGGTGGTGATAGAGGCGGTGGTCGTGGAGGCAGCCGTGGAGGAGGTCGTGGAGGTTTTGGAGGTGGCGGTCGCGGTGGTGGTGCAGGCATGAAGGGCGGCATGAAGGGCGGTCCGAGAAAGGCCGGCCCCAAGGTCGTCATTGAGCAGCATCGTTTCGAAGGTGTTTTCATTGCCCGTGGTAAGGACGATATGCTTTTGACTTTGAACCTTGTTCCTGGACATACTGTGTATGGCGAGAAGAAGGTGGTGATTGAAGGAGCCACCCCCGAGGAGAAGAAGGAGTACCGTCAGTGGAACCCCTACCGCTCCAAGCTCGGCGCTGCCATCTTCTCTGGTATCAAGAATCTTTACATCAAGCCTGGATCCAAGGTCTTGTATCTCGGTGCCGCGTCCGGCACCACCGTCTCGCACGTCTCAGATATCGTCGGCCCTGAGGGCACCGTCTACGCCGTAGAGATGGCCCACCGCCCCGGTCGCGAACTCATCGAAGTCGCCAAGCAACGCACCAACATCGTACCCATCATCGAGGACGCCCGCTACCCCGCCAAGTACCGCATGCTCGTCCCCATGGTCGATGTACTCTTCGCCGACGTGGCTCAACGTGCACAGGCTCAGATCTTCGCCATCAACGCTGCTGCCTTCTTGAAGAACGGCGGTCACTTCCTCATCTCCATCAAGGCCTCTTGTATCGACTCCACCGTCGCTCCCTCCGCCGTCTTCGCTCGCGTCCGCGAGGAGCTCATCGAGCAGCAGTTCAAGCCCCAAGAACAGCTCACCCTCGAGCCCTACGAGAGAGACCACGCTATCGTCGCTGGTACCTACCGCCCTGGCAAGAAGGACAAGAAGGAGGAGAAGGAAGAGTAAGCAACACTCCCCACAGCAACAACTGCTTCCAACCCTTTCGACAAGGCTTTGTTCATATACTAAACACTCCAAAACGATGCTACGTATCATTACTGACTCACCCCACTCTACTACCACTTGATTCGAAGAGGGTTCTCAGACTGAAACGGGGGAGATCTACAGATGAGGTGTTTTATGACCCGAATCAGCATGCGTTGGACTCCTGTACCGTGACAATGATACCTCCCTCCATTGTAAAGGGGATTCTCACCATGAATGTCCACCTGTGGTCATACGATGGTGGAAGTGAATTTCTCTATGTCTGAAATCGTTGTAGGCGAGGGAGATGAAACCCACCCGGAGCACTTCGGACGGAGATCAGACGGGATCGCCACACGTGGCTTCGTCCTCCCTGGTGCACTCGCCTTCTTGACCCCGCCCGTGTTCCTGATCTGTCTTTGTTTGGTAACTCCCCTTTCGTCCTCTTCAACTCTCTTCCGTGGCTATGTAACCGAGAATGGCCAGCGCAACTTCCAAGAAAACGCTCCAGGAACGAATCGGCCGATTGCAAGTCTTGCAAGGTCCCGAGTGGCAAACTCCCCCTCCTACGAAGGCGCTTAGTCTGTTGCGCAGGTTGGCGAATGACCCTGGCATCGTTGGTATCATGAAGAAGCACGATTGGCGCATCGGATTGTTGGAGGAGATGCCTCCGGAAGGTTTCGTCGGCATCTCGCCTGTGTGTGTGTTAGGAGTGAATACTGGCAAAGGCATGAAAGTAGCCTTGAGATTGCGTACGGATGATCGCTTAGGCTTTCGAAATTACCACACGATACGTTCTACGTTGCTGCACGAGTTGGCGCACAATGACATTTCGGAACATGACCAATCCTTCTGGCAGCTGGTCTCCAAACTCAACAAACAGGTGGTGGAACTCGACTGGACGAAGTCTTCTGGCAAAATAGCAGGTAGAGCGAGACGCCAAGTCTGGTCTGACCGCCTAAATCCATCAGAGCGCGGCGATTCGTCATCCGAAGAAGATGAGCCCATTCTCGACGATCCTGACCCCGAGGGCTACCTCTTAGGTGGCATCACGACTGGCGTATCTCGGCTCATTGGCCTTTCGAATCCTTCTCCGACGATCAAACCCACTGCAAGCCCGAAACCGACGCCACAGCCTCCGCCACCTGTGATTCCCTCATCTGCCTCTCTTCCTCCTCCGTCTGCGCAGATTCCCTCCGAAAAGCCTAGCACCATGGACGTAGATGTCGTGCCGAAGAAATTCAGGACCTATTGGAAGTGTCCAGACTGCTCATATCGCAACGAATTGGTCGCGCGGAACTGCCTCTCTTGCAATGGCCTGGCACCTCTCTTACGCACTGAACACATCGAAAGCAATGAAAGGGCAACGGAGGAGCTTGGCTTGGATGTCACACAGATACACGACCCCGTGATTGAGCGCAGCATGCGCATGGAGAAGTTGCTCTCGTCGCTCGTTCAATCGACTGATATAGCCAGCGCCAAGTTGGCTTTGGAGACTTTGGAACTGATTGTAGGAAACTTGCTACTGATGCCCAATGAGGAGAAGTACAAGTCCGTGTATCCATCGAACAGGAACTTCTACAATCGCGTCGCACGCCATCTCTCTGCTCTCCATTTCCTCCGCGAGATTGGATTCGTTGACGAAGCATCCACTGATCGCCTATTGTACAAGCGAAACGACCCTGTACTCCTCTGGATGGCCAAATCCTCCATCAGAAACAAGCTGGACTCTTTCGCCGCAAGTGTCTCTGTGGAAGAAGAAGAGGAACCCAAAAAAGGCTAAGAAACGAATGTAATTCACAATGTACATGTGCTCTTCCAACAAGCAACCCAATGCTGTGCAGAAGAGGGGCCCTGAGTCTGAAAGTGCCACGCCAGCCTGTGAACCACCGTGTCGTGCCCGTTTTCCGCTCAGATCATGAAATAGAGGTCCAAAAGTGTCGTAAAGGGTGCTTTTAATGTACAAGTAATGCAATTCCAACAAGGTAGCTCTCAAAAGTGCGAGCAAGCGTAGGTGGGAAATATCCCGCTGCGTTCCCAATTTCGGTGACAAGCCCTCGGAGCAGCTCAATGGACCTTATCAAAGTTGATGTTATCTACAGTCACATCTCTCTCATCGCGACAGATCTCGAGGCGAGTGCTGACCGGAGGAGGAGGGCAGGGGGTCGGGGCGGGAGTCGAGACGTTCTCCGTCTCGTTGCGGCGCTCCATAGATGTCTCGTTTCCCATGATGTCAGAGGTATGTCGTTGTAAAATGATGCTGAGAACGCTATTTCACAAAGCTTTGCAGCAAGCACACAGAAGGGTTGAGCAAAGATGACTGGACTGATCGAGCAGCCCTGCCGAGTCGACCTCCACCAGGTCCGCCACCGTAGATATCTATACCCCGACCTCTACATCCAAGGATCGATCTTGACCTGTGTTGAATCATGTGTTTGTACATTGCACATCAGTACAGTGGGTGGGCCATTATCCGATGTATTCCACCTTTCTCTTGAAACGTCCGCACTTGGCGATGGTGAGGATGGCGGCGCCGATGATGGCAATGGTGGCCGCGATGGTGATGGATGCCGCGATGACAATCACGCGGTTGTTGGTGGCGTCGGCACATGAGTAGTTGGTGCACTTGCGTCCGGATCCGCACGTGGTGGCGGAGGAGGATTCGTCGGAGAAACAGAGGTGGAGGCATTTCGAGTCGAGCAAAGTGGAGAGCGCGTCGCAATCGGCTTGGTAGGGGCCGCAGTACTTGAGGACAGTGCGCAGTCCGTTTCGCTTTACGCAAGAAGAGTTGAGGATCCAGGTGAGGATGGCTTGGCGGCAGAGGCCGGTGCATTGCTGGCCGGGTTTGCATTCGGCTAGCACGGAGGAGGCGATGAGCGAGGCCTGTGGTGGGATGTCTTCCGCGTCGCAGATGGGCAACTTCTCTCCCGTGCTCCAATAGAAGTCGAATCCAGCGCAGCGCCCCATTTTGGCGCCATTGTCGTCGGTGAAGTTGGTGCAGAGGTCGAAGCCCTGGACGCGTGGGAAGTAGGCGAGGTTGGCCGTACACATCTCCTCTACGGTAGAGGCGCCTCCGAGGGTGACATTGGTGCGACCGGTGGAATTGTAGACGCAATGGGTGACGAGACGATCGCCACGAGAGACGAGCAAGGGAGGAGTGATGGGCACCCAAGCCTGAGCGTTGAAGTCGTAGACCGGCACTTCGCCCAGTACAGCTCGAGTTCCGTTTGCGTACGTGATTTCAGTCCACATGCGAGCACCGAGGAGATGCATGTGCAACAGATAGGCGTACACCCAGATACCAGTGTCGGGCAGTACTTGTTCCGTGCAGAACGCAGGGCAATCAGAAACCACTTGGAAAGCCTGCTGTTTCGGGGGGATAACGATATCGTTCTCAGCAGCACCATTCAGCACAACAGAGGCGTCGTACTTCCTCAGGTTGGGTGTGATGTGCATCGTCACTCCACTGGAATCGATCGCTCCAGACACTCTCTGATCGTTGTTGTAGTGCATTTGAATGACGAAAAACTTGGGGCCGTTTGCGCCAACGGGAATACCAGCTTCGGGAGGGATACATTCGGAGAGACCGCCAAGCGCCCAACCCCAAACGAACTCCTTGCAACCACCGGGCATCTCCAAACCACATTCCCAAGGATCCGCAGAAGCAGGACGAGCATCGCAGCTAAACACAATCAGATGGTGCACGATATCCCTACGGACAATGATAGGATCAAAGCGGATGATGTGATGATTGGCGTCGTTCACCTTCGCCGGCATATCGAAACGCTGACAT
>Ga0307375_10006098_pt1 | contig 11219 bp, 13 predicted proteins | sample TR1MG_FD_202531 | JGI IMG/M metagenome (GOLD analysis project Ga0307375, IMG submission 202531) | Soil microbial communities from Risofladan, Vaasa, Finland - TR-1 | ecosystem: Environmental > Terrestrial > Soil > Coastal area > Acid sulfate soil | place: Finland: Risofladan, Vaasa | collected...
AAAACTATTAGTAGAAGATATAACTGATATTGAACAGGACAATGTTCCTGAAATCGATGTTGATAATGTACCAGAAGCAGAATCTGAAAAAACAATTAATGATGAATTTCAAGTCAATGATTGGATGCTAACTCAAGTTAAGAAAATGCTTGAAAAAGTAAATAAGAAATTGAAAGCAAGGAGTTTACCTGAACTTGAATTGAATATCATTAAAGATGAAGTTGCGCATTATACAGTGAAAGTCAAAGGCGGAACTGACATTGATAAATATAAAAAAATATATACGATAAAAATAGATGGTGATATTCCACAGATAAATGATTATGAGTTTGTTGCTAAAATACAACACACACCTCAGGGTAATATCATAAATATGAGTCCAAAATCAACTGTTGAGAAACTTCCAGATGAATATAAGAGTCATACTCAGAGATGCGATATTTGCAAAACAAACAGAGAGAGAAATGATACATTTATTGTTAAGAAGGTAGATACTGGTGAGTTATTGTGCGCTGGTCGTAATTGTTTAGGTAAATTTATGCCGTTAGATGTAGTGAAAGCATTTGTCGAGTATGCTGTTAGACTACAAGATATGAGAAATGTATTAGCAGATTATGAAGACAATGTTTTTAGTGATGACGAAAGATATACAGGCGGCAGAGGTGGCTATGTTGAAGAATTAACAAAACAAGAAGATTTATTATTTTATTGCTGTGTAATATATTTTGATGACAATAAAAATTATATTAGTAACACTGTTGCAAAAAATACTGAAAAGAAATCAACTTTAGCTAAGGCATCAACTCTGAAATATTATTATGAAAACTTTCATCCTAAAATGGCAGAATTTCGAAAGGAAGCAACAGAAGTAATAAAGAGACATGAAGAAGCGGCAACAAAAATGGCAAATGAAGTTTTAACTTGGGCAAAGATTTTTGATTTTGATAAAGCTGCACAAGAAAATCCGGCAATGGATTCATATTTCCATAATCTTAAAGTATTGATACAACAACCATATTTACAGGGAAGAAATTTTGGATATTTTGCATCACTTATATCATTATATTTGAGAGAACTTGAAAAAGGAAAAGAAAAAGTAGCAAGAGGACCAAATGAATATTATGGAACAGTTGGTGAAAAATTTGTAAACGTACCAGTTGAGACGACATTTATTACAAGTGTCGAAACTCAATATGGAACAATGTGGATATATAGTTTTCGTGATAATGAAAATCACATATTTGTATATAAAGGAAAGAATCTTGGTATTGATAAAGGTGATTGGGTACAGTTAAGTGCAACGATAAAATCACACCAAGACTATAAAGGTACAAAACAAACAATTGTACAGAGACCGAAAACCAAGAAAATTGGGGAACAATAATGATTAAGTTGTCAAATTTAATACCAAAATATATTAAGAATTTAATATCTGAATTAAGATTGACACCTGATAGTGAATCCAATTTACATAAAGATGAAAGAACACAAAGACAATTTGTAATTGATTTAGCATCAGAAAATCCATATGGATTAATATCAATATCAGATATTGCAGATGCATTAAATACGACACGAGATGCTATTAGAAATAATTATGCAAGACAGATACGATTTTTTGCAAATAAGGATGATTTTACGAAAATTGTTACTGAAGTGCCATTTAGAAGTGCCGCTGTATATCAATTAGTTTCGCATTCTAAATCTGCACCGTTATCAAGACAGCAACTTGATAAAATTCAGGATGAAGAAGAATTAAAATATAAAAAAACTACTGGAGTTTTTTATCCAGTTTATATGAGGCAGAAAAACGTGGGTAAAAGTACTCTTATGGGATTATTAAATTTAAGACAAAATGATGATGTTAAATTATACCAACAATTATTGCCAGCACCACAAGTTATCGAAGGAGATGTATATACATATAGTATTAACGATAAGAAGATGAATAGAGTTCCAGAAACTTTGAACACAAAGATTATTCCTAAAAATGATTTTGAAGAATTTGTCGAAAAAGAGATGTAAATGCTTAAATTAAAAAAAATATTAAAGGAATTATCTTATAATTATTTATACAGACATACTCCAGACCAATATGTTGATAGGGCGAATGATATTTCTGTTAAATTGATTACAAAGACTCCAAAAGGAAAGCATTTTTATCAAACTGTAACGAGAGAGAACGGTAATGTTCATAAACAATGGGTTAGACCGTTGAGTACATCAAATAAATCGAGAGCGAATCAAGATATGGTTATTTGGTGTGATTGTGGTAATTTTACATATGAAAATGAGTATGTATTATGGAAAAAAAATTCATCTAATATTGTTAGTAGTAATGGAAATCCACCAATAATTAGAAATCCAAAGAGGGTGACGAAATTGTGTAAACATTTAGTCGCAGTTCTTGACGATTTTAAGAAACGTAGATAATATGATTAAATTAAAAAAAATAGTTGAGAGAGTTTTAAAAGAAGAAGACCCAGATTGGGATTTATATGATGACTTAGAAGAAACTAAAAATTGGGTATTATCTGATTTTGCAAGTAGAAAACGGACAAAACGAAAAACTCAAGCATGGAAATTAATAAAATTTAATAGATTGAAAAAAATATGGGAAGATTTCGCAAAGTATCAAGGTGTTAGAGACGAAAGAGGTCTTGATGAAATAATTGAACAATTAAAAATAAATTTTTTGAAAATATACGTAAATACTGAATTAATGGGACACACTCAGGCAGACCCAACAGAAGATTTTAAAGAATACGGAATGACAGAAAAAGATGAAAATGAATTCGGCGATTATGCAGTAGATGATAATGGTGAGTGGAGAATAAGCGACTATGCAATTACACCAATGTTTAATTTATTATTAAAAATAAGAAAAGCTGATACTCCAGAAGATAGATTAGTTTATGCAGACCAGATGTTAAACGTTGCACATCAACGTTCAGATTTGGCATCGTGGTTTGTAGAAGGTGGCAGCAGTTCATTATATAAATTATCCGGAATAGGAGAAGAGGAAGACGAATGATTAAATTAAAAAAAATATTATTTGAGAAGATTATAAGAGAGGGCGTTAATAGGCCTCCTGGATTTTCTAAATTAGATGTAGAGCCAATACAACTTCCTGAGAAAGAAGAAGAAGTTGAGCAGGTTTTACGTGAATTTTTACCTGATGATTTAGCATTTAGAGTTGTAAAAGACCCAGAAGTGTGGTATAAAAAACAACAGTCTCTTGGAACTGGTCAACATAAACAACCAGATGAACCATATATACATCCGGGAAATAAAGAAGGAGATTTAGACGAATTGATTTCGACAATAACTGTTCAGCCAATTGAATTGTTAAGTCAAAATAGAAAAATAAAGAAAAGTGGTGGTAAAGTATATGATTTCCACAATCTCTCGTTGCCTGCGTATAGAGCAATATTTTTTGATGAGAGTGATAAGAAATTAAAAATATTAAACACTTGTCCAATGGCAGAAAAATGTAGTAAATTCTGTTATGCACAAAAAGGTGGTTATGTTCAATTTAGTAGAGTGCAATTGGCACTGACAAGAAAGCTTAATTTTCTATTTAACCATTGGAATGAATTTAAATCTATGTTGTTGAGTGAAATTCAAAAAATTGATGGTAGAAATACACCAAAAGGAATAAAGACTGTAATACGATGGCACGACTCAGGAGATTTTTTATCTGAAAAATATTTAAATCTTGCATTTGATATAGCGAAGTCAACACCAAATGTATTGCATTATTCTTATACTAAGAGAGTTAGCATGATATCTAAAGCACAGGTACCAGAAAATTTTATATTCAATTTTTCATTTGGTGGAAAAGAAGATGATAAAATTGATACTTCTAAAACGAGACATGCCGATGTAATAACATATAGTTTATATAAACCATATACAACTAAATATAGAGATGAAAGTGGAGATATGAAATATAAATTTAATAGCAAATATGCGAGAGCAAAATTTATGGATACAATTTCTAAAGAATTTAGTCTTGATAGAGATTCACTTACGACTTATAATAGACTGATGAAAACTCCTGTTGGTAAAAAGAAATGGAATGTAATTGTGGGACCAGGAGATGGAGATGATGCGGGATTGCGACCAGATGTAATTGGAATATATTTAATGGAGCATTAAATGATTAAATTAAAAGAAATATTGTCCGAATCAAATCATATACATAGTGGGGATAAATTATATTCAGGTAGATTAGGCAACGATGATAAATTTGATGATTGGAGACCAGCTTTTTTTACAAAAAATATAAAAGACGCCAGTTTTTTTGCGACCCCATCGGTCTTCACTAAAAATTCCGGCATTCCTATGGTTATTGAAGCAAAAGTAGTGTTTAAAAATTCATGCGATTGGGACCTATTAGAAAATGTAGGAGAGGAATTAAAAGTAACGGATTCAGAAGTTAATAAATACATAGATACCAATAATGGTGTTGTAGATTTTTTATATGTACCAAGAGTTCTTAAAAAATTAGAAATGTTAGGATATGATTCATATGTAGATGTAGATGTATTACTTGACCAGCATATTTCTGTTGCTGTTGTCTGGCATAAAAATCAAATACACATATTAAATATTTTAGGATAAAGTGATTAAATTAAAAAAAATAATAACAGAAGCTAAAGATAAAAAATATGAGCTTGATATTTTGCCTGGAGATATTATATTAACAGGCAAATTTCGTAATAAGCCTTGTATTGTTAAATCTTTCAGTAAAGATGACAACGGTCAACCAATAATTATAACAGATACTGGTAAGAAAGTAAAATTTTTATCAATAAGAATACAAAAATTAATGCCGAGGAAAAAAGATGATTAAATTAAAACCATTAGTTGAGGCGCAAGACGAAGAAGAATCTATTACGCTGTACTATCGAGAAGGTCCAAGTGATAAAGTTTATACAGCGATATTAAGACAAGAACAGGGTGGTTGGCTTGTAGATGCTCAATGGGGTCGCCGCGGTTCTACTATGCAAACCGGAACAAAAACTAATTCTCCTGTACCATATGAATCTGCAAAGAAAATATATGATAAATTAGTATCTTCAAAAATGGCAAAAGGATATAAACCAGGTCCTGATGCGACCATATATACATCACCGTCACCGGCGAGTAAAAAAGCAGATACAGGCAAAAAAGATATAGACGTTGATGTTCAAGTTGATAGTAGAAAAACTGGAACATATCCACAACTATTAAATCCAATTGGAACAGAACACTTGGCAATATATATGAATGATAACGCATACGGAGCGCAAGAGAAATATGATGGAAAAAGAATAATAATAGATATCAGCGATAGCGGTGTTACAGGAATCAACAAAAAAGGATTAAGAACTGAAATTCCAAGAGAAATTTCATTAGATGTAAGTGATTTGACAGGAAAAACTTTGGACGGAGAACTTGTTGGAGATGTATATTATGTTTTTGATTTATTAAAGACTGATGGTAAGGAAATTTATAATTGGCCGTATAAAAAACGGTATAATGAATTGGAAAAAATATCATTCGAGCCACACGTAATATTAGCGCATTTAGCTATAGGTCAGTCAGCAAAGAAACGACTTTATGATATACTGAAACAAAATAAAAAAGAAGGACTTGTATTTAAAGATTTAAATGCTCCATATAAAGCAGGAAGACCCACAAAGGGCGGCACACAATTAAAACATAAATTCTGGGAATCAGTATCTGCAGTTGTAAGTAGGATAAATCAAAAACGAAGTATAGCAGTACAATTACTCGAAGGAAATAAATGGATTGATATGGGAAACGTGACTATTCCACCAAACAAGGAAATACCAAGTGTTGGTGATGTAGTAGAAATAAAATATTTATATGTATTACAAAAAGGAGGCTCGCTTTATCAGCCACAATATATAGGTCCTCGTGATGATGTTGATAAAGAAGAATGTACAACGAAGCAATTGAAATATAAGAAATGATTAAATTAAGACAAATAATAATAGAAAATATTATTAATGAAGTTGAAAAACACATAACATATTTATTAAAAAGAGCTAAGAAGTTAGGTAGAAAAGATTATATTGAAAAATTAAAAAAGATTGATACATCTAAAGAACCTTATACTACATTATTAAAAGATTTGAAATATTTTTATGATAGTAATTCTGAACCTATAAAAAAAGCATATTTTTCTCAGATATTAATGTCTTTATTAATAGAAGAAATTGTTTTTGATATAATAACAAAACATAAAAGGAATATTAAAAAACATTTAAAGTTGACAGGCGACCCAGACAAGGATTTTGAAATTTTTTATAATAAAAACAATATAGTTAGAAATAATGAATTTTATTATGATTCGATACCAGAAGTTCGTGAATTATTACACCCAGAGAATATAATAGGAGATTCTCCAAATTATATAAATTATGATTAAATTACGACAAATACTATTAGAACAAAAAACTCATGAAGAAATACTTTTAGATTTTATTCGTGAGATAATAAAAGGAACAAAATTCGAAAATAACGTTTTTGTTGCTGGTGGATACGTACGTGATATGGTAATGGGTAAAAAATCTAAAGATGTTGATGTTACAGTATCACTGCCGAATGGTGGAATTGATTTTGCAAGATGGATTACAATGGAAACAAACACATATAAAGAAGATAGTAATCCTGTTGTATATCCAACATTTGGTACCGCCAAATTTAATCTTCGTGGGGTTCATCATGCAGGTGCTAATATTGGTGAAATAGATATTGAAAGTGTTATGACACGAAAAGAACAATATAAAGATAAAGACAGGAAACCTGAAGTAGATTTTGGAACTGCACGTCAAGATGTTGAAAGACGAGATTTAACAATTAATTCATTATTATATGATATTTCTAAGAAAAGGATATTAGATTTGACTGGTAAGGGTCTTGATGATATTAAAAATAAGATATTGAGAACACCATTAGATGCAAATATAATATTTAAAGAAGACCCATTGAGAATGTTGAGAGTAATACGATTCGCAGTCAGATATGGTTGGGATATTTCAGATGATATGCAATATGCATTAGAAAAAAATGCAAAAATGCTTGAAAACATTTCTGAAGAGAGAATACAAGAAGAATTAAATAAAATATTATTGAGTGACCATCCAGATGATGGAGTCAGATTATTATTACAGACAAATTTGATGAAATATATTATACCAGAATATTATGAATTAGTTGGAATGGCACAAAACGACTTTCATGAATGGGATGTTTTAGAACATTCATTGAATGTATTAAAGAATACACCAAAAAGACTTGAAGTTAGACTTGGTGCGTTATTTCATGATTTAGGTAAAATAAAAACGAAAACAGATGTAGATGGTAAAGTACATTTTTATGGTCATGAATTCGAATCAGCAAAAATGGCAGAAGAATCATTACGAAGATTAAAATATTCGACTGATATTATCAAAAGAGTGTCCGAGATAGTTAAACATCACATGAGAACTAAGTCATATGGTCCAGATGCTGAAAAAGCAACTGATAAAACACTTAGAAAATTAATGCACGCAATGGGAGTTCATTTAGAAGATTTACTTGATTTAGTACACGCAGATAATATGTCACACGGCTCTCCTGGTTGGCAGCACAACATGGAAAAACAAGTTGACGCAATCCGTGTGAGATTACAGCAACTCGGCGATTTTACTGGCAAATTAAATATGCCTATCGATGGTAATAAAATAATGCAGATGTTAGATATAAAACCAGGTAAAGATATTGGTATAATAATGAATAAAATTAAAGACAGATTCTTAGCTGACCCAGATAAAATTAATAGTATGAGTGATGAACAAATAGAAAAAATGATTAAACAAATATATAATGGAATAAAATGATGAAATATATTTTAATTATATTTTTTATGATGTATATTACGTTATTTGCACAGCCTAATGTCAAACCTCTTCCAGAACATGCGGGAATGACATATGAGCAAATAATAACTATGTATCCAGAATATTATACTGGAACAACATGGTACGGAACAATATACTATCAAAACACTGCGCTTCCTGGCAGACTATATTATTATTTTAGTAGAAATAGGTGCTATGCAATGCAATATAAATTTGCATCAGAAGATTCTATAATCGCAAGAGAAGTATATGAACAATATCTTTGGTATGTTACTCATGGATTTAATATTAATGGATATTTAATGAGGAATTGGGGCGAAAATGGTATATATTTACATCACTTTTGGACTGGCAGACCTCTTGGTTGGGGAGCTGTAATGTTTGATGGTTCAAGAATGCATTATACGAACCTATCGTGGGACGGTAATTACTATTTAGTATGGATGAGTATGTTTAGAGGTCAAACCACTGCTGTCACTGGAGGTGTTCCAAATACAATGCCGAAGACGATATTACAATAATTTTTAAAAATAGATATTTATTAAGATAATAGATTGGAGAAAAAAATGACTAAATTAAAAGATATGATTCCTGGCGGGAAAAGTGATAATATGACACTTTCTCAAATTGCTAAGAAACATGGAGTAAGTCTTTCTGATATTCAAAAAGAGTTTGAAATGGGGATGAAAGTTGAGAGTGAGCATAGTGATAATATAGAAAAGAAAAAAGAAGTCACTATGGACCATTTGTTTGATAACCCAAAGTATTACACTAAATTGAAAGGAGCAGGACTTGCAGATGAATTGGACGAATCGAAAGTTGGGGATATGTATATTGAAATTGGCGAGGCAATAGAAAGGATTGAAGAAGATACAAGAATTGTACAATCATTTTTAGTAACTTATACAGATGAAAAGAGTTTAGTGCTTGAAACAATACATATAGAAAAAGCTATTTTGAAATTAAAAAAATATTTTTCACAATCCTATAATTTCGATAAATAATGATAAAGTTGTCTGACATATTAGAAACAAAAAATATTATGCGAAAAGATTCAACATACGTTGGTTCTTTTAGAAAATATCAAGCATATAATAGTTTCATAAGGCTTTTAAGAAAGAATTGTAAGCAGATAATAAAACTATATGAACATGGACACGGCATTTATTTATATAGAGGAGTAAAAAAGCATTTTGATAATATTGTCAAACTTAATATAAGACAGAATAGAGTACCAGGATTTTTAGATGAACAAATGCACGCATTATCAAATGAAGTTGTTGAAGAAATGGGAGGAGTTGCACATAGAGGCAATTCAATTTTTTGTACAACTTCTACTACTAATGCTAAAAATTGGGGACAGATGTATGTAGTATTTCCGATTGATGGATTTGATGTCACGTATTTCACTAAAGAAAAAGATATTTATATGTATAATGATTTAGATAAGATATGGAAGAATTGGGGTGATAAACCAGAACAAGAAATTAAAAAAATAGTAAAAGACCTTTATATAGAAAGAGGAATTTCGTTTGATGTCGAAGCAATTTTTGAGCAAAGAGAGAAAAAAATATCAGAATATTTAATCAATGGTAAATTTTATTATGCGATAAAAGCCCATGATATTGATATTGGTACAAATATGAATATATTATTGGGAGATGTTGCAGGAGATAAAAGATAAATGAAAAAATTATATTTTCCTATAGGAATATCCGGTTCTGGAAAAAGCACGTATATTGAAAAGCACTTTAAGCCAGAAGTAGTAGTTTCACCTGATGATTTACGCAGAAAATTTACAGGCGATGTCACTAACCACTCTCAAGAAGGTAAAATTTGGGCGGCCGTGCCTATTTTATTGCAACAAAAAATAGAGAAATATGGTGAAGCAGTTTTAGATGCAACGAATATAGATTCTGGAGATAGAGGTAGAACATTAAAGAAATTTAATAGAGACGAAGTTCAAAGAATTGCAATCGTATTTAAGGCAGACCCAGAAGAATCTAAAAGAAGAATAAAAGTAGATTTAGATTCCGGTAAAGATAGAAGTGCTGTGCCTGATGATGTTGTTGATAAACAACAGCAAAAATTTTTAAGAGGATATAATACTATAAAACAACAATTTGATGAAATAATTTATGTAGATAATGGAGGAGCAGGCGTGTCTAAAATTAAAAAAGAAAGTAAAATGCGAAAAATTGTCGGCGAAGAATTAAAACGACTAAAAGAAGAAGATGCAGCAGAAGCGCAGGAACGTGCCCAATATCAATCATATCAAGATATGTACTTGGTTCCGCAATCAAATTGGAGATTGAAAAAATATGCAAATATGTATGATACAAATGGCAACCTTTATCGTGGAAAACTTGGTGAAATTCATAGAATACAAACAGTAGAGTATGACTTTATGCATACGGGCGAAGTAGTAACTGAATGTGGTGACGAGACATATAATTTAGCTTCAGATGATTTTCGTAATTCTTTTGAGATGGTTAATGATGAAGAAGGATTAAAAGTTAATAATGAGAGTGTCGATATACAAGAAGATATTAAAAAACTTGTAAAAGTAAAAAATTATTTTGGTAAGAACATAAAAGAAAGTATTGAAAGATTAGAAAAAACTTTATTGAAAGAATTTGAATATGAAGACAGTGGTGGTTCGATGCAAGACCCAGAAGAAGAAGATGTATATAATCGAAATACAAAATGGACACGAGTAATTCCCAATTTTTATTATAATGATGATTTTGATGAAATAGATTTATTAGTTTTTATAGCAAATGACCCAAATGAAAATGTCACATTCTCTGCAAGAAAAGATGGAGATACTGGCAGTAAAATATTATCATTTGAATTAGCAACCGGAAAGCCTCTTAAAATAGCAATACCTAAAAGTGATGTAGATAACGTGATACATGGTTTATTAGATAAAGATTTGATAGGGTATGATTCAGAAGGTGGACAAGATTATTATTTTTTGACAGAAAAAGGTAAGCAATTCAGTAAAGAACACAATTTAAATAAACATTTACGTAAAGTATTAGATAATGTAAAAGAAATTGACGATTCTTTATAAAAACATGCATTTTTAATTGAAATTTTTATATTTATACGTATAAAATAAGATAAATAAAGGAAATAATGGCAGACCGACAAATAACACTTGTTACAGATAAGTCTGGCGTTCAATATTTTGTGGTTACATTTGACTTCGATAAACGATTAGTTGAATTTGTAAAAAAGATTCCCACACGAAAGTTTGTTGGAAAAGCATGGAAAATTCGTGCTGACCATCTTACTGCG
>Ga0307375_10006100_pt1 | contig 11217 bp, 9 predicted proteins | sample TR1MG_FD_202531 | JGI IMG/M metagenome (GOLD analysis project Ga0307375, IMG submission 202531) | Soil microbial communities from Risofladan, Vaasa, Finland - TR-1 | ecosystem: Environmental > Terrestrial > Soil > Coastal area > Acid sulfate soil | place: Finland: Risofladan, Vaasa | collected...
ATGAATCGCCGGGTCTTCGTGAAGTCGGGCGCGCTCGCCCTCGTGACCATGGGACTGTCGCCCAGCTTCCTGCGCCGCAGCGTCTTCGCCGCCGGGCTGCCCAAGGCACAGAAGGGCAAGACGCTCATCTGCATCTTCCAACGTGGCGCGGCCGACGCACTCAACGTGGTCGTGCCACATGGCGAACCCGCGTATTACCGGATGCGTCCCACCATCGGCATCCCGCGCCCGGCGCTGGGCGCGGCCGACGCGGCCATCGATCTCGACGGGTTCTTTGGCCTGCACCCGGCGCTGGCGCCGTTCAAGCCGCTCTGGGACCGCGGCCTGCTCACCGCCGTGCACGCCGTGGGCAGTCCGAGCAACACCCGTTCGCACTTCGACGCGCAGGACTACATGGAGAGCGGCACTCCCGACAACAAGGGCACCCCCGACGGGTGGCTCAACCGCTACCTGGCGACCCGCGGCACGTGCGCCGCATGCGAGGTTACGCCGTTCCGCGCCGTGTCGATGACGCCACAGACACCCCGCATTCTCGAGGGCGCATCGCCGGTGGTGGCCATGAACAGCCTCGACGAATTCACCATCCGCACCGGCGGCAGCGCCGAAGCCGAACTCGAAGCCCTGTACATGACCGGCTCGGCCGACGTCGTGCACGCCGCCGGCGGCGACATGTTCGACGCCATGAAAGTGCTGCGCGCCGCGAACCCGCTGCAGTACCAGCCGCGCAACGGCGCCGAGTATCCCAACTCGCCATTCGGCCAGCACCTGAAGCAGATTGCCCAACTCATCAAGTCCAACGTCGGTCTCGAGATCGCCTTTGCCGACGTGGGCGGATGGGACACGCACGTCAATCAGGGCGGTGCCACCGGCCAGCTGGCGCAGCGGCTCAGCGACTTTTCGGGGTCCATTGCCGCCCTCGTCACCGACCTTGGCGACCGCATGGCCGACGTATCCATTCTCACGATGTCGGAGTTCGGGCGCACGGCGCGACAGAACGGCAACGGCGGCACCGACCACGGCCACGCGAGCTCGATGTTCGTGATCGGCGGCGACGTGCAGGGGCACAAGGTGCACGGCCGGTGGCCGGGGCTGGAACCCGAACAGCTGAACGAGAATCGCGACCTCGCGCTGACCACCGACTTCCGAAGCGTATTCTCCGAAGTCGTGGGCAAGCACCTGGGCGCCACCGCGTACGACCGGATCTTTCCCGGATTTCCCGCCGACCAGAGCAAGTGGGTGGGCGTGCTCTGATCCGGACGCGTGGCGGGGATCAGGAACGGAGGGAGAGTAAGATGATGCTGTGCAATCAGTGTGATCCGGCGTTTCCTGCATCATCTTTGTTCCAATCTTCGTTCTTGATACCCGCCAGGCGCGACGTTCGGCGTCAGAAGTGGATGACGCGGCGCAGCCCGCGGGCCACGAGGGCGCGGATCCAGCCTTCGAATCCGTCGGCGATGCGCGGGACGGCCGGCTCGGTGTGCATGGTGCAGGTGTCGGTGGGCGCGGTGCCGGGCTTGAACCAATCCGTCTTGCGCTGCGGGCACCACGGACCGGCGAGCTGACCGGACTCGGGATCGATCACGGCCGCGACCATGTCCGGCGGCGGCGTCCACGCCGAGTGCGCCGGCTCGTGCCACGCGGCGCCGATGATCGACGCCCACGCCGGCGCCGCCAGCCGTCCGCCGGTGGCGTACCCGCTGATCGAGTGCGGCGTGTCGTATCCGAACCACACGCCGGCCACCAGGGTGGGCGTGTAGCCCACGAACCAGACGTCGGCGTTGTTGTTGGTGGTGCCGGTCTTGCCGGCCACCGGCCCGGTGATGCCCATGTCGCGCACCACGCGGCCCGTGCCGAAGTTCACCACGCCCTGCAGCATCGACGTCATCTCGAAGGCATCGCGGGGGTCCATGGCTGGCGCACGCTGCATCGTGCTCGTCCACAGCGGACGCCCGTTGGCGGCCTCGATCTGCGTCACCAGCCGCGGGGTCACGCGCGTGCCGCCATTGGCGAATGGCGCGTACGCCGCCACCAGTTCCAGCGGCGTCACCTCCAGCGCTCCCAGCGCGATGGACGGCACCGGCGAGAGTGGACTGGTGATGCCGTTGCGCTGGGCCGCGGCTACCACGTTGCGCTCGCCCACGCCGTGGCTCACCCGAACCGCGGCAGCGTTGGACGAGATCATCAGCGCGCGGCGGACGGTCACGGGACCCGTGTACTCATTGCCGTAGTTGGCCGGGCTCCACAGACGCCCGCCCAGATCCACATCCACCGGCTCGTCCTGCACCATGGCCGCCGGCGAGAGGCCGGCCCGCAACGCCGCCGTGTACACGAACGGCTTGAACGCCGACCCTGGCTGGCGATGCGCGTCGAGCGCGCGGTTGAACCCGCCTCGCTCCACCCGCGTGCCGCCCACCAGGGCACGGATGTCGCCGGTGGCCGGATCCAGCGCCACGAAGGCCCCCTCGACGGGCCCCGGCGCGGACCCGTAGGCCTGATCGGTCTCACGTTCGATGGCCTCGGCCTGCCGGGGAATCACCCGGTCGGCCGCGCGCTGCAATGGCCAGTCGATGGTCGTGCGCACCGTGAGGTCGCCCGACCGGCGTCCGGCGGGGAGCACGGAATCCACCACGGCACGGATGGCGTCGATCACCGTGGACGCGTCGCTCTGGTCGGGATGCCAGCCGTCGCCGGACAGGTCGATGGGATCATCCTCGGCCGCCTCGGCCCGCTCGCGCGAGATGTAGCCCTGATCCGCCATCAGTCCGAGCACCAAGTTGCGTCGCTGGAGGGCGCGGTCCTCGTCGCGGCGGGGCGTGTAGGCCGACGGCCCTTTGGGAAGCGCCGCGAGCATGGCCCCCTCGGCCAGCGAGAGCTGCGATACGTGCTTGTCGAACAGATCGCGGCTCGCCGCTTCTACGCCGTACACGCCGTTGCCCAGATAGATGGCGTTGAGGTAAAGGTCGAGAATCTGGTTCTTGGTCAGGTCGCGTTCGAACAGCTGCGCGTAGCGCATTTCCAGCAGCTTGCGCCTGAGCGACCGGCCCCGGTAGCGGTCGGCGAGGAAGGTGTTGCGGGCCACCTGCATGTCGATCGTGCTGAACCCCTCACGCACGCCCAGCGCGGCGAGGTTGCGGACGGTGGCCCGGGCAAAGCCCCGCCAGTCGAGGCCATGGTGCTGGTAGAACCGGCGGTCCTCGGTGGCGACGAACGCGTCGCGCACCTTCTGGGGGACGGCGCTGAGGGGCACGTTGATGCGGCGCACGAAGGCGAGGTGCCCGATCACCCGTCCCGACCGGTCGAGAATGCGGCCGCCCTCGTCGGGCCGGTAGGCGGCGACCTCGGCGCGCGACGGGCACCCAGCAAAACCGCAGGTTCCGAGCCAGGCGTCGAACGCCACCAGGCCGGCGAGCACCACGGTCAGCGGCAGGACCAGGCGCCCGCGGGTTCGCAGCCAGACGGCGGGGGCGGCGATCCGCTTCAGCACCGATGGGATCCGATGGCGAAGCTGGCGGAGTCGAGCACGCGTGATACCTGTGACGTTCATGCGTCTGGAGTGGTAAGAGGCTCTTCAGAGTCGTACGCGCCCGGCCGTCGCAGGTTTCCTCCGGTTCGATTAGACTTCGCCTCCTGCTCCACGATCTCCATACCGTCAGACCCCATTCCGATGTATTTCAGGCGTTGCAGGCGGCTCGTGTGCGGGTTGGGCGCGGCCGTCATCGCGTTTCACGCGGCGGGCGCACAGGCGCCCGCCACCCGGGGTTTGACAGTCGGAGCGGCTCCAAGGGTTCACGCGGGTGCGAACGGGGCCGCCCGGGCGCTCGGCGGGGACGGAGTTCCGGCCCAGCCTGCGTTGACCCCGAACCCCGACGGTCGCGTCCCGATCCTCGAGTACCACCTGGTGGCGGACAGCGATTCACGCTGGGGCCGGAGCTGGCGCCATTTCGAACAGGATCTGCAACTGCTATACGATCGCGGCTACCGGCCGGTGACCGTGTCGCAGCTGCTCGACCGCAAGCTTGACATTCCACCGGGCACGTCGCCCGTGGTGTTCACCTTCGACGACGCGTCGCCGGGGCAATTCCGGTACATCGAGCACGACGGGAAGCTCGAGATCGACTCGACCAGCGCCGTGGGCATCTGGCTGGCGTTCCACGCCCGGCATCCGGACTGGGGCAACCGCGCCACGTTCTGCATGCTGCCGGCGGCGGCGGCGGGACATGCCTTCTTCGGGGAGAAGGGCATCCAGGGGCAGAAGTCGGCCTGGCGCTTGAGAAAAGTCAAATACCTGGCCGAGGAAGGGTTCGAGCTCTGCGACCACACGCTCTGGCACGCCGACCTGGCCAAATACGACGACGCCGTGGTGCAGGAGCAGATCGCGCGCGGCCTGATGGCGATCGATTCGGCCGTGCCGGGCTATCATGTGCGGACGTTCGCGCTGCCGCTCGGCATCTGGCCCAAGAATCGCGCTCTGGCCCGGTCCGGGGCATGGACGGATCCGCACACCGGCCGGGTGGTCCGATACGCGTTCGATGCGATCCTCGAGGTCTCGGGCGGCCCCAACCGCAGCCCGTACGACCCGAAGTTCAATCCGCTCAGTCTCCAGCGTATCCAGGTGTACGACGGCGAACTGGTGCGGGTGCTCGACATGCTCGATCGCACACATCTGCGGTACGTGGCCGGGACGGCGCCCGCCACCAGCCCGGTTGCGGCGGCCCCTGGCCATCGCTAGCGCCGCGAGAACCGCGGGCCCTCGTTAGCAGCTGGGGACTGGCGGTGAACGTTCCCATGCCATATTTCTGCCGTGTCGATCAGACACGGAATGGCGTCTTGCCTACGATCCTCGCCCTGCTTCCAGACCCGCTCGATGCCGTGGCGCGCCGTGGTGTTCCGAGCGCGATTCGCGTCCGTGCGTTGGAGGCCCGGCGCCATGCATGAGGCACGGATCCTGGCCCGGGCCCGGGCACTGCCGCGCGCGTTCCTGGACGACATCGCGCGCCGCGACACTGACGATGCCGCCACCCACGCCGCCGTGGCCGGACTCATCGTGTTGCGCGTGATTGACCGCTGGGTGGCGGATGGGTGCCGCCCGGGGTGCGACGTTCGCGGCGCGCGCGCCGCCGTCCACGAGATGGACGCGGGACGGCCGGCGCGGGCGATCCTGGGCGAGCTGTTGGACGCCCTTGCCGCGGCCGGGCCGACGCAGACCGCAGGGGTGATCGAGCGCGTCATGGCTTACGCCAGGACGTTGGAGTACGACGCCAGCTGGGCGATGGCCCTGGCGGTGTACGACAGGGTGATCCAGTACGCGGGCGTGGCAAGCTCCGTGGCCGCGGTGGCAGGCGCGTATCTGCGACAGGGATATTGTCGGCGAACCATGGGGCAGTTCGAACAGGCGGCGGCGTGCTACGACTGGGCGCGGCGATTGGCGGAGAACGCCGGGGACGTGCGACAGGTGCTCTCGGCGGATCTCGGGCGGGCGCGCATCGACGCCGCACTGGGACGGCTCGCCGAGGCGGATGCGACGCTACGCGCCGTCATCGATGGTGCCGAACGTGCGCGGCTCCCGGGTCTCGCCTCCATGGCCTTGCACGATCGCGCCGTGGTTGCCGGAATGCACGGTGACCTGGTAGCCGCGGTGCGCCTGGGATACGCGGCCCTGCAGATCTGCGACGCGCCGACGGAAGCGGAGCGTATCCTGGCAGACATCGGTGAAGGCCTGCGCCGACTGGGCCTGCGCGCCGCGGCGCGCGACGCGTTCCTCGTCCTCTCGGCCACGGCACAGGAACGGTACGGCCGGTGGTCCGCGTTGATCCTGCTCATGCGCATCGCGGGCGACGACGGACAGCGCGCGCTGTTCGACGAGTATCGTCGCATGCTCGACGCGGAACCGCTTCCCCCGGCGCTGCAGGTCGATTTCGCCCTGCAGACGGGCTACGGGCTCCGCGCGTTGGGATGCGCGCGCGCGAGCCGGGCGGCGTTCCACAATACCGCCCGGCTCGCCCGACGGCATGGCTTCCGTCTGGAAGTCGGAGAAGCCGAGCGAGCGATCGCCGGCCACACCGACTCCGCGGAGCCGGCGCGGGCGCCGCTCGATCAGGGGAGTGAACTCTCCGTGGTGGTGGAGGCCTTGGGCACCATGCGCGCCGAAACCGCGGCGGGGTGAGCCCTCCCCGGAACCGCGCGCGCTACATCTGCTTCCACGCCCCGTACAGGCCGGGGAGCAGCGTCACCACCCAGAGGCCAATGCCGAGCGCCCACGCCTTGGCCTTGGGCACCTTGCCAATGACCGCGACGCCGATGGCGATCAGGACCAGCCCCCAGAGGACGAACAGATCCAGGCGGTGGTACACGGCGCCGAGGATGGGCGAAGCCGAGGCCGGATCCAAGAACCGGCCCGGCCCGATTTCGACGGCGAAGGCCGAATTCAGTTTCGACGGGTCCATCAACAGGCCCTGGATCGACAGCACGACCTGCTGCAGGATCTTCGGAAACGTGGCGTACGACACGATCACGAGCGCCGAATTCCACGAGATCTTGGCGTCCACGAACTTGGCGCCCAGCCAGGTGAAGAACGCCATGAAGAGAATCATGACGGGGACCAGGAGCACCGATCCGTACCGGGCGATGGCGAAGCTGACGTCGCGCGTCCTGTTCAGCATCTCGGGCGTCAACTGCGGGTTCGCCTTCATGGCGGCGGCCGTATTCCGCGCGAACTCAGCGTCGAACAGCGGCCGCATGACGTTGCCGTTGGCGAACGCCAGCCCGGCGATCAGCACCGTGGCGAGGAGCATCGGGATCCAGAAATTGCCGTTCGCCCGCCGGGCGAACACGCGGGACGGCGCGTAGAAGATGTCGAGGAAGTCTTCCCAGATCGACGCTTGGTCCTGGAGTGCGGGAGGGGTGTCCGGGGACATCGGGGTTGAGGAATCCATGGGACTCTCGCCTGGTCATGGGGGAGCGGTGGATGGCGATCCAAAACGGCAATCCGGGCGCGTCGTCGCTCGCGCCCAGTGCAACATTCAGCGCTGACCATGATTTCGTCAAATGCGCCGGCGCCCCGTGGAGGAAAGGAAAGGGAATTGGGCGTCACGTGCGAACTGATCACTGTCACAAAATGTGATAGCCGGTGACACAAAACAGCACTTGTACCGGGTATGATGCTACATGATCTTGACGGTGGACAAACGTCTCGATCGGGGGAGGGAGCACCTGGTGTTTGGCGCGAATGAGATCTTGCGGCATCTGCCGTTTTTTGAGGACGTGGCAACGCACGACGAGCACGAGAGCGCGTGGAAGGCCGCCACGGCCGGTCTCGTGACGCTGCGGCTCGTCGACAAGTGGATCGAAGAGGGCGCCCAGGCGGTTGCCGCCGAGTCGTGGAACCTGCGATCCGTGCTCGGTGCCATCGGCCAGATGGACGAGGGGCTGCCGACGCGCGCCATTCTGGGGAGCGTGGTGACGGCCATGCAGGCGGCCAAGAAGGCCGCCGCCGTGCATGACGTGATGCCGCGCGTTCTGGCCTACGGGCGGGCCCTGGAGTTCGAGGCCAAGTGGAAGCTCGCCGTGGACGTATACGACACGGTGATCGCCCATACGCACCCCATCGAAGAGTGCGACATCGCCATCACGGCGCATCTCCAGCGAGGGTTCTGCCTCAGAATGCTCGGCGAATTCGAGCAGGCCCAGACCGCGTACGCCACGGCGGGCAGCGTGGCGGAGCGGACGCGGGACATGGTCGGGGTGCTCCGGGCGCGCATCGGCGACGCGAAGATCGCCGTGGCGCGCGGCAACCTGCCGTACGCGGAATCGGTGCTCGACGAGACGATCGCGGCGGCGCTCGCGCACGGCGCGACGGCCGTGCGCTCGCGCGCGTTGCACGACCGGGCGATGGTCGCCGGAATGCGCGGCAACTACGAATTGAGCATCCAACTTGCCTACGACGCGCTCGCCGATTCCGATTCCTCCGCCGAGCGCGATCGCATTCTCAGTGACATCGGGACCGCGTTTCACTATCTGGGAATTCGAAGCGCCGCGCGCGACGCGTTTCTCGTCCTCTCGGCCACGGCCCAGGAGCAATACATGCGCTGGATGGCATCCATCGCGCTGATGACGATTGCCGCCGAGGATGGGGTGGAGCCGGTCTTCGAGCAGTTCCGCCGCTCCCTGGCGGCGCTGCCGTTGCCGCCCGACCTCGAGACCGAGTACTACATCCACCTGGGCAAGGCGCACCGCGAACTGGGCCGGGATGACCTGAGCAACATCGCGCTCGGAAAGGCCATCCAGTTGGCTGAGCATTTCGGCTTCAACGCGCTCCTGTTCGAGGCGGAAGACCTGGTCGCCGCCGGCAGACGCGGGCGGCGGTGGCCGCCGGAGGAGACGGCGATTCCCGCGAGCATTGCCGATGTGGCGGAGAGCATTCGTGGGTTGCGAGAATTGACCAAGGTATAGAAACGGCCCGGGGGTCACGGCGATCGCCGTGACCCCCGGGAAAACTCGACGCGCGGGACTAGCTTCCCGAGCCGACCCATCCACCAGCCAGACACGAGCTGTCGGATCCGGCGCTACAGCCATCATGCCGTGGAGCCGTCGGGCTCGCACAAGCGGCAACAACAACGGAGGCGATCGCCAGGACCAGGTAGGTAATTTTGCGACGCGACATAAGGCGTACTCCCAGGTGTGAAGCAGTTCTTCTTCAACGGGGGAACAACTGCTTGGCAAGCTAGGGTCGCCTATTGGGGGGTAAACTCGCATTTTGTGACATCAGATTGCGGTTTTATGACACTGAGCCCCAGAAGGCGTGGACGTCGTCGCCCTGCTGCCCCGGCACCTACTCACACATCTCACGCGCGTACTCGGCCCGGCGCACACCCTGTCCGCTCCGGCGGACTGGACCGCGCTCCGGGCAACGGTTCGGAGCCGCATCGTGGATGTCGTCGTCGCGGATCCCGCGCTCGACGGACGCGTGCGCACCGAGGAATTGGTGGAGATCCGAGAACGGTTTCCCTCGCTCCCCATCGTGCTCTACACGTCGCTCAGCGCCCCCGCGGTGCAGGGCATCATCCAACTCGCCAGATACGGCGTCGAACACGTGGTGCTCGCACGCTTCGACGACGACCCGCAGCGATTTCTCGAGTTGCTCGAGGCGGTGCCGGGACAGGTGCTCGGCGATCGGATGCTCCGCGCCCTTCGCGAGCCGATCGGCAAGCTGCCCGTCGCGATCGGTCGGGCGATCGAACAACTCTACCGGTCTCCGGCGCGCTTTCACGGCGCCCGGGATCTGGCGATGGCGAGCGGCCTGACCCCGCGCGGGTTGTACCGGCATCTGGCGGCTGTGGGCATGCCGTCGGTGAAGGCCCTGGTCGTATCCGCACGGCTGGTGCGAGCGTACGGGTATCTGCGCGACCCGGGACGCTCGATCAAGGAAACGGCGGCACAGGTGGGCTACCACCGCCCCTGGCTGCTGACGAAGCAGATGCGGGATTACACAGGGTTCGTGCCCAGCGACGTACGCACGGCACTCGCCCCCGAAGCGTTTGTGATGCTGCTCACGACACGGGTTCGCACCGAGCGGCAGGACGAGGAGGAAGGCCCCTGACCGGCCTTCCTCCGTTGGTGGAGGTGACGACAGTGCAGGCGACGCTCACTCGGGTACTCATCATCGACGATGAGCCCGCCATATGCAAAGCTCTCTCGATCGGACTGACGCGCGCCGGTTTTTACGTGCGCACTGCCCTCAGTGGCGACGACGGGATCCGCTTGCTCAAACGGGAACCGTTCGACGTCCTCGTGCTCGACCTGCGCGTGCAGGACATGCGTGGAGACGTGATCTACGAACTCGCCAAGGCCGAACAGCCCAGCCTCACGCACCGCACACTCTTCGTCAGCGGCGATCTCTCGGAACGGGCCGACAAGATCGTCCGCACCTGCGACTGTCCGCTGCTCCGTAAGCCGTTCGAACTCCGCGATCTCATCGGCTATGTGGCGGGCATGGCGCCGAGGGCCCGCGACGCGTCAGCCTGACGCGCGCTCCAGCTCGCTCCACCGGTCCACGGCGCGGCGCAGGTGCGGGATCACGATCGATCCGCCCACGATCAATCCGATGGACAGCGACTCGAACACCTGCGCGCGTGTGACCCCTTCCTCGGCGCAGCGCACGAGATGGTAGGTGACGCAGTCGTCGCAGCGCAGCACCAGCGACGCCACCAGCCCGAGCAGCTCCTTGGTCGCCACGTCGAGCGCGCCCGGCTCGTACGCCCGCCCGTCCAACGCGAAGAACCGGTTGATCACCAGGTTGTTCTCGCCCAGGACCTCGGCGTTCATCCGCTCCCGGTAGGCGCGGAACTCGGCCAGCGAATCGCCGTGCGCGTGCGGTTCGCCGGTCACAGCTGCCACCCGCGGAGCGTCTTCAACGTGTGCTCGAGGGCCGAGCGTTGCGCCGCGGGCGGTGATTCGGCGAGTAAGCTCTCATAGGTGCGGATGGCAAGATCGAGCGCCTGCGGATCGTGTTCGGCGCTCGCCAGACTGGTCGCGTTGTCGGCCATCGCGGCGCGCGCCAACTGGTCGCCGGGAAAGCGCTGCGCCACCTGCTGCCAGCGCGCCACGCGCTCGCGGACGTTCGACTCCGCCAGGGCCCACAGATGCCAGGCCCCGCGGTTCTCGGGATCGGCGGCGATGGCGCGCGATGCCAAGTCGCCCACCACGTCGGGCCCCCGGCCGGTGAGCCAGTACGCGTTGGCCAGCACGACGAGCGCCTGCGCGTCGCCTGGAGCCTGCGACACGATCTGCTCGTAGGCGGGAATGATCACTTCGGGCATCTCGCGAAACGGAACGCACGCGTCCTTGAGCACGGCCGGCGACACGGTCGCCGCCACCGTCCGCACGCGATCGAACAGCACGCCGACGTTGTCGGTGCGCTCGTATTCCTGCACCGCCGCGCGCAGTTCGGCGGCCGCATCCTGGGTGGAAGACGTCATGCCCGAAAGTTATCCGCCGGTGGCCCGGCCGCCTACCGGTCGCCGCCGCGCCCGGCCCCTGCCCCCGCCCCCGCCCCCGCCCCCCGGGCGAATGAGGCAAGGGTTGCGCGAACGGCTCCGGTTGCCGATACTCCATGCATCCGCCGGCACGACCAGTACCGTCCTTCCGGCCGATCGCGCGGCAGCCCGTCCCTCACGTGCGAGTGGATGATGGCGAGCAGGCCGCGCCTCGCAGGGCCCCGCT
>Ga0307375_10006101_pt1 | contig 11216 bp, 5 predicted proteins | sample TR1MG_FD_202531 | JGI IMG/M metagenome (GOLD analysis project Ga0307375, IMG submission 202531) | Soil microbial communities from Risofladan, Vaasa, Finland - TR-1 | ecosystem: Environmental > Terrestrial > Soil > Coastal area > Acid sulfate soil | place: Finland: Risofladan, Vaasa | collected...
GTATTCGGAATGTCGAGGCGGATGCGCGCAAGACGGTAGGCTTCCTCGCGGTTCCATGCCCGTCCAAGGCCTAAGCCCAGCCAGCCACCGGCCACCAGAAGGCGCTCGTTGCGGTAGACGTAGATGCCCTGCTGGGCGGTCCAACCTTCGGGGCCTCCGCCCGCATCAAACTCGAATGGCGTCAGTTTGTCGCGGTGGGGAAGCACATGGCATTCGACCTCGACGATACCCGATTGGGTCGAAGTCTTGGCGATGGGTGAGTCCCACGTTTTCGCGGCATGGCCCGTCATGAAAGGATCCCAAGGCACTACAGGTTTTCCGTTCAATAGAATCTTGAGCCTGGCATACGGGCCTTGTATGAGACGGTGGAACACCATGGCGAAATGCTGCTCGACGCGGTCTATCAGATCGTTGAAGTCGTCGGCGGTATAGCCATCGGTGACTATCCGGTCCAAGATCTCCCAGAGGACGATGGTGCCCGATTTCATTTGTGTGATAGGTGCCAGATATGCCTCGGAGCCTTGCGATGGGCCTTCGAACAGGAGCCATCCACCGTCCTGGGAGGCTGCAAGCGCATCAAGGTCCCAGCGCAGACAGGATGTTGCGCCGTTCTTAACCGATGCTACGGTAAGCCTGCGGCATTGAGAGAATGATGCCGTTTTAAGCCCCATCCCGAATCGCCCAAGATCCGTCCTGTCGCGTTTTTCCAGAGGGCTCCTATCGCCCAGCCTCATGGCACTTTCCAGTTCTGAGTCTTCCATCCCCAAACCGTTGTCGAGTACCGTCACCCAACTTGAAGCACCGTTCCAGTTGAAATCGATCCTGACTTCGGTAGCTCCTACCGAGATGCTGTTATCGACGATGTCGGCCAAGGCTGCTGCGGTCGTATAGCCCAGCCCCCTCAAGGATTCCAGCATCGCTCCCGCGCGTGGCGGTGCGTTTCTGAAGGTCGAGTTCATTGTTGGCATTCCAGCGATTCGTCGGTTTCCGCAGTTACTTGGACATCCAACTTTTTCAAGCGGATGGCTTCCCTGGTTTTTTCCGTCAGGAAGCTTTCCAATTTTTTCGAACGGGATGGATGTTTCAGCTTGCGCAACGCCTTGGCTTCGATCTGGCGGATGCGTTCGCGCGTGACGTTATACTGCTGGCCAACCTCCTCCAGTGTATGGTCGTCATCCATATCGATGCCGAAACGCATGCGCAACACCTCTGCTTCTCGCGGCTCTATCGAATCGAGAACCTCCTTCACGACTCTTACCAACCCTTCCTGCGCCATGGCATCGAACTGCGGCATCAGGCTCTCATCTTCGATATCGCCTTCCAGCGTCTCCAGCGATATAGGCTCTTTGGCGATATTTAATATTTTGAGGATTCTTTCCTCGGGCATCTCCATCTCCCCCGCAAGCGTCGCGGCGTCGGGCTCCGAACCGGTCCTTTGCAGGGTCTGCCGTGAAATGCGTTCCATCTTGTTGATGGTCTCCACCATATGTACCGGGAGGCGGATGGTGCGTGCCCGATCCGCGATGGAGCGGGTGATGGCCTGGCGTATCCACCAAGTAGCGTAGGTCGAGAACTTGTAGCCCAAGCGATGCTCGAACCTGTCCACCGCTTTCATCAGTCCGATATTGCCTTCCTGGATGAGATCGAGAAACGGCAGTCCCCGGTTGTTGTATTTCATGGCGATGGAAGTCACCAGGCGCAGGTTGGCTTCGACCATATCGCGCTTGGCCCGCAGAACTTTCGCCTCACCATCGGACAACTCCCCGTCCACCTCTTCCAAAACCTTGATGGGTATTCCGATGCGACGTTGCAGACCGAGCATTTCTTTCTGCCGTTCTACGATGGCATCCCGAAAAAAGGCCAACGACTCACTGTAGGGTTTGTCCGCCTCGATCTCCTGCGCTACCCAGCCCGGATTCTCATCGTTTTTCGCGATGGCCTTGAAGAAGTCCGTTTTCGGCATATTCGCTTTGGTAACGCATAACTCCATCATGTCGCGCTCATGGTAACGGGCTTCTTCAGCCAGATCGCGAATGGTACCGCACAGAGCATGAACTTGCTTGGTGGCGAAGCGAAACAGAATCAACTCGTTGGAAATCTGCTCTTGCAACGAAGTGTATTGCGGGCTCCCGTAGCCTGAGTTTTCATAAGCATTACCCATCCTGGTGAACAAACCCGAGATAACGGCGAAATGCTCCAAGGCCTTAGCTTTGAGCTGTGTCAGATCTGCCGCAGCAAGAGCTTCCCCACCCTCGTCATCTTCATCAAGCACCTCCTCGATGATAGGCTTTAGACCATCGGATTCGGCATCGATGAAACCGTCTATCACCTCATCTATGCCCAACTCATCACGGGCGACCTTATCGGCCAAGGCAAGTATTTCAGCGATGAGCACGGGGCACGCGGACATGGCCTGGATCATGTGTTTGAGCCCCTCTTCGATGCGTTGGGCTATCACTATCTCGCCTTCGCGCGTCAGCAGTTTCACCTTCCCGATTTCCCGCTGGTAGAACCTCAGCGGTTCGTTCCTGCCCGACGAAACATCATCCAGGAATGCCAATGCATCGGATAGCTCATCCTCTTCATCGGCGCTGACATCCTGGGAAAGATAAGGAGCATCGATCTCCAACCGCTCGTCCGTTTCCGCCCCCAGATCGTGAAGAACCAGATTCAGCAGTTCTTCCACATCATCGTTCGGCGAACCGTCCGCACCATCACAAAGAGCCTGAACCGTCATTCCGGGCACGCTGCCTTCCCTCATCGCTCTTAGAAAGAGATGGCGAAGATCGATGCGGCCTTCCTCATCGTCGGCCTTGAGCAATGGAACGGCGAACTCGGGAAGATCAATCTCGAAATCCGCCCAGTCCTCCGCCGTATCTACAGGCTGATGCAGGGTGATAATCTGGTGGAGTTTTGTTGCTGCCACAGCCAGGGTTTCGTCACCTTTGGGTGGTGGACCGTCCTCCTCCATAACCCAAGCAGAAAGATCAAGACATCTTTCTTCCTCGCCTAAATATTCCAGCGTTATATCGTCTCGACTGGATACCTCGATTTTCTCCAGACAGTCGCCATCGTTCCCTGTTGCGATATCTGGTGCGATGGCGTCAGTTGACGTGTCAGTCGCTGCCAACTCATCAACCAGGCTCAGGGTGTCAGAGTCTTCAGCAGGAGCCCGTCGGGTATTGGCATCTTCAATGATAACTGCGGCGGCCTCGAAGGCTGCTGCTTCATGGGCGATGGCGAGAGCATTTCGACCTGAATGGTCAATCAAGTCGGGGTTGACTCCAGCATCTAATAGAATACGGCAGATATTTGCTTTATTGCGACTTGCGGCCAACATGAGCGGGGTGTAGCCGGCACCATCACAAGCATCCAGGTTATCACCACGACGGATATGCAGTCGCACTGCCGTTTCGACTCCAGCAACAACGGCCATTTTTAGAAGTTGGTTCAGAGGCTGGGCTGGCATAATCACTCGGACTCGATCACTTCAATAGAGCGGATAAGCAAACTTCTTCTCCAACCGCGTAACAAATGTAGCGTCCAGTAATAAGGAGCCAACCTCGCGCTGAATGATGACCGTCTGTGACGATGCGAAAAAATATTCGTTGGTTGATTGCATGGGGAGTGAGATTAGCACAGCTCAAGATAATCTTGGATATGCTTTAGGAGCCGCCGCAACAGTAGCAGCAATTGGGTCAAAAACTGGTGAATTAGCTACATGAAGAACTGTCCACCTTATTGAAGCATTCCAAGGCTGGTTTGGTATTCATTACAGATTTCCCTGATCGAGCACTGATGGGAATGTTTCTCTAGGTTCTCGCTTGGGAAACCGAAGTCTGGATTGCGAACAATCCAGATCACCTGATCCACTTCAACGGCGACCGATATATGGGGACGCACAAATCCCAGAAGGATTAATCGGACATCACTCAGAAGATAGACTATATAACATTGCTATGAGAAACCGCAGAATAGGAATCCTCACAAATTGACGGTTTTCGGCCATACCGGACGGTGGCGATTTACTTAAATGACTGTTAGTTGAGCCTGCAGGAATGTCCGGTTCCAAGTTTTTCGTACCGTCACTTTTGGTCCAAAGGAGATATTCGAAATATGTCTAGCAAGGCTGGAGAGGTTCAAGGTTAATCTTGTTCAATCGCAAAACGCACCTCTGGAAGAGCATCCGTTTGGGATTCCTTAAGCAAACCTTGTAGGGCAGAGTCGTTTGGAAACTGGCTGACAAGTGTATTGGCCAATTTTACACATGCCTCTCGAATGCTGGATGTACTAATGGCTTCTTGGCTATTGGGTTCAATGTTTTTGTAGTCTGCTGCGTAAAAGGCATTCGGTATAGCTTCAATCAACGTTGCTACTTGTTCTGAGGATAACCGTTGTTTTTTGAACAGCTCACCTGCCACCCAAAGTAACTGTTGCAATCCTACGGTGCGGCCTGATTCGATAATAGCGATTAGCCTTGAAGTCAGGCTTTTGATCTGTACTGAGTCTGTCGTACCAGATAGTTCCATCCATTTTTGCAAGGCAAGCGCAGCATAACTCACCTCACCTGCATCACGACCCTGCATGGTTTTTCGGATGATTTTTTCAACGGCGATGGCCATCTGTTCGTTGAGATGCGCAAAATACACGAAGGCAGGAAGCAAGGTGATAGCCCTATCGACTTGCGAATAGAAGGCCTGTAATTGTTCAAATCGTTCGACGGATTTCGCCTCGATAGATAGTGCAGGAATAATTGCATAGGAAAGCGCATTGCCGATGCTTTTCGTTAGTTGTTTTCGATTGCCACTGGCAGCACCAAGAAAATCGTCCTTATCTATTTGTGGTCGCCACACTACCAAACGATCAAACATTGCTAACGCCTGTTCTGGTTTTGGGAACAGGCGCGTTGTCTCATTAGCTGCGGCATTTGCCATGCCATCATAGATCATGACAGCCCGCTGAATCTCCGGGGACGGGTAGCTGTGTAACTCTTTCTGGGTATCCGTCAAAACCTCTTGGTCATGCTCATACAAATAGCGACACACTAGCGCCTTAACCCGCATAGCATCTGGGGCAGGCAGTATAAGTAAAACATGGGGTTCTAGACCTGTATCAGGTAAGGTTTGGTAGTCAGGCGCACTGCCCCAAAGTGCATTTGCCAATTTGGCATGCTCTGCCTGCGTGAGAAATCCTTCTTTTTCAACCAGAGGTAAAAGCCGCAATAAGGCTGCCGTGCCTGAATCCGAGCAGCTTGGTGTGACAACACCCATCAACTCGTCAATACGTCTTTCCAGGCCGGAATAGGCATTGCGTGCGTCCGGGTGATTGATAACGGGATTGGGGAAGCGAGGGAAATCACCATTCATTACCTCACTTTGCAGGGGAAACGCCAACGCATCCACCAGTAACTCTCCCTGTTCCGATTCTGGAATGCTTGTTAGCGAATGGGTCAGTAGGGAGTCGAGAACATCAAACAACCAATAATGTTGCAAATCTCGCTGTTGCCCCAGCGATATCGCCAACCGGAATATTTCTTTGGCTTTTTTAGGCGACTCGCGGACGACGAGGCGCCCCAGAACTTCCATCAGCACGCGAAGGGCAGATAATGCATGGCCTTGCTGTTCTTTTGTACCCTTGCTTCGCTGTTTTCGCCAGTAGTCAATTGCTAACAGGATGCGGTCGGCCAAGATGTCCACAACCTCTTTTGATGCACACGCCACGCCGATGCGCGTAAAAACGCCTTTGATCGATGGGGAGCTTTCGCTACTGGCCGCGCGAATCGCCAAAGTGTAATCCCATAGCTCAACACCGATGCCACCAGACAGCACCAATTTATCGGCACTCCCTGCAAGCAGATTGACGTTCATAAAGGCACTGCCTGAACGCAAGGGAATACCCACACTTCTAGTCAATCCATCTAATAGGAAGAACTCGGATGTTTCGTTGCTGAATGAGCGCTGATTCGTATTGTCTCGATAGTAGCCTTGGTCGAACAAAGGTTCGATGGGATTTTGATTTTTGAGGTAATTCTCCTGTCGCTTGCTAGCTTTCTCTTGGATGTCCTCGATCCAAGTCCATGGGTCGCATTTCCATTTTCGATAATTGCTTTCGACGAAGGCGGGCAACTCCTCAAATAACTGATCGAATTTACTTCTATGTGCCATTTTCAGCAGCCAGTGCGCCCACACCAAACGTGACAGGATATGGATGGAATAACGATCACGCCGATGATTTTCTCGTAATTCTCCGTAAGCCTGTGCAATGAGTTGCGCCCCTTCGTCAAACCGCCCCAACTCCATCAGCAATGCCGCATGCCTTAGTTTCCAAACAGGGTCTTCTCCCACTATTTTTTCTACCAACACATCCATGCCCACATAGTCCAGATTATCACGCGCCACAAGGGCTTGGTGATAGGCCAATTCAGCGGTGCAGTCCGGCAAATTCTGTGCGTGATTTTCCAGCATGGCGACCAGTGCTTTAATGTGCTCTTGAATTGCTTGTTTGCCAGATTCATCGTTTACATCCAGCCAGCGACTGTTCTTGAGCAACACCAAAGCAATTTCCAATTGTTGGCGTTTGCTGAGGTTGCATGGTTCATCGGTATTGGCAACTTGAAAAAGTGCTTCTGCCAGCCAAGGAGCGATGTACTCAAACGTTATGCTGTGCCGCCATGCAATTTCATAGAGCAATTGGGCGCGGTCGTTAGGTGCAAGCGCGGCAATGTTTTGGGGACTGGGGTATGGGGCACACAGTTGGTTCTTCACCTTCCACCGTAGTACAGGTGGACATACCAGCCATCCGGGATATGATTCGCGATCTTCTTGCAATGTTCCCAACTGCCCTTTTAGCAATGCGCCAGCGTATTCAGGTTCTTTGACTTGGCGAGTTAAATCATTCTGATTAACTTGCGGTGATTGTAAATCACTTGGTGTCCAGTTGTGCGGCTCTACCTTGGACTTCCCCTCCTCCTTCATCGCCTGTAAAAACAATTCCGTCGCTGCCTGATGCATCAGGTCTCGATCATCCTTGTGTTGTTTCACCGCATCCCACAGATCAATCGGCGCAATATTGATGGACTCCAAGTGCTTGCGCCTCGCCGCCGTCAGATTGAAGGCTCCAACCAAATATATTTTCCTGGCATGTCCAGCCAAGTGATCGCGTACCCAACCTGCCCAATGCAAGAAATTAGGGTCATCGCCCGAGAAACCCAGCAGGCAAAGCTCATTTTCTATAAACACATGCCGCGCGAAATTGACGAACGGAGCAAACTTCTCTGGGTAGGTGCGGTAGTCCTCTTGCGCCGCGATGAAGGTGTCGGTCGTACCTATCGTGCCGTGGAGTTTGACGATACGTGGCGATGGTGCCCACGTAAAATCAGATGATTTGGTGACAGGGGTGTAATAAGGGCTATGTATATCCTGGGCAGCACGCTCCAACAATGTGTCCCAATTGGTGGTCATAACTTCTGACCACGGCAATTCCAATAGTGACTGGTAAAGCTCTCCGGTTTTCCAAGCGTCATTGTCTATTTCGGAACGAATCCGATTATTCAGTGCTGCTTGCCCAAAGTATGCGCGGTATTCCTCGGCAACACGCAATGGGTCAGAAAAGCTCGCAATTTTGCCGTTGGGATTGAGCTCTTTTACTAGCCTTTCGCTAAATTCGTACCAAAGCGGCATCTTTCTTTCGCCACCGACATGACGCGCCGCACTGCGACTAAAGCCTGCACCGATCATGATAGCCGCGCCATGTTGATTGACATCAAACTGATGCAGGGCTGACGCCAATTTTTTAATGGCGGGATAGTCTGAAAGATCGCTTATCTTAGGTATCGTTTTCATTTGCAGAGTCCGCAGATGGTGCAGTGCACTTTTGTCATATTCCATGACGATACCGACTATAATACCCTACGACTGAAATGTCTGATCTACCTGTCCGCTTAAGTTTAGAACCAGACGGTCATATTCTCGGCCTAAGATGACCTCGGAGTAGTTATGGCAATGGGATCGGTAAGGCCTGCCGGGATGTCCGCTATCGAATTTTTCAAACAGTCACTTTTGAGACTTTCCCGGCAATGAAGAATGCGACGGACTGATTGTGAGCGCGACACTTGTGACGCGTCCCCTTTCCCTATCCGGATGCCAGTTTGCAGCGTCATGGCTAGGCGTTCACTTTGTGTCATTCGCGGGCGTTCATGCATGAACGCAATGTTCATCTTCGGGTGTATGATCCGCTCTGCGGATTGCCGCAAATTCATCGCAAATCCATATTGAAAACACTAAGCTACGGAGATTCCAACCGTGTCAGTCTCACAGTACTTTCAAGACTTTTGCTATCAACTGCCCGTGCCGTCGGAGAAACGAAGTTCTATTGCCTCCCGGACCGCCACAGTTGTTCGCAGGCTGAATACAGACTTCCGCAATACCACGTCGGATACCGCCAATCGATTTTACAGTGGATCGTATGGCCGGAATACCGCAGTTGGATCGCTGAGCGATATTGACCTACTCTACATTCTGCCTTACGAAACATATGTCCAATACAATGCACGGACTGGCAACAAACAATCTTCGCTCCTTCAGGCTGTCAGAGAATCACTGAATAAGACATATCCTAATTCAGCGGTCATTGCGGATGGGCAGATTGTAAAAATAGCATTTGTTGATGGAATTACCTACGAAATTGTTCCAGTATTTTTCAATAACGGCGGCTACTACACCTACCCGGACTCAAATAACGGCGGATCATGGAAGACCTGTAAACCGAAACACGAAATTGAAGCATTTTTTGGACGAGATGGTGATTGCAACGGCAATGCCGTGCAACTTGGACGCATGGTTCGGGCATGGCGCGACTACAACAACGTACCAATGGGAGGCATGCTAATTGATACGCTTGTGTATCAATTCATGGAGAAATGGGAATATGCCAAAAAGTCGTATCTTTACTTCGATTTTATGACCCGGGACTTTTTCGGATTTCTCGCAAGGCAGAACGGCGAGCAAACATACTGGCTCGCTCCTGGCAGCGGATCCTACGTGTGGCGTAGCGGAAAGTTCGAGTACAAAGCACGGCAAGCGGAGCTCCGTGCTATTGAGGCGCTTGATCATCTGCAAAAGGGTCAAGATTGGTCAGCCAAGCAAAAATTCAGGGAAATCTATGGAACAGCATTCCCAAGTTAGCGCACCAGGCATACCGGGCGAAACTCTTGAGGGTCAACTCCGGGAGATGTATGGCCGCGTTGCATATACCCACAAAACCCACGAGAAAATGGCTGATTCGTATACATCGCGGCACCGGTGCATCAAGTTGATCGAGATACTCGTTTCCGCATCGGCAACCAGTAGCCTGATACTGGCGGTGTTTGGTGACTCGAAACCAGCTACAGTTATCGGCGCGATCCTGTCCACTATTCTGCTGGCGATCACGCTTTATTTCAAGGAGGCTGCTTTGGGCGAACAGGTGCAGAAGCATACAGAGACCGCTTCACGGTTGTGGGGCATTCGCGAGCAGCTACTAAGCGTTCTGGTGGATTTTCGTGATGGTCGACCGGAGCAACAAATTCGATCTATACGAGACGAGTTGAACTCTGAGCTCGAGCAGATTTACAAAGCGGCGCCAAGAACATCACCGAAGGCATATAGCCAGGCACAGGCTGCGTTAAAGCAGAACGAAGATCTGTATTTTTCGGATGCCGAACTGGACAACTTGTTACCAAAGGAGTTGCGGCGAAACCGTCAATCATGATCCCTGAAAAAGCAAGCCTACTATCCGTGTTAGAGCAGTGTGATCATTCAACGCAGTTATATTCATAACATATGGCGTCGCGCGAAGATTTGATAAGGCACATTGACCGTTTGGTTAGGATTGTTCGCAGCGCAAAGATGAAATGCGTTCTGAGTTCAGTTGATCCTAATCCAGCGCTCAATTTTTGGCGTGTAATTCACGGAGACGAACTCGACATTGCAGTGCTGGAGTGGTGCAAAGTATTTGGCACGAATACTGAGCCCACGCACTGGAAGGCCATCATACCTGACGATGATCAAGCACGCTTTCGCGCTGACTTGCTCGTGACCTTAGGCATTAATGATGCTGCGTGGTCTGATTATTGGAGTCAATTAAAAACCTATCGCGATACACTTGTCGCGCACCACATCGAGGCCGAAGACGTATGGCATTACCCAATACTAGATCTCGCATTGCGATCAAGCTACTTTTACTACGCGTACTTGATAACACAATTTCGAGCATTCGGAGATAGACGATTCCCTGATGACCTCAAAGACTATGCAGAATCTTTTGAAGCTCAGGCGAAAGAAGTGGCGCAGCGTGCAATTAATGCTACTTCCACTATAAAAGAGCAGGTGTACTAACCTGAGATATTGCAATTCAAACTAGTTGGCGGCCCCTATATTTACATTGTATAGCAGACATTCCAGCAGGCTGAGCCGACAGCCTTTTCGGAAAATCGCCAACGTCCGGTAAGGCCGTATTCTGTTGAAAAATTCTTTCGACACCATTTCTAACAGAATTTCGGGGGTCATCAAAACATTAACTGAATGGTGTTAGTCGATTGTAGAGCGTTCTACGAGGTCAGTGTTTTTGAAGCAATGATTTTCGAGCTACCAAAAATAGTCTTTCAACAGAATCGCCGAGGAGGAGACGGTCGGGGTGCCCAGCCTGAGCCTGAGCTTCCGCATGGTGTCGATAGGGTGACTTGGCCAACGGCAGCTTTGTGGCGGGCAGTTCGTGGTGATGAATGATTACTTCGTGCCGATGGCTACACCCGTTTGAACTTAACATCAGCTCTGTTCGATGAGCATCGCTGACCAATAACCCACGTCTCTCTGAACGTGGGTTGTTTTCTTTTTTCACCCCAATTCTTCTCGATGGTGAATTAATCAATTGCCCGCCTTATCCCAATTTTTTGAACGGCAGCACAGCAGCACCGGTGCGCAGCCCGTCCAGATAATCCGCCCAGTTCTGCATCATCTTTTTCCGTTCGTCGAGGCGTAGCATGTGAGTTTCTCGCTTGTACGCTGCGCGCACCTGATCTTGATCCGCGTGTGCAAGCTGGATCTCAATCAAACGCACGTCATAGCCAAGCTGTTCCAAGTTCGTGGACGCCATGGCACGGAAGCCGTGCCCTGTCATCTCTTCACTTGTATAACCCATTCGACGAATTGCTGTCAGAATCGCATTGTCAGATAAGCACC
>Ga0307375_10006102_pt1 | contig 11214 bp, 6 predicted proteins | sample TR1MG_FD_202531 | JGI IMG/M metagenome (GOLD analysis project Ga0307375, IMG submission 202531) | Soil microbial communities from Risofladan, Vaasa, Finland - TR-1 | ecosystem: Environmental > Terrestrial > Soil > Coastal area > Acid sulfate soil | place: Finland: Risofladan, Vaasa | collected...
ATTCAGATACAACCACAGCAAGAAACCGCCAAGGAGGTTAGAAAAGGGACCGACACCGAAGCTAAAACAGACCAGGGCTCTTCTGTTGTTAAAACGCAGGTAGGACAAACATACCTCTTCATCATTGAAAGATGGCGGTTTGGGTTGCTTTTTAGGAGACCTTTTGAGCTTCATGCTGGCTTTGGCAGGAGCAGGAGGGACATTCTTGCGATTCTCAGCAGCGTGGTCCGCTGTCGCTCTTCGGGACATTGCTGAGAGGACCAAGTTCGAGAAGTGGTGTCGATAGGCAACAACGCACACAGTGGTGTTCAAAAGATCGGTGGAGTAGTCCAAGAAGAAGTGGCTTCGAGGAGATTGCCTGGTAGGCGGGTTCCAGGAGATTGTGAAGAATCTCGCGCTCACGGGTGCTTCCTTCTTGTCTGTCTCCTGATATCATTGTAGTCCAACGCCGTGATGAGAATGGTGAGGAGAAGCAGTATCGTGCCGCCTCGAGAGTCAGGAATTGAGTACCCTCCAGCGGAAGCAGGAGGGTCAGCTGAGAGGAAGTAACTCTCCTGACTCTCGGCCGACCTCGGTAGGCGGAAAGGCTAAAGTGCTGCAGAGGTGGAATGAAACTTCATAGCCTCATTGTAATATCAATAAATGAATACAAGTGTCAAACTATCGGCCGACCTCGGAGCGCCAGCTGGGATCCCCTCTTGAACGGACGTGGCGGACAAATGCTGTACTCTACATTGTTACAAGTTGACGTCTATGTTGATCATCTTAACGTCTTCGAACGGTTTTTGGTTCTTGTCCACCTTCACTCTCTCGATGGCACGGACGACATCGAGATTCTTTGTTACGCGTCCAAAGATAGTGTGCTTGCCATCCAAGTGAGGAGTGGGTACTGTGGTAATAAAGAATTGGGATCCGTTGGTGTTTGGGCCAGAGTTTGCCATACTGAGGATACCGGGCTGGTCGTGGCGATGCTTGGTCGAGATCTCGTCTTCAAAGCTATGATCCCAAATGGATGAACCACCTGTGCCATCACCTAGTGGATCGCCAGTCTGAATGACAAAGTCCTTGACAACACGATGGAAGATGAGACCATTGTAGTAGCCTTGTCGGGAGTGGGTGGTGAAGTTCTCAACAGCTTTCGGTGCATCGTCCTTGTATAGACTGACGTGAATGTCGCCGTACGAAGTGTGGATAATAGCAGAAGTGGCGAGTCTGTCAGACTTGTCAGACGCGGTGGGAAGGGCGGCACGGACCTCCTCCTTGGTCGGTTTCTCGTTCATCACGTCTCTGCCGTTCTCATCGCCTGTCTCCTCCGGAGCGCGCCTCGTAAACATGTAGAATCGATTCTTCTTGAAGGCGCACGCAAACAGCGTCGGATCTTCCGTCGCATTAACGTTCAGGTTGTCCAGATAGGCGGAACCGGTGACACGGCCTTGATACAATGCGATGCTCATGTAGCGCTCGTTCGCCTCATTCTTGCCCAATATCAGCTCCAACTTGTTGGTTTTGATGTTGACTAACTTGACACCTAATAAGGTGGGGTACATGATGAAAGTACTGGAATGATCGAAGACGACGTTTGACGTCGGTGCCAAGTCGCCCTTCTCGATGATGGACTTCTCTACGGCCATGCGGCGACCAAAATCGATAGTGTCCAACTTAAATGCGGCAGAACCATCCTTTTGATGAGCTGTTTGAGTTGACAGAGACTCATCATACTCGCGATACAGTTTCCCTGTCCTGAACTTGAACAACTTCACATGGTAGTCACGACTCATGGTAGCCACCAATTCGCCATCGGGACTCAGTTCCATTGTCAATGGGGAAGTCTTCTTCAGGGCAAACTGAGCAAAGTAGTCCGTTTCGCTCTTGAGCTTGAATTGCAGGCCAACGGGCGCCTCCAGCGTTTCAGGATTCCAATGTTCCACCATCCCTCTAGTATCGATCGAGATGGCTGCATTGTATACTGCATTGTACTTGAGCATGCGAACAGGAGCCTTATGGAGAGACAACACGTGAATCGGAAGCGCACATCCAGTCTCGGGCTTCTTGTCGCCTGATTGGGGATCATACACCCGAATGCCTCCTTCATCCGAGGATGCGCATGCAATCAGAGTACGAGATATGTCACCATTGTACACCCAGGCACAGGCAGAAGGGTTGAAGTCCAGACGCAGAATACAAGTCATGTCTACCGGAAATACAAGGAACGGTACCAGCGTCAGATACTACAATGGCACAGTTGATCAAATAGAAGCGGAGCACCGGGAAACCAGGGAGAGGAATCAAAGGAGAGAGCATGCAATGCACGAACCAAAACTTCGGACGTCGTAGACCTTCAACGTCTTATCTGAGGCTATCGTCGCCAAGTATAGACCATCATAGCTCACAGACATTCCAACAATCGGCTCTGCACAGACCAAAGTCAACAGACAAAGCGGCAATTGGCAGAGCAAAATGTCAGTTCACAAATCGCACGGCAAACCAATTCAACAGAGGTGGTCAGCACTCTAACGTACCCATATGTGCTCTAAGCTGCTTGTAGAACTTGATGCCCTCTGGCTCCTTCTTCCAGAACTTGACTTGTCCTTCCGAACTCGCTGTGATGATGAAGTCCGTTTTACTGACTTCTATGTGCGTCAATGGTGCCCGATGCATGTAGCTTTTCTCGTAATGAGGTTGGTTCGGCAATTGGGAGAGATAGAGCGAGTGGAATTCGACATTGCGCCTCTTGGGCTTCTTGTTGGAGCCAGAGCCACCAGGTTGAGGCCCAACCAGTTCGTCGTCCTCACCTTCCTCTCTTTGTCGCTTCTTCGAGAGTTTGTCCACGTCAGACATGTAGGTTTAGTGATGAGAGTAGGACTGCTGTAAAGAGAGTCCTTACTGCGCTCCATACCAGTAATAGGCCAAATTGCGATGCTCAGATCCAGAGAACGAGTGGCCGCTCGTCCACCATTTTGCCATATCAGATGGGAGGGGACCGAGCTTGTGACTGTCTGATCCGGAAGATCCCACCAAACCCAAAGAGGGTTGTGTGAGGTTGTGAGAGAATGCTGGTGAGAGATGTGGAGCGATGCAGATTCGTAGTCAGGGAGTAGGACCTCAACAAGGAGCGATCATACCCAACCACGCCCCGTCCCCGTCAACCCGCTGATCATCCCAAAACTCAAGAGAACTTGTACTTGTGTGCAGTAGAATCGAATATTGAGGATTAAAGGAATAGGGTTGTGGATTGTGGACTATTTTCATTAGGAGGAGCGATTCTCGTCTCGGAGCGCATCTGTATGGCAATATCGGTCACAATTATGGCTCCTACTGTGTTATTGAAGTTGTTGGGGAAAGGAAAACGTAGCCTATTCGGACTCAGGGAGGAAGTATTGGATGGTATCCTGCTTGTTAATGTCCCACTCAGTGGCGGCCCACTCGAGCCACTCCATGTGGTCCACCAAACGGAAGATTTGTCCACACTCGAGGCAGCACAAAGGCTTGTTCTTCTTGAGGTTGTGCCAGAGGATTTCGTGGTGACGAGGTCCAGCTCCACCTGTTCACACACAAACACACATGTGGATTGAGAAACGTGCTTGGTTAGGGGGGTATGGGCCGGTGGATAGGTGAAGGGAGTGCTATGAGTGACAGAGAGGAGGAATCACGAGGGAAAGAGATGCGGAGGAGGTGGACGGAGGGGGGAGGAGGAGATTGGAGAAGCAAGGAAGCGTAACGTACCTTGGCAACCAATGAGTCTCTCCTGCTCGAAGGAAGGGACAAGCATGGGTTGATCGGGAGTTCCAAAAGAGCCCTTGAGGGTCAAAGGTCCAGAGGGGAACTCGTTGGGACCCAAATCGTGCTCGTACTCCGCGCCGGCCTTCTCGTGCGCGTCCAAGATCGCCTGACGGAAGCGCTTGAGGCGGTCAACCATTACCTCTAATAGAGCGGAATTTACCACATAGATTCAGATTAGTAGGAGATAGAGGAGACACAGGAACGGAAATACGCACGGATCGAACGTTCGAAACTGTACCTTGGGTTTTCTCGGGAGACAACAACACCTGGTTCTCAATCTCCGCAGGAGTAAGGACGGGACCAGAGCTAGGATGAACATTCGAGCGTCCAAGGGGAGAAGGGAAGACGACACGGGTCTTCAGAACACGTTTCTCGACGGGACCCACCTCGGCGTGACCATGGTGTCCAGTAGAGTAGTTGCGCAGGGAAAGAGGCTTTCTGGAAGAACGAGCAGCCTTGGGAGCAATAGCCTTGAAAAAGGAGAGCGCCATTCTGTCACCAAGGTCGGTACTGAAAAGACTGAACGACATGAGCGAGCTTCCAAGAGGCCCAAACTCCAAGAAGCCGACGCTGGAATTAAGACAGCTTGGTGCTCACTCGTGGCGGAGGTATACTCAACTAGAGACTCACCATGGACCGTTTGGGAGAACCCAATGCCACATGGGCTCTCCCAGGATCTTCTGCCCCTTCCTGCCCTCGCGCAAGGGAGCCGCGCAACGAGCGGAGGGCAGAGTTCCTGCAGTCCCTTTGAGACGCACCTTTGCTTTGATAAGCGGATCATAAGTGTCAAGAGAGACACGTGATCGGAACCAGTTGACAGCTACCAAACATCATGCGGTACGATCTAACGAACTTCGATCAACGCCCCAAGCTGAAATTGAGTGCAGAAAGGACCTGGCGGATGCATTGGTGGGGTACATTGTAGTACAATGGAAAGAGACGATAGCACTTAGTGGTGCTTGGCGCTGAGAGCGGTGATGCCAGGCATGTCTCGGCCCTCCAGAAGCTCAAGGGAGGCACCTCCTCCGGTGGAGACGTGGCTGACTTTCTTGTCGATTCCCCATTTGGCAGCGGCGGTGGCGGTTTCGCCTCCACCAATGACGCTGACAGCGCCGTGAGTAGTGACTTGAACGACGGCGTCCATGATGGCCTTGGTGCCGGTGGCGAAAGCGTCGAACTCGAACACTCCAAGAGGACCATTCCACATGATGGTGCGGGCTCTGGCGACAGCCTCCTTGAACAAGGCGACGGATTTCTCTCCAATATCTAGACCCATGTGTCCATCAGGAATGCCGGTGGTATCGGTGGCGTATCCAACCTTGGCATCGGCGGCGAACTTGTCTGCCGTCACGTAATCGACAGGGAAGTGCAGCTTGACGCCCTTGGCCTTGGCCTTCTCTACAATCTCCTTGACGATGTGGGAACCAGGCTCATCGAAGAGAGAGCTTCCAATGTTGACGCCCTCGAGAACCCTCTTGAAGGTGAATGCCATTCCTCCTCCAATGATCATCTCGTCGACCTTATCCAACAAGTTGGTGATGATCTTGATCTTGTCAGAAACCTTCGAACCTCCAAGGATGGCCAAGTAGGGGCGCTCAGGGGTCTCCATCACCTTCGCAAAGTAGTCCAACTCCTTCTTCATCAAGAAACCAGCTGCCTTCTGGGGCAAGTCAACGCCAACCATCGATGAGTGAGCACGGTGGGCGGTACCGAAAGCGTCGTTGACGTAGACATCTCCGAGGCGAGAGAGGGACTTCCTGAACTCGGCAATCTTGGCGGCATCTCCCTTCACCTTGTCTCCGTTGTCTGCAATACCACTGCCTTCCTCCTCAACGTGGAATCTCAAGTTCTCCAGCAGGATGATCTGACCATCAGTAGCTGTAGAGCAAGTCTTCTCGACAGCCTCTCCAATGCAGTCAGGCAAGAAGGTTACGGGCCTGTCCAAACACACAGAAGAAGGACAAGCACGACCGAAGATACATAAGCTGTGGTCAGCACTACGATGAAGGAAGGTGGCCAAAGAGAAGGCATTCCGCGGGCAGGGAGGCAAGCAGGAGGCACAGCCAGGGGAAACACCGCGCGGAGGGCCACACACAAAAGACCCTCTCCAAAGACCGAGGGCAAAAGACGCACACACGCTCTCAAACAGCAACGTACTTTCCCAACAACTCAGACAGCTTATCGGCAACAGGCTTCAGCGTCAACTTGGGCTTCACGAAGCCATCGGGGCGCCCCAGATGACTCATCAAGACGACGGACTTCGCTCCTACAATTCCACTTCTCGTTAGCACTCAAGAGCAAAACCACAGAATGGAAACGAATACACATCGCAACTACACGTAATGACTGATACGTACCATGCTCCAAAGCGTATTTGATGGTAGGAAGAGTCTCGACAATGCGCTGTGTGTTTGTAATGGCACCGTTCTTGTCCTGAGGGACGTTGAAGTCAACACTGATACCGAGGTCATGGAGAGGAAGGATTAGGCATTGTCAGTCGAGCAAATCCGGGCTGTAGAGGAGAACGCAAACGGCGAAACACATGGAACAGGAACCACACCACTAAAGCAGGTTCTATGGCCACGTACCGCATCAAAACACGCTTTCCAGCAAGGTCAAGGTCAGCAATTCCAAGCTTTCCTCCAATTTGATTCTTTGACATCGTGATGAGAAAGAGAGGTTGGTGAAGCAACGACTGGAGGCCGGAAACTGAGCACCCGTCGGGAGATGGGCAATATAGGACAGCGATTGAGTCTAAGTATCTACATTGACATGGCAGCTCTCAGCGAGCATAAATTTGCTCGCCTACTGCATCCTCAGAATGATGGTGAGGCATGCATGCGAAGCTGCTTGGCTGACATCAGTCCCAGGATGTCATCGAGCTCTCTTGATGTGAAATGTCCGGACAGTTGTTCCAAATATGCAAACCACAAGGATTTCGACCAAGGACAAGACTGTACAGCGCGAAAGAGAAGGTGCTTGGCATCACGGAACTTTCCAGCTTCGATCTCCAACTCCAGCATGAGCTTCCACAACAGAACACTTTGTTGAATATGAATGTCACACGACAGGTGAGAAGAGAGAGCTCTCTCGAATTCACTTTTGATACGCGCGTAGGCACCAGATTGAGTTTCGCAGCGGGCGGCAAAGAGCCAAGTCATTAGTCGGTTCGCGTCGTGATCGTTCAAGTTGGGTGATCCGGTAAGGTGTAGATCGAAATAGCGTCTGGTGGAGGCAAAGAGTTGAGTTCGAAGTCCAAGGGAAGCGAGTAGAGAGAGGCAGTAGCGATTCGAAGGGAAGAGTGACAGAGCCTCTCTGGTCAGATGTTCGACGATGCCTCTCGGAACGAGCCCATTTTTTCGTGAGTACTCAAGGGATAGCGTGTTCAGTTGGTACATGTAGGTTCGCTCGATAAGCCAAGAGGCAGTGGCGCCTACATACGGAGAGTGCTGACTCCAACTTCGAAGTGCTTGTCGTACAGTCTCATACACCCCATTCGAAGACACAATATCGAGAATGAGGCATTCCAAAACTGAAAATGCGATAGAAAGACTGAAGTAGACTTCGAGAGACTCAAGGAGATTGTCGAAAGCAAGGGAAGGTTCTACGAGAGTCGTCATGTTCTGCAGCATAGCGGAGATCCCATTCGCGAATACAGAAGAGCGCCGTGCATATTCAAGACGCGCCCACCGAATCTCCTCTGTCCTGAGTTGAGAGGAAGAGAGCACTGTAGGAGGCATGGATGCGCGCGTCAGAGAGATGATGATGTCCATCGCCTTGTCTTTGTCGTTCTCTTGAAGTTCCATCATGGCTGAGGTACGAATAGAGTGAACGACTCCAGGGTGATCGAGGAAGGTCTGAATGATCTTGTTGTAAGTTCGTCGGATGAAGCCCAGCCTCTTCGGATTAGATGCAGTAGTGGTGATGAGGTGCTTCAAATAGGCATTCCACACGAAGATATCCTGTTGATCAGAAGATAGGATCTCCTTCGCGATAGAGTCCCCTCCCAAGAGGACGCGACAGAGCTTCAAATGTTGGGAGGTTTCCAGGTCCAAAGATCCGGTTGACGATGCGGATGACGACAGCATGTGAAGCGCATTTGACGCCAGTTGAGCCATACCTGAGCTGTGTGAGAGATCAGAGGGAATATGTGTGTCGAGGTAATCGAACATGAGTGGAAGCTGAATGGGTGCAGAAGGAAGGAGATCAGTTTGAAGGTGAGGTCTGATAGAGGCCATCTTTGGGTAGCAACTTGAGTCTAGAATCTGAAATACCTCATCCAACGATTCCATCTCCAAGTCACGAGTGTGGGAGTACAGAGAGTTTGACGAGTGTCGCATGCGGAGGCGAACGCCACAGAGATCGAAGAACGAGAGCAGAACGAAGGATCTGACCTTCGGATGAGAGAAGAAGAGGAGAGTATCTTTGATGTCCTCAAACAGCACAACCGAGTCCACATCACCAGCATCGAAATTGGTCGCGATCTGGTCAGGACGAAGGGGAAGAACCCGAGCAACGTTTGCCTCTTGTTCCGCACGAATCCAATGAAGAAGGCGGTCCTTTGTGTTAAAAATGGGTGAAGAGGAAGAAGGAGAGTTGAGAGAAGAGGAAATCGTATCATCCAGTTGCATTTCGTTGGGGAAAGTGAGTGGGGCTCGATCGCAGGGCGCAGTAGCGGAAGCGGAAGTGGAGTGGGTAGTCGATGTTGATGTTGGCAACTTCTCAAGAGAGGAGACAAGCAATGGATCAGGTTCATCCACATCCAAAGGGTCGTAGATGTCGAGAGAGGGTTTGAGGAGGTCTGAAGCATCGAACGCGCTCTTCCAGCCTCTAGCTCCTGACTCTCCCAGTCTGGGATAAGATGATTCCCAAAAGACCTGAAAAGACGATAATAGAGAGTGCCTCGCAGCCGCAAGTGAATCAGGTGATGGGGATGAATGGAAGCGTTGGAAGGAGGAGATGACGTGCTCCGGAGCGAAGAAGTTGATCTCCACTGAAGCCTGCAGCATGGCTATTGCTCTCTCAGTGTAACCAGCTTGAAGCTCCACTTTGCACGCCTTGACGAGGATGTCAGCGATACAGGACTCGAACTCGAGCAAGTTGTCCAGAAACTTCAGCTTTGCACGGTTCAGATATCGAATTGCGGCACCATATGCAGTACGGAAGTGATCTATCGAGAAGTGAGCGAAGTATGATTGGACGAATCGAAGGTAGGCAAGCCAAAGGGGGGCAGAATCGGATTGGGAGGTGATCACTCGCAACCACTCGGCATTCACTTCTTTCGGATCATGAAGCATCTGTATTGTCTCCAAGCGACCTACCATCAATTCTACGCTGAAGGGATTGTGTTCCAGTGCCTTATCGAAGATCTCAAGCTTCTTCTCCAGGATGACTCGCGATGCTCGCCCACTGCCAAGAGATTGCTTGCGAAAGCTGCCAGAGATCAGGGAAGCAAACTCATCTTGAAGAAGAACCAAATCCAGCCATCGACCAACGTCCGAAGGATCACGTTGTACGGCTGTGCTCAAGTCTCGGTTTCGGCTCAAGAAGCGGACCTCCATGAGTTGCTGTTCCTCTAATGCAGCATTTACCTCCAAATCTGAAGAATAATCACCAGTGGGCACACGAATTGTATGGGGAGCATCCATCTCACTCATTCTCTGGAGCTCAGAAGGCGTAGGTTTGCGAAACGGTGTTCCAGCGGTGCGGACGGCGTTCTTGGCGCAGTACCGGCCCTCGAAGCGGATCTTTCGTTGCTTTTCATCTTCACTAATATCACCAACGTGCTCGCGACCGAAGGAGAAGGTGCGCAGGTCAGAGCTCCAAACGAATGCTTCTTTGGCTGGCGCGCCCAAAACGCCTTTGTATGACTTGGAATAAGATGAAAGATCGAGATTATGGATAACACCGTGCTTTAAGATGGATGGATCAGCAGCTCGCCGAATTGCGAACGAGGTAGAGTGGGCAGAAGTCGGTGCCGCTGTGGTTACCGAAAGATGGGGTGTGGTTGAATCCGACATGGCTAATGTATCAATATTCTCGTATACACGGCGTGACTTGCTTTCGTACTTGCCTTTGCGCCCAGATTTGTGCTTGTGGCGGTGAGAGTGGCCGGAACGGTTGTGCCGCTCAAGTTTCCCATCATTTTGGCCTTCATATGGGCTCGAAGCATGAACAAGAGATGAAGATGGTTCTGAAAGGGAGATTGATGAAGGAGGAGCAGGTTTAGGACGATGAAAGTTGGAGAAGACAGGCATGGAAGGCTCCGACATTGCAGACTCACAATATGCACCTCAAGGTTGTTATATCATCTTCGAAGTCGATGAATCTAATCGATATCGATATAAAGCAGAAAGTTGAAGCCAGATTCGTTCGAAGGGTTCGAAGTGGAACAAGGTAGGTATGGAATTGAGAGTGCACGGCGTTGAGGGAGCTGCTCGTTCTTGAGCATCCAAGACACTCGCCACTGCACCTCGTTGAGCTGTAGCGTCTCACCAACTGGGCCAACATGCTTCAGATGTGTCGATTGTGTCTTCTCGTCGTACCAATCCTGCTCTTAGTCTCGTCTGGGATGGGCAGTACTTCCACTTTTGAGCCTCTGAACTATGGCATCAACTTCCCGTTTCTTCGAGACTTTTCGGCCGTTTCATCGATTCCAAAAGGCAAACTCGATATAGAAAAGTGCCCATACGTGATGCATCCACGTCCCATCCCCTCTGGAGCCGGTTTGGAAGCTGTGTTGGCAAACCTCACCTCTCGCTTTGACTCTCAGTTCCAAACGAACGCTGCTGGTACGTTTTCCCATACGCTGTATCTATATAGTGTCCATATTGACCATCGATGTCCGATACATGGGTGGCAGGGTACAGAACCGTGAGTTTGAGTTGAGCCGTCTTCCTCGCTTCGTTTCTTGGTGCATTTACTCAATGTTGTGATCTAACCCCCACCAATTTATGAAGCTGCCTCGGCTGTGTTGACGTACCGAGATCAAGTCATCTGGACGTGGAATGGTGGTATGGACAATCGCACGAAGCAGAAGCCGACCGTTGATTCGGTATATCGCATTGGAAGTGTATCTAAGACGTTTGCATGGTTATTGGCGATGATAGCTGAGTCGAAGGGGTTGATTAACATGGATGATCCTGTCATCAAGTCGGTGCCTGATCTGAAAATGCTGGATGGATTCCACAGTCCGACAAGCGGTTTGCAGACTTCATTCACCTGGAATCAGCTCGCATCTCATCTAGCAGGCGTTCCTCGAGAATCCCCTTGCCCATTTGCGCTGTGCGATTACACTACGGATCAGATGCTGAAACGACTGGAGAAGGTTCGACTCAAGTTACCCCCGGAGACTCTCCCATCCTACTCCAACCTCGGTTTTGCCATGTTGGGAAGGCTTGTTGCCGATCGCGTCTTCAACCCTGCGCAGATGAC
>Ga0307375_10006103_pt1 | contig 11214 bp, 10 predicted proteins | sample TR1MG_FD_202531 | JGI IMG/M metagenome (GOLD analysis project Ga0307375, IMG submission 202531) | Soil microbial communities from Risofladan, Vaasa, Finland - TR-1 | ecosystem: Environmental > Terrestrial > Soil > Coastal area > Acid sulfate soil | place: Finland: Risofladan, Vaasa | collected...
GCCTTGGGAGAATGGCGAGTCCTGTTCGCCTGAAACGCAGTATATCGGGTAAATAACCCATAATCCGAATCCAGAAGGGTATTCTGGGGTGGCGAAGGCAGTTCACAACTGGAATGCCGATGATAAAAACTCCTGCTGAGCGGCTCATCTCTTGCGGCTTCCTCTCCAGCATTGCCCAATACTTCCCTGAAATCGACGAGGTGACATAGTTTGCATCATCTAAAAGAGTCTGATGCCAAAACGTCGCTGTCTGGAGTGCGCCACAGTCTTTGAGGGCTGCTCAACGCTGCGAGCCGAAGCCCCCTGTCTCCATTCGTTCCTTGACTGTCTTCAGGATCAAATCAGTCATGAAAACTGGTGTAGTGGTTGCTGTGCTCTTGGCGGCAATGTCTTTCGCGGTGCTCGCGAATGCTCAAGGCTCAAACTACCTCATTGGTGCTGGAATCTACGACATTACCGGGCCTGCTCAAGGAAGTACGTTTTCTGTTCCATTAACCCAATTATTTTGATGTCCATCGAGCCTTGCACCATTCTTCACTGGTTTGGCACCCATGCAATGTCCACGCGTGATGCACGAACGTGTCTTCGACTGGTTCCTCCCTCGGAAGTTTCGGCGCGCTCCTCCTTGCATTCCTTCGCCCTCTTTCTGCCTCCAATCCCCCTTTCCCACTCTTTTGCATTCCATAAAACATTTTGGAACTACCTTTGTACTGTCTGAGTGCTCTCTGTTGCGAGAACGACGCGGTTCCTTTCGTATCGAACTTCGCTGACGCTTGTGCTCTTATGTGTCGTTTACTGTCTCCCTCTCTTTGGCTGTTTGTTGTTGTTCGTGGATATTATTGATACTTTCGTAGTCGGAATGATGGGTTACGCGATGCCCCAACAGTACACGAAGGGCATTCACATCCGCCTCCGTGCTCGTGCGTTCGTGTTTGGTCATGGCGACACACGTGTGGCTTTTGTGTCTTCTGATATCTGTTTCATCACTCAGGCCGTGAAACAGACCGTTGTGGAGCGTTTGAAGAAGATCTATGGTCCTACGATGTATACGGAGGAGAATGTGATGTTGAGCGGCACGCACACTCATGCTGGCCCTGGAGGTTACTCTTGGCATCCTCTTTATGACATTTCCACCTTCGGCTTCCACGATCAGAACTTTGAGGCTATTGTGAACGGCATCGTGAATGCGATCCAGATGGCGCACAAGACCGCAGTCATGGGTCAACTGAGCTACAAGTCTGGTACTCTGATGGACTCTAATGCGAACCGCTCTCCGTCTGCTTATTTGGCGAATCCCCCAGAGGAGAGAGCCCAATATGAGCACAACACCGATAAGGAGTTCACTGTGTTGGAGTTGACTGGAAGTGGCCAAGGATTCCCCGTGGGTACCATCGGTTGGTTCGCAGTGCACGGTACTTCGATGAACAACACCAACATGTACATTTCTGGCGACAACAAGGGCTACGCGTCGTATCTGTTGGAGAAGGAGATGAAGGCGCTGGATAAGCAAAGAGGCGTGAAGTACGTGGCTGCCGTGGCTCAGTCCAACGAGGGTGACGTCACTCCCAACACTCGTGGTGCGTTCTGCGACAACGGTATGCCCTGTGAAGTTGCCCACTCTACTTGTGGAGGCTGGAGTGAAGGGTGCCATGGATATGGTCCTGGAAAGACCGACTTCGAGAGTACTAAGATCATCGGTGAGCATCAGTACACCGCCGTCAAGACTACTCGCGATAAGGGTGGTTTGACCCCTCTGAGTGGAGATATTCGCTACATGCACGTTTGGATCGATATGGAGAACACTACAGTCACTCCAGAGTTCTCAGGCGTTGGAAAGGCTGCAAAGACTTGCGTTGGAGCTCTCGGCGATTCCTTCGCTGCTGGTACCACCGATGGGCCTGGTGAGTTCAACTTCGTGCAGGGAACCAATACGAGCGCCAATTGGTATTGGAATTGGTTGACGTCCAAGATCCTTGCGGCACCCACGACCGAAGACATCTCGTGTCACGCGCCCAAGCCCATCCTCTTCATGACTGGTCGTATCCTCTTCCCCGGCAAGTGGACTCAGGGTATCATCCCTCTTCAAGTGTTCAAGGTCGGTCAGTTCTGGATCGTCGGTGTGCCCGGAGAGTTCTCCACCATGGCAGGCCGCCGCTTGCGCAACAAGGTGCGTCAGGCGATCGTCAATGCTGGCGGCTGGACGAGCGATTCGCACCTCGTCATCGCAGGTCTCACCAACTCCTACACCCACTACATCACCACTCGCGAGGAGTACTCCTATCAACGCTACGAAGGTGCCTCCACCATGTTCGGACCATTCACGCTCAACGCGTACGAGATGCTATACACTGACCTCGCCTCTCGCATCGTCAAGGGACTCACCCCTCCCACCTCTGCCAAGCCTGAGAACATCTCCTCTGCCATCTTCTACCTCCAGCCCGCTGTGACGCCTGACCAAGTGCCTTCTGGACTCAAGTTCGGCGACGTCGCCAAGGACGCGAATCCTTCCTACAAACGCGGAGACAACGTCGAAGTCCTCTTCTGGGCCGGAAACCCACGCAACAACCTTCGCATCGAGGGCACCTTCTTGGACGTCATGAAGAAGAACTCGGACGGCACATGGACTGTCGTCGCCAACGATGGAGACTGGGATACCAAGTACTGGTTCGACTACGTGGCGAACGGCGGAAACGCTCGCATCCAGTGGGAAATCCCTTCTACCACTGTGCCTGGCACCTACAAGATCGTCCACTACGGAGACTACAAGACTGGAAACAAGGCCATCATCCAGTACATCGGCTCCACTCGCGAGTTCACAGTCGCCTAACACTGCTGCGGCCGAACGGAAAGGCGCACACTCGCTTCGCAGTCAATGTTTGCCACTGCAAACGACTTCCACACCCACATCTCTCCCTCACAAGCGCTACATCATTGCAGTACCACTAATGAAGCAACTTGCTGTCAGCAAGTTCATCAACATCACACATACACACACACACATACACCAAAACCTCGCAAACCTGCTTCACTCCAAGACCTTGCTTCCCTCCTCTTCTGGTCCAATCCTCTTTCACTCAGCTCTATTGATGTATGCTACATGACTCTCAATGCCTAGAATGATGATCAAGGGGAATGGGGACTACATGAGGACACAGACGCAGATATTGAGCTCGTACGCGGGGCGGGTAGGGCGTGCCAGTTCTCTGTGCGGGTCAGTCACCCCGTCACGTGGAGCCGATTCACATCACATGCCATGTCTGCTATGCTTCCCATCTCCCTCAAGCGCTTTAACAGTGTCGATTGGAAGAAATTCCAGACTTTCGTCTGCGAACACATTGAAGATGGCGAGACAGCTGTCACCAAATTGAGCACTCAACGCGAACAACTTCGAAACACGACTGAGCGCACGGAGAACACTCTTTCCCAATACTATTAGTATGAAACCTCACTTAGCTATGCTTTAGAGCTCACTTTCCGCCTTTAGACGATGTTCTATGTTCACCTACGCTCGATTCATGGGAGTTTGTGTTGCCTGACTCCTCATATCTTCGTGTGGCCTTCTCCTGTCCTTGTCTGTTCAATCTCTGGCGTCATTGCTTGTAACTGTATAGCTACTATGCGCAAATCACGTCTATTGAGCAGAGAGTGCCAATCTCGGAGCAGGAGGTACGAAACAGAACTCGCCGACTTTTGGGAATCGCTTCATTTCTCCTCTCTCGCCCCTCTTCTTGCTCATTTCCTGACCTTTCTTGCAGGTTCGAGTTTCCTTCACTTGGTATGATGTGTACAAGGAGCGTAAAGTCTGTACGTTCGCGATCGGAGGGCGAGAGAGGCTCATGACGCGCTCCGTTGCCTTCGACGGTTCCTCTTTGCTTGCTGAGTCTCCATTTCCTCTTGCCCCTCTCCTACGTTCTCAATTACTAACCCATCGCTTGCTACTTGTTGTATCTGGTGTGTATCATGGGATTCATCTCTTGTAGCGCAATACTCGATGACGTTTGAGCGTGCGAACGTGCTTTGGAACATTGTTGGTGTGTTAACTCACTTGGGCGCCGCCGAAAAGCGTAGTACTGAAGATAGTATTCGCGCTGCTGCCAAGTATTTCCAAACCGCGAGTGGTGTGTTGGCGATGTTGAAGAGTGTGTTGGAGGCGCATCCTTCCGCTGCCGCTAATTCCGATCTTTCGCTCGATAGCTTGAGTTTCGTCGCCAATTTGATATCTGCACAGTCTCAAGAGTGTTATTATGATCTGGCACTGAAAGGAGGTAAGATACCACCGGATGCGATCTCGAAGTTGGTGTTCCAGGCCGGCGCGTTCTACCAGAAGGCTCATTCGCTTGCTGAGGGCGCGCTTAAGGACTCTTACATCCCTCGTAAATGGACGAGTTACTGCAAGTTGAAGTATTACATCCTCACCGCATTGGCGTACTACCACCTGAGCATTGAGCGTCTGAATGCTGCCGAGTACGGCGAGCAGCTGTCTCGTCTTCAATCCTCCCATCGTATCCTCGACATGTGCAAAAAGGAGAAATTGGATAAGTACATCCCCGAATTGACGGACTTTCTGAACACAACGAGCGCGAAAGTGGCGACGACTTACGCGGCCGCGAACAAGGACAACAACACCATCTACTACTCGCACGTGCCCTCAGAATCTAAGCTTCCTGCGCTCACTGGTCATACGATGGTGAAGAGCGTGGAACCGGAGGCGGCGAAGTTGGTGCTGGCGGACGATTCGTTTGCGAAGATTGTGCCGTTTGAAGTGCAAAAGGCGGATTCTCTGTACTGCGAGAGGCGCGGTGATCTGATTCGTTCCGTGGCGAAGCGTGTGGATGAGGAGGATGGGCATTCGAGAACGTTGTTGGCGGAGTTGGGCTTGCCCGCGTCGTTGGATTCTCTGGACTCCTCCTCGAGCGTGAACACTCTGCAGGCGAAGATTACGACCATTCAAAACGAAGGTGGTGTGGCAATGTTGAAGGAACGCCAGGCGCTCCTGGACCAGATTGCAGAGAAGGACAAGGCGCTGTTGCTGGAGGCGTTGGCGGCGCTGGACGCGGAGGAACTTGAGGACAAGAACGCCCGCTCGCAGTACAGCGCTGAGGCCTCCGCCGTGGGCGGCTGGGCGCGCACCCCCTCGCACGCGTTGAACGCGAACTTGCGACAGGAGGCGCACAAGTTCATGGCCAACTTTGAGCAGGCGCGAAAGAGCGACGATTTCATCAAATCCAAGTTCGCCGCCGTCGCTTCGCACATCACCAAGCTCGCATCACTCAATCGCGAATCTCTGCTCAAGGAACTACCCATGGACACCGAGGGCGCGGAAAAGAACGCACTGGCGACGGAACTCAGAGGACGCATCGCACAACTGCAACACCTCACCCCCGCTCGCACAGCACTCCTCACACAGCTGCGCCAAATGGCAGCGAACGACAACATCATGAACAAGCTTCTGTCGCAACCGAATCGCGACGCAGATGCTGCACTCTTTGACAAGGAGCTCACCAAATACGACACCCTCGTCGCTCAGATCAACGCCACTTTCGACACTCAAGTCCAACTCCTTCAGAGCATCACTACTCAAAACGCAGAGTTCTTAGCGTCTAGACGCGTCACACCGGCAATGGAACAACGACAAGTCATTCTGCAGATGTACGAGAACGCATTCCAACAGTACTGCGACTTGAAGTCACACCTCCGCGAGGGCACAGAGTTCTACACCAAGTTCCAAGATCTCCTCCAAAAGTTCCTCATCAAGTGCACAGACCACGCTTTCGCACGGAAAACTGAATTGCAAGACCTCATCGAAGACCTGAACCAACGCAAATCGAACGCAGCCAGCGCCGCTCTCGCCGCTTCCATGAGCGCATCACTCAACGCTTCCCCGGCGCCCTCTGCGCCTGCCGCTTCACCACATACGAGCAACGTTCAAATCTCCCAACCAGCTACGGTGGCAGTGCCTATGCACTACCCAATGCAACAACAGCAACAGCAATCGCCACTAGCTCACCCCTCCTCCATCTTCGCCTCGCCCGGCGCTGGATACGGCTCCTACTCACCGCAACCATCGGGTCAACAAGCTGCCCCCACCATGTACTATCAAGCGTTTCCGATTCAAGGGCAGCAGCAGCAGCAGCAGCAGCAGCAGCCACAGCAAACACCGAAAGGTTTCCATCTCCCCCCTGGATTCAGCTACCACCCTCCCGGCACTGGTTATTAGAATGTACACATGTTCTCACACACACACACATACACACACACATACACACACACATACACACACACATACAACGCCCCACCAAAGAGAAAGTCGAAGGGATGGATGCACATCTGCGACATGGAGCTTTCGCGCGCCGTCCAAACCGGCGAGGTTCGAAGGAGTTTAATGCAAGCGTTTGATTTGGATTCGATCCGCAAGGTGTTTTTAGTTGATCAGGTTCCACGAGTGTGTTTCCTCATCATTGGGATGTCATAGTGATGAGCGAGAGGAGCGGTGCTTATTGAGCGGTAGCAGGGGCAGGTGAGCTGGAGGTGGCAGGCGCGGGGGCGGCAGCAGTGTTGCTGTTGTTGCTGTTGTTGTGAGTGCGACGAGGAGGACGAGAGTTGCCGTCAGTGGGAGCGCGTCTGGTGTGTCTGGGAGCAGCGCCGCCCTCTTCAGAGGTGTGTTGGGGACGACGTCTGGGGGCGGAAGAGCCGCCTTCTCCGCTCTGGTGGTGGTGGCTGTGCTCGCGACGAGGCGCGGCACCGCCCTCTTCAGTGTGCATGCGGCGTCTGGGTGCTTGGCCCTCCGCGTGGTGGCGGTGCGTGTGCATAGTAGAGGAGGAGGAGGCGGCGGCATCACCCTCGGCGTGAGGAGAGCGCTGAGTGCGAGGTCCGCGTCCACCACGAGGTCCGCGAGGTCCGCGAGCGTTAGGCGACGAACCCTCTCCCTCGGCGGCGTTGTTTGAGTTGTGGTGGTGATGGTGGGCGGCGATGTGGTGGTGAGGCTTGGGCGATCCAGATTCACCCTCTCCTTGCGGCGCAGAAGAGGAGGAGGCGTGGTGGTGGCCGCCGTGGTTGGAACGAGGCGCGCGTCCGGTGGGCGGAGAGCGACGAGGAGGGCGAGACGCGCGAGCCAATTCTTGAGCCGCCTGGAAGTCGGCCGCTGACAGGGGGCCTTGGTAACTGGAGGACACACGCACGAGCGACGGAGAGCGATCACACAACATCGACACCAAACAGGGACAAACGGGGAAGCACGGTGTCAGAAACGGTGATGGTCGAGCATTGTTGGGGCCGAGAGGGGGAAGAGAAGATGGAGTGGCAAGAGTGGGGAGAGGGGAACAGAAGGGAGGAGAGGCCCGACTCTCTCTCTCCGCTCCTCTGCACACAAACACACGATTCGCAATCTCTGCTCTCCACTAGTTCGTACCCAGGAGTCTTAGTATCCAAAGGAGTCAAGGACAACACGATCACGATGGAAGAAACAAGGCGAGTCTGCTCATGCCTAACAAAGCACCAAAAGAGGTCAGAAAGATGCATACAAGCAGGGCTAGGGAACAAAGTGAGCCTCACAGGCATTAGCCGTACTTATCCAAACCCTCAATAGTAGGCTCAAAGACAGAACTCACATCAGTAGTACCAATCGTAGTGATCTGATGAAGTCCCTCAATGCGGCGCTTGGTAAGCTCGGCGACAGTCACGGCAGTGCTAATTGCACCTCCAGTAGCTCTGAACGTCACCTCCTTGAAGTTCTTTTCCTAAGGATGGACAAGGCACACGCTCTTCTTGTTAGAATAGGAATGATCAATGGTATAGACATCGATACAGGGATGAAATGGGCGACAAACCTTGAAGAGGGAAACAACACGGCTCAAAAGGTTCGTAGCAGGGCTCTTGGAGTTGACGAAGATCTCATTCTCCTGGCTACGCTTTTGGGGCACAACAACCTTGTGATAGCTATCCATGGCAGGGCAGGTGGGACTGCACGAGCCAAGTCTGCAGCTTCTGGCACTCGATCGAGCGGCAGACAAACACACTCAACCCTCTCGCATAAGCACTCAGCTCCATATCCAAGCCTGGAAAAATCTAGTTTGGCTTGGGTGACCTCGTCAGGGACACCATGAGGAGTGGGTTGTGAGGCGACGTTGGAATTCCTCTGGAAGTGAAGTCCCTTTCTTCGTAGCTTCCCCAACATGTACGAGGGTGCCGTGCAGGCAGTCCCACGGGCACAACCTTTCGGCAACTGCCGCCCTGAAGCTCGCCAGTCTGTTGGTCATTCCCCTCTGCAATCATGTCGAGTACAGTGGATATTCAACCCGGCGACGAGCTCTATTTTGAGTACCGCAAGTATTTAGCTGAAGGCGAGCCTCATAAGCACCGACACAGCATGCTGGCAGTGAAGAAGTTCGACTTGAACTACGACTGTGAATTGCGCCGTCACATCTCCATCTATCCGAATGCCCACCTCCTCATGTTAAAAGTAGTACGTGTTTCTACTGATTCAGAGCCTGAAATTCGCTGTGTCTGCTCATCGTAGGATAGGAGCGGGTATCCTTTTTCGGGGATTGTCTCGCTGCCTCCGGTCTTCCTGTAGGTTGCTCTCCTGCTGAAGACCCGCGAACTCTTGCCTTTCTACCTCACTTTGTGTGCTTCACGGTTTCCTATCCCTTGTGGCTGCAAGCTGACCCGTCTGACCCGTCTGTCCATCTGTCCGCCCGTCTCGCCTTCGCGCTGCCAATGTTCGTTGCTTCACTCGTTGCAACTTGCTCTCTCCCACTTGGAACTGATCTCCTCCGAAGGACCTGCACAAGGACAACAAGGAACTCGAGTTGCACTGGTTGGACGAAACGGACCTGCCCGAGATGCACTTGACGCAGTATGAGACGGAGAATCCCCTACAAATTCGCACCAGGTGGCGCTTGCTCTCAGCCAAACCCCTCTCAATTTCAGCTACAACATCTCCCGATAACTCAGAGCTGAAGGAGTACACAATGCTGCTCGTACATGGCGGGTTTGAGGCTACTTTGGACCATCTCAACGAAGCCTGAGGCCACCGCCCGCTTGCCTCCCCGATGTACGGCTCTCGTCGACCCTCCTCCCCTTTTTGTAATGTATCTCCTCTGTTAGTCTAGAATCATATCCCTCTACCGCATTCCCCGCTATCTCAGGTCATCAAAGGAGCAAACGGGAGGAGACCAAAGATGCGCGATGGATATCGTTCAATGCAGGCTTCGCTCTTCGTTTGAATTGCTACCATTACACTAAGACTGTCGATGTGACATGATCATGGAAAATAGAGAGTCGAGGAAGGGGTAGTAGGAGAGAGCGATGTTGATGGAGGGCGAAAATCCGCAGTTGAGTGCTGCGTTCCATGCAGTGATGGTGGTCTGTGGTGGTGTTGGTAGTTGCGTGAGTGTAGCGATGTTCTTCTCCGCTAGTGTTTTGGATTGAGCAGGCAGCATGTCGGCGAGTGGTTGGAAACTTGTGCCTCCTTGTGCGCCAATCTTGGATACGAGGTGTGAAGTTGTAGAATGAATGACCCGTCCATGTGCCTTCCCAGATCCGAATTGGAAGGTGACGACGAGTGCCTGTCCGGATTGCGGGGCGGTTTCGGTGAGGAGTGTTGTGACACTGTTTTTCGAGTCCACGACTTCGAATCGTTGCAATCCATGTAACCTTACGATTTGCTTATGTGCGTTTGCATATGATTCGTATTGTGAGAAGTGTTGATGCAGGTTGTTGTCTGTTTGAGAGGTTCCAATTTCGATGGGTTTGTCGAGCGTGGTAGCGCCCATTCTTGGATGTATCTTGCCTGAAAACGTCTTGGATATGATGGTAATAGCGTTGTTGAAGGAGAGTAGAAGGCCGCCATGTGAAACGTATCTCTTCAGAGCGTCAATGATGGGAGTTTCGAGTTCAGCGGACCGCAAGTTGTCGCTGAGGATCATGCACGTTTGCTTTGCGTCCATTGACATCTCCGCCAATTGAGAGAGCTTAGTCGATTTTACCTTGATGTTGTTGACGGAGAAGAAGCGACAGATGATGCTTTCGGCAACGTCTTGGGCGTCTTCGCACTCGACGACGAGGATCTCCTCGCCACTCAATTCTTGGACGTATTCGGCCACCTTAGGTTGCATATCCAGAAGATAAACGAAAGCCAATTGCATAGTCGTGCGTTTTGCAGCAATCTTCATCTGCTCCACATAGCCATCGCTCTTCTGATAGTCATAAGGCTTTCCAACGCTCTGGCCATACGCCCAACCACCTTTCGGGAACGGGAAGCCCTCTCCTACTGTCGGAAACTCCTTAGGCGCATCTGCCCACTTCTTCTTCTTCGCAGGAGGCATCAAGCCGGGCAGGACGAACAATACAGGCGCAAAAGGAGGCGCAAAAGGAGGCAAGGCGCCCGGGAACAGTCCAAGCGGCGGCATACCCAACGCCGGCGGCACACCACCACCTACACCCGCCAACGGATCATACGTGAACTTTTCAACTCCATTCGGGACTGAAGGCACCGCCAGAGGATCCGCCTTCACAGGATCGACGTCCATGAGAGACTGAGGATTTGCCCTCGCAAACACGGGCCAACCGAACCTCTGGATACCGCTTCATTCCCCACAATCGTTCAAATGGTGCCATACATGAGTGGTTGAGCCACTTTTCATCCACAAGTAGGACCGTCTGGAGAGGGAACGCGATTCCCCATATGTCGCCTTGTCAGATGCCGAGAAAGAGTTCGTCTCGTCGCAGCCGCAACTGGGAAATGGCCAGTGCTTCCTTCCTAGCCTCCAAGATCAGTTTCACCTCCAGCCATATGACTTTCTCAAACACTGGACTCTCTAGAGGTTCATAATCTTCAGAAAGGGAACCTGAAATCGACTCTACAATGGAGGACAAGGCGTTGAATGGGGAGGCCAGAGGATGGTGGCCAAGGACCAAGTCGGCATTGCTGTTCCTGTGCACTGTGTTGCATTCCTCGTCATTTCAATGTCTACGTGGAACCCTGATGGGAACTAGCATGTTTGGGAATGACAGAGTTGACATTCGAGGTACGTGAGCGTGCATTCGAGTAGTTACCCTGTTACCGCCATCAATCACGATGATTTCATCTAGAATCGTTCTTTGCAGTGTTTTACATGTGGAAGTTTCTCAAATGAGCTCTTCTAGACTATCAGAGCTACATAATCCGTTGAACGTTGGCTTCGCACTTCTTGGGCGCCTTCCCCCCGACGATAT
>Ga0307375_10006104_pt1 | contig 11213 bp, 9 predicted proteins | sample TR1MG_FD_202531 | JGI IMG/M metagenome (GOLD analysis project Ga0307375, IMG submission 202531) | Soil microbial communities from Risofladan, Vaasa, Finland - TR-1 | ecosystem: Environmental > Terrestrial > Soil > Coastal area > Acid sulfate soil | place: Finland: Risofladan, Vaasa | collected...
CCGCGACAAAATACAGGAGCAGCTTGCAAAACTTCAGCAAATGCCCCGGCTTGTTCGTTCATTCTTTAAAGCCCCTTCTGTCGCCTATATTGGCGACTGCTGAGTAAGCCCGAATAGGACGCGAGAGGACGCATCGGACGTGACCGACTCCAACGCGCCGCTTGCAGGAATCGTTGCCGTCGAGCTCGGCCACAGTGTGGCCGCACCCTACGCGGGCCAGATCCTCGGCGATCTGGGCGCCGAAGTAATCAAGATCGAGAAGCCGGATGGCGACGATGCGCGCAAGTGGGGGCCCCCTTTCGTCGATGGCGCGGCGGCGACGTTCCAGGCGCTCAACCGTAACAAGCGCTCGGTGGTGTGCGAATTGCGCGACCACGGACAGCGTGACCGGCTTGCGCAATACATCGTTGAGCACGCCGACGTGGTGCTGCAGAATCTCAGGCCCGGACAGGTGGACGCGCTTGGGCTCGGCGCCTCCGAAATGCTCGAACGCAAGCCCTCGCTCATATATTGCAACCTCGGCGCGTTCGGCGCACCGGGTCCTTTTGCCGCGCGGCCAGGCTACGATCCGCTGATGCAGGCGTTCGGTGGCATCATGAGCGTGGTCGGCGAGGAGGGGCAGGCGCCGATAAGGGTCGGCCCCTCGATCATCGACATGGGCACAGCGATGTGGGCGGTCATCGGCATTGTTTCGGCGCTCCACCGCCGGCGCGACAGCGGCAAGGGCGGCGTCGTCGACGTGTCATTGTTTGAGACCGCAGCGGCATGGATGTCGATGTTTTCCGCGCAATACCTCGCGTCGGGCACGCTGCCGCGCAGGAACGGCTCGGGGCAGGCGGGCATCGTGCCCTATCGGGCGTATCCGACCGCGGACGGCCACCTCGTGGTGGCGGCGGGCAACGACGGCTTGTTTCGCAAGCTGTGCGGCGTGCTCGGGCACCCCGAATGGGCGGACGACCGACGCTTCTGCAGCAATCCGGAGCGGGTGCAGAACGCCGCGCCGCTGAATGCGATGATCAAAGCGGAAATGGCGACGCGTTCGAGCGCCGACTGGATTGCCACACTCGACGAGGTGGGTGTGCCCTGCGCGCCGGTGCAGGACGTCGGCCAGATGCTCGTGCACGACCAGACGCGCGCGCTCGGCTTGCTGCAGCCAGTGCCGGGATTGAGCGTGCCGCTAATCGGTCTGCCGATCCGCTTCGACGGCGAGCGTTCGACGCCGCGCTCGGCTCCGCCGCATCTCGGCGAGTACACGCAGCAGGTGCTCGGCAATGAGGGAGTGAATACGAAATGAATTTTCCGAAATACGAAACACTTGCGCTCGATCTGGCCGGCGAGCATGTGCTGGTGGCGACGCTCAACCGCCCCGAGGTCCTCAACGCGATCAACACGCAGATGGGGCGCGACATGCTCGATCTGTGGACGCGCCTCACGGCCGAGCCCGGCACTGTGCGCTGCGTGGTCCTGACCGGCGCCGGCGAGCGCGCGTTTTGCGCCGGCGGCGACCTGAAAGAGCGCAATGGCATGAGTGACGACGCATGGCGCACACAGCACGAACTGTTCGAGCGCTCATTCTTGGCGCTCATGGAGTGCCCGGTCCCGGTGATTGCGGCGATGAACGGCTACGCCTACGGCGGGGGCCTCGAGACGGCGCTCGGCTGCGATTTCGTCTACGCGGTGCGCGGTGCCCGCTTCGCGCTGTCGGAGGTCCGCTTGGGCATCATGCCGGGAGGCGGCGGGACGCAGAATCTGCCGCGCGCGGTAGGCGAGCGGCGCGCCAAAGAACTGATCCTCGCGGCGCGCGCTTTTACCGCGGAAGAAGCCTATGAATGGGGCTTGGTCAACCGGTTATGCGATCCCGGCAAGACGCTAGCCGATGCCCTGGGCATCGCGCGCGCGATCGCCGAGAACGCGCCACTGTCGGTGCGGCAGGCGAAGAAATCGATCCACTATGGTCTGCAAACCGACATCGCCACCGGCTACCGGTTTGAGATCGAAGCCTACAACCGCTTGGTAACCACCGAAGATCGAATCGAGGGCGTGCGCGCGTTCAACGAGAAGCGCAAACCTGAGTTCCGCGGCCGATAGAAGGAAGGAGTGATCATGAATCCAAGAATTGATGTGGTGGTCTGCGAGGTTGGGCTGCGCGACGGTTTGCAGCTGGTACAGGAATTCTTTCCCACCGCGGAGAAGTTGGCTTGGATCGAAGCGGAGGCCGCTGCGGGCATGCCCGAGATCGAAGTCACTTCTTTCGTGCCAGCGAAGATCGTGCCGCAGTTCACCGACGCCGAGGAAGTCGTGACTAGAGCATTGGGGATTGGCGGGCTCACGGTGGGCGCGCTAGTTCCTAATCTCAAAGGCGCCGAACGCGGCTTTGCGCTCGGCGTGCACAAGCTCAATTTCGTGCTCTCGGTGAGCCGCACGCACAACCTCAAGAACGTGCGCCGCGAGCGCGAGGAGTCGGTCGCGGATTTCCGTCGCATCGTCGAGATGCGTAATGCCCGCGGTACGCGGCCGATGCTGGTGGGCGGGCTCTCAACGGCGCTTGGCTGCTCATACGAGGGAAGGATTCCGGTCGACGACGTGCGGCGCTTCGCCGCCCAACTCGCCGAGGCGGGCGCCGACGAAATTCTGGTCGCCGACACGGTGGGCTACGGCGACCCGGCGCAGGTGCGCGCGGTGTTCAAGGCGGTGATGGCCGAGGTTGGACGGCTGCCGGTGGGTGCGCATTTTCACGACACCCGCGGTACTGGCCTCGCGAACGTCGCTGCGGCGCTGGATTGCGGCGTGCGCCGCTTCGACGCCTCGCTCGCTGGCCTGGGCGGGTGCCCGTTCGCGCCCGGCGCGAGCGGCAATATCGTCATGGAAGACCTGTGCTTCATGCTCGATTCCATGGGGCTGCGCACGGGCATCGACCTCAACCGGCTGATCGCCCTGCGCGAAATCTTGGAACGCAATCTTGCCGGCACGGAGATGCACGGCGCTATCGCGCGTGCCGGCCTGCCGAAACATTACGTCGCGGCGGCCGACCGGCCGCTTGCGATCGCGTAGAAAGGAAGCGAATCAATGAACACACCGACCACGCACGCCGAGGTGAGCGTACCGCTAGGCGAGGACTATCCGGAAATCCGCGATAGTGTGCGCCGCATCTGCGCCGACTTCCCCGGCGCCTACTGGCGCGACCTCGACGAGCACGAGGCCTATCCAACGGAGTTCGTGAAGGCGCTTACCGAAGCGGGATACCTCGCCGCGCTGATTCCCGAGGAATATGGCGGCGCCGGCCTGCCGCTGCGCGCCGCGGGCGTGATACTGGAGGAGTGCCATGCGGCGGGGTGCTATGCCGCGGCCGCTCACGCCCAGATGTACACCATGGGTTCGGTGCTGCGCCATGGTAGCCCCGAGCAGAAATCGCGCTACCTGCCGAAGATCGCCAGCGGCGAATTGCGTCTGCAGGCGTTCGGCGTTTCCGAACCCACCACGGGCACTGACACCACAAAGCTTAAAACGCGCGCAGTGCGTGACGGCGATCATTACGTCGTCAACGGACAAAAGGTCTGGACGTCGCGCGCGCTGCACTCCGACCTGATGCTGCTGCTGGTTCGCACCACGCCCTTTGAGCAGGTGGCCAAGAAGACCGAAGGCCTATCGGTGTTCCTGGTCGACATCCGCGAATCCCTGGGCAAAGGCATGGAAATCCGACCGCTGAAGGCCATGATCAACCACCACACCACAGAAGTGTTCATCGAAGACCTGTGCGTTCCCGCAGAAAACCTGATCGGCGGGGAAGGCAAGGGGTTTCGCTGCATTCTGGACGGCATGAACGCCGAGCGGATTCTGGTTTCTCATGAGTCGATCGGGGATGCACGATGGTTCACACGGACGGCGTCCAAGTACGCGAACGAGCGTATTGTTTTTGACCGCCCTATAGGCAAGAACCAGGGAATCCAATTTCCGATTGCGCGCGCCTACGCCGAAATGCAGGCGGCCGACATGATGCTGCGCAAGGCGGCGGCGCTGTTTCAAGCCGGTCTACCTTGCGGCGAGGACGCGAACCTCGCCAAGCTGCTAAGCTCGGATGCCGCATGGCATGCTGCCGAAGCGTGCATGCAGACCCACGGCGGATTCGGCTATGCGCGCGAATACGACGTCGAACGCAGATGGCGCGAGGCACGCATCCAGCAGATCGCACCGGTGTCCACCAACCTCATCCTCGCCTACATCGGCGAGCACGTGCTGGGCATGCCGCGCTCCTATTGAGTGCTGTGAGCATGCCATGGTGGTTGACGCTCACGCGCCAACTCGTCGAATTCATTGCGTCGATCTCGTTCGATTGCCTTCCTGCGGCGTTTATCGAGGCTGTCAAGCGCGGCGCAATCGCAAACATTCGCGGGCTGAAATTCTTCGATTTTGGCGGACTTGTCTCCTCTAGCTTTTGGGTTTGAGCGAATTCGGCCAGACGTCAGTCTGGCCGAAATAGATTTATAGCGCCAGGACTCGCTGCCGGTTTCGACGATGTGGCAGTGATGGGTCAGTCGGTCCAGCAATGCGGTGCTTATCTTGGCATCGCCGAAGACGCTTCCCCGCTCAGTAAATAACAGTTTGGTCGTGATGATCACGCTGGTGCGTCCTCAGAGTTTTGAGAGCAGATGAATCAGCAGCACGTCGCAACGACCGTTGCCTGTCTGGATCATTGTGCAAACGATCGTCAGAAGCTGCCAGGTACTGCACAGATAGCAGCGCATGGAATCAGTGGATAGTATCGGATTGGGCGGTCGTTTGACAAGGTAGTCAGTGGCGTTTACCCTCTTTGTCCTAGCTGGTCCGAAGATTGAGGTGGAGCGGCTGCTGCTGCCGCCCGATAGATCGACAGCACTCGGAGATCGGCTCAGGGACCCAGAATACGATTGCAATTGCTCTAAATTAAGGAGTTGTTTAAATGGTCGACGTGGTAAGTATTTCGATGTCTAACGAAATTGCGGTAGTCACAATCGACAACCCTCCGGTCAATGCCATGGCCCAGGACGTGCGCGCAGGACTGAAACGGGCATTTGTCGAACTGCGGACGCGGAACGACGTAAAGGCCATCGTGATCGGCTGCAAAGGTCGGACCTTCGTCGCCGGCGCCGATATCAAGGAATTCGAAGGCGGCATCGCCCCCCCGGGGTACCACGAAGTGCTGGGGCTGATCGAGGATAGCGCCTACCCGGTGGTAGCGGCTGTGCACGGCACCGCGCTCGGCGGCGGTATGGAGATCGCGCTCGCTTCGCACTATCGCGTCGCCCATGAAGCGGCGCGCTTTGGCCTGCCCGAGTTGACGCTGGGCATCATTCCCGGTGCGGGCGGCACGCAGCGCCTGCCGCGCCTGATCCCGCTGGAGGCGGCGGCCGAGCTTATGCTGTCCTCCAAGCCGATGCCTGCTGTCAAGGCGCAGGAACTGGGCCTGGTCGACGCTGTTGTCACCGGCGACATCATCGAAGGCGCAATCGCGTTTGCGCGCGAATTCATCGCCCGCGGAGCCGGACCACGGCGCACGCGCGATCTGGCCGTGCGCGGCGCGGAGAACGCCGCGGAACTGCTCGCTGCGAAACGCGCGCAGGTGGCCAAGACAATGCGCAATCGCCAATCTCCGCTGGGGTTGTTAGACGCACTGCAGGCTGCGGTGACGCTGCCCTTTGCCGAGGGACTCAAGGCCGAGTCCGCGATATCGGACAAGCTGGTCCCGGCGACGGAAGCGCGTGCCCTGCGCCACCTCTTTCTTGCCGAGCGCGAAGTGCGCAAGATTCCCGGCCTGTCCACGAACGTCAAACCCCGGCCCGTGACCCGAGTGGGCATCGTCGGCGCGGGCACCATGGGCGGCGGCATTTCCATGTGTTATGCCAATGCAGGTGTTCCAGTCACGATAGTCGATGCCACGCAGGTCGCGCTGGATCGCGGCATCGCGACGATACGCAAGAACTACGAACGCTCGGTTGCGCGTGGTAGCCTCGCGCAGGAACAAATCGAGCAGCGCATGCAACTGGTCACCCCGACGCTGGACTACGCGGCGCTCGGCAATGCAGATCTGGTAATCGAGGCTGTATTCGAGAACATGGCCCTGAAGAAGGACATATTCGCCAAGCTCGATACCGTCGTGCGCAAGGGAGCGGTGATCGGCACCAATACCTCGACCCTCGACATCGACGAGATCGCTGCGGTCACCACGCGACCCGAAGACGTGGTCGGCCTGCATTTTTTCAGCCCGGCCAACGTGATGCAATTGCTCGAAATCGTTCAGGCCAAGCGCACCGCGCCCGATGTATTGGTCACCGCCCTGGAAACCGCGAAACAGATCAAGAAAACCGGTGTCGTGGCGAAAGTTTGCTACGGCTTTATCGGCAACCGCATGATGGATCCTTACGCGCGCGAGGCGGAGCATTGCCTGCTAGAAGGCGCGACGCCGGAACAGGTCGACGGCGCGCTGGAGCAATTCGGTATGGCTATGGGCATCCTCGCGGTATTCGACATGGCGGGCGTGGACATCGGTTACCTCACGCGTCTGGAACGCAAACATCTGCTGCCGGACGATCCGACGTTCTACCGCCCAGACACCATGCTCAACGAGCGCGGCTGGCTAGGCCAGAAGACCGGCCGTGGTTTTTACCGCTACGACAGTGCGCGCAAGCGCATTCCCGACCCCGAAGTAGTCGAAATGCTGTGGGAGGAAGGCAAGCGGCTCGGCGTCGAGCGCCGGCAGCCGGGCGAAAAGGAAATCCAGGAGCGCTGCCTGTACGCGATGATCAACGAAGGCGCGCGCCTACTCGAGGAGGGCATCGCGCTGCGCGCGAGCGACATCGACGTGGTGTACAGCTCGGGCTATGGCTTCCCCAGATACCGCGGCGGCCCGATGTTCTACGCCGACACCGTTGGCCTGACAACGATCTACGAGCGCATAATCGATTTCAGTCGCAGGCTCGATGCGCGCTACTGGACGCCCGCGCCGCTACTGGAAAAGCTCGCTCGGGCCGGCTCGAGCTTCGCCGCATGGCAGGCCGGGCGCAATAACTGAACCAACCGATATTCGACACTGAGGACCCATCTTGGCTAAAGCATTCATCCCTTACGGCATTTACTGGTCCACGCCCTTCGCCAAGTGGCAGGGCTCGCTCGCGCATTTGCACAGCCTGAAGCTGGCGGCAAACGTGGGAAAACAATTCCTGCAGTCGAAGAATTTCCCCATGGAGAAGGTCGACCTGGGCGTGCTCGGGCTCACCAATCCGCAACCGAGCAGCTTCTACGGCCTGCCCTGGGTGACGGGCATGATGGGTTTCGAGGGCGTCACCGGCCCGACGGTGCATCAGGCCTGCGCCACCAGCGCGCGCGCGCTGCAGATGGCAGCGCAGGAAATCGCCGACGGCTCATCCACGTGCGCGCTCGTCGTCACCGCCGACCGCATGTCCAACGGACCAGTGGTCTACTATCCGGATAATACCGCGCCCGGAGGCCAGGGAATCACCGAATCCTGGACCCTGGACAACTTTAACAAGGATCCCCACGCGAAGAACGCGATGATCGAGACCGGCGAAAACGTCGCGCGTCGCTTCGGCATCAGCACGCAGCAGCAGCACGAGGTGGTGCTGCAGCGCTACGCGCAGTATCAGCGGTCGCTCGCCGATGATCGCGCGTTCCAGCGCCGTTACATGGTGGATGTCGGCATTACCGATGCCGGCTTTCGCAAGCAGACCGGCACGCTCGCGGCCGACGAAGGCATATTCCACACCACGCCCGAGGCGCTGGCGAAGCTCAAACCGGTGAAACCCGACGGCACCGTCACCTTCGGCGGCCAGACGCATCCGGCCGACGGCAACGCCGGCGCGATCCTGACCACGCGCGAACGCGCCCAGGAATTCGCCGTCGATCGCAATATTGAAGTGGAACTGCTCGGCTTCGGCATGGCGCGCGTGGAAAAAGGCTATATGCCGATGGCGCCGGTGCCCGCGGCGCGCGCGGCTTTGAAGGCAGCCGGCCTAGAGATTAAGGACGTGGACGCGGTCACGTCGCACAATCCGTTTGCGGTCAACGACATTGTGTTCAACCGCGAAACTGGCTTTTCGCTGGAGAAGATGAACGCGTACGGCTGTTCACTCATCTGGGGGCACCCGCAGGGCCCCACGGGGATGCGCAGCGTGATCGAACTGATCGAGGAGCTGGTGCTGCACGGCGGCGGCACCGGTCTATTCACCGGCTGCGCCGCGGGCGATTCGGCCATGGCCTTGGTGCTGCGCGTGAGCGACCGGCGCCGGGCTTGAGCGTCTCGGTAAATCGGCGCTTCGTCATTACCGCCGTGCGCAACCGGTCTTCGGTCGAAACCGCTGTCCTGCGCCAGGCGCGCGAGCACCCGCAGCGCGGACAGGCAAAGGCGGCGGAGGAGCTGAACCGGCTCGGGTACACGATCTCGGCCTCCGGGGTGCGCTACATCTGGCGTAAACACGGCCTGGAAACGACCTACAAGCGGCTGAAAGAGCTGGAAAAAGAGGTTAGTGCAAGCGGCCGCGAACTGACCGCGGGACAAAAAGCACTGCTGCAGAGAGGCGACCTGACGCGCAAGCTCGCGCGCGCGGCGCGGGTGGGCGCGCCCGGGGCCGACCATCCACCGCCGGACGAACGCCGCAGCCATATTCTCCTCGGCGCGGCAGAACTCTTCGTCAAATACGGCTATAGCGGCACCTCAATTCGCGACATCGCGAGCAAGGTCGGCCTGCTGCCGGGATCGGTGTACCACTATTTTCCGGCGAAGGAAGACCTGTTTATCGCAGTCCACCGCGAAGGCTTTCGCCAGCTCATCGTGCGCGTCGAGGAAGTCATCCAGAACGAAAAGGATCCGTGGCGCAGAATCGAACTGGCATGTGCGGCGCATCTCGAAGCGGTAGTTGGCGACAATTCCATTCACAAAATCACCGGCACCGGCCTGTTCTCGATTCACGAGGAAGGGCTGCAACGGCGGCTGAAGGCCGAGCGCGAGCACTACGACCGGATATTCCGCCGGCTGGTCGACGATCTCGGGCTCCAGCGCGCGATCGACCGCTCGCTGTTCCGGCTCGCGTTGCTGGGCGCGGTAAACTGGGCGCGCGTGTGGTACCGGACGGGGAAGAAGACGCCAAGGGAAGTCGCCCGAGGCATGATTGCAATATTTCATGGAAGCGTGGGTGCATGACTCAAGCGACGGTTGTTCGAATTGATCCAAGGTAGCCCAGCTTCGCCACGATCAAGCACGAGGCATGCATGAACACGTATCAGGCGCCGTTGCGGGACATCCGATTCATCCTTGAACAACTTGCAGATGTTGCGGGCATCTCAAACTTGCCCGGTTGCGACAATGCGAGTTCGGACATTGTCGCCGCGATCCTCGAGGAAGCGGGAAAGTTCGCAGCTGACGTGCTCGCGCCGCTCAATCCGGTTGGCGATGCGCAGGGCTGTCGATTTGAACACGGCAAAGTGGCTACCGCCGATGGCTGGCGCGATGCCTATCGCCAATTCGCAGCAGCAGGTTGGGTCGGTCTTGCGCTTCCGGCAGCACATGGCGGCCAGAATATGCCCAAGGTCGTCTCGACGCCGGTCTACGAAATGTGGTCGTCGGCCAACATGGCCTTCGCCATGCTGCCTACGCTCAATATCGGTGCCACCGAGGCGCTATCGATCGCCGGGTCCGACGCGTTGAAGGCGATCTACCTGCCGAAGCTCGTGAGCGTGGAGTGGGGCGGCACCATGAACCTTACTGAACCCCAGGCAGGTTCCGACCTATCGACCCTGCGCTGCAGCGCACAGCCGCAGCAGGACGGCAGCTATCGATTGTTCGGCCAGAAAATCTTCATCTCATATGGCGAGCACGACCTCACTGAAAACATTGTCCACCTTGTCCTCGCCAGGGTGCCCGACGCGCCGCCCGGGGTGAAGGGAATTTCCCTGTTCGTCGTGCCGAAGTTCCTGGTCAATGCCGATGGGACGCTGGGCGCCAGGAACGACGTGCGCTGCATTTCCATCGAGGGGAAACTGGGCATACACGGAAGTCCCACCTGCACCATGAACTACGGCGACAACGGCGGTGCCATTGGCCACCTCGTCGGTGCTCTCCATCGCGGCCTCGAGACCATGTTCGTCATGATGAACGAGGCGCGATTCGACGTCGGCCTGCAGGGCGTGGCGCTGGGCGAGGTTGCCTATCAGAAGGCGCTAGCATACGCGCGCGAGCGGGTGCAGGGCCGCGACGCGGTGAGCGGCGCGAGCGGCGCGCCCATCATCTGCCATCCGGACGTGCGACGCATGCTGCTGACCATGCGTGCGAAAGTAATGGCGCCGCGAATGCTGGCCTATGTCGCCGGCGGCTGGTTCGATGTCGCACGGCACCATCCGGATGTCGTTGTCGCCGAGCGGCATCGCCGCCTGATCGACCTGTTGATGCCGGTGGTGAAGGCGTGGAGCACAGAGATCGGCAATGAGGTCACGGACATGGCCATTCAGATATTCGGCGGCATGGGTTTCGTCGAGGAAACCGGCATCGCTCAACATAAGCGCGACCTGCGCATAAGTACGATCTACGAGGGCACCAATGGCATTCAGGCCAATGACTTGATCGGACGCAAGATATTGCGGGAGGGCGGCGAGACGTTGCGGATGTTGCTTGAGGAAATGCGAGATGTCGCTGCGCGACTTTCCCATGCGGGCGATCTGGCACCGCTGGGAGAAGCGTTAGCTGCGGATATCGCCACGCTGGAGCGGACGCTCGACTGGATTCTCGATCGTGGAAAGACCAATTTTTCCGAAGTGCTGGCCGGGGCGGTGCCGTTTCTGCAGTTATTGGGGACGGTCTGCGGCAGTTGGCAGATGGGGCGCGCCGCCCTGGTTGCACGCGCCGGGATTGCAACGAGCTGCGGTGATATGGCCTATCTGCAGGGGATCGTCAATTTGGCACGCTTCTACTTCGGGCATTTGGCGCCGCAAGCAGCGTCGCTTGCCCGAGTCGTGATGCACGGCGGGGCATCTGTGGTGGCGGCAACCGAGGCGGTCTTCGGGTAGAATCGAATAGCTCAAATTCAACGCTATAGGCAACGCCACTGTAGGTTTACTAGATTTAGAATCTATCCGTAAATATCATTTATCTTCAGATGCACTTTAGAACCCATTTCAAAATGACTTGAGGGGCTGTTTACTTTTTCCGAAATCTGTTAACTTTGGCATTG
>Ga0307375_10006106_pt1 | contig 11210 bp, 7 predicted proteins | sample TR1MG_FD_202531 | JGI IMG/M metagenome (GOLD analysis project Ga0307375, IMG submission 202531) | Soil microbial communities from Risofladan, Vaasa, Finland - TR-1 | ecosystem: Environmental > Terrestrial > Soil > Coastal area > Acid sulfate soil | place: Finland: Risofladan, Vaasa | collected...
TGTGTAGCGTCATCTGTGTAGGAATGAGTCGGTTGGAACTCGCTTCGAAAGGGCGTGACCCTAGCTCGTCATGTCCCTCTTCTCTCGCCTCCACTCATTCCTCTCTCGCATCTCGGGCCTTCATCATCTACGACAAGAGTTTGGAATCAACTACTTCACCTCACTATGAGCAGGAAAACTGGAAATGCGCTCGTCGCCACTTCCCTCACACTTTTCTGCTGGAGCGTCTGGATGATTGGCCTCTATTTCATCTTACAAGATTCAGAGTTCAAGTACCATCGCATTTCAACGAGAAATAATTCTTATACTCCGCATCATGGACAGATTGGATCAGATGCAGCTCGTGACGCCTCACATGTCTCACATAGCACCTCACATCGCACTCTTCCTTCAAATCATGCACACGAGTCTTCGAAAGTGGATTTAGAGACGAGAAACGAGGGACTCACTATGGACGTCGAGGCTGGAAAATGGACGACATTCATTCTGCACTCCACCATTGAAACGAAGCATGCTGCCTTCCTCGTTCCCATCGCTCTCTACGCCATGACTGCTCTTGTATCGATTCTCCACCTCATTGCGCAATGTGTGGAGCTCACATGCCCAACTTGCTGGCCGAGAACTGTCTTCACCATATACCGCCTCACACGTTGGTCCACATCTTCCATCTCCCGCCTTTTTCGACATTCCTTCAATGCTACTAAGCATTTCCTTCTGAAATGTTGCCGATATGGCGCGAAAAAGAGGAAGGAGAAGCGATCTCGAAATGCCATCCCTGTTCTCGCCTCCACTGGTATCTCTGTCAGTTCATCTCATTCACATCCGTCTCATGTTGCAAATGGAACTGGAATTGATGCTACAATATCTGAGGCGAGCCACGATACAAGCATGGATTTGGAATCAGCCGCCGGCGGAAATCCCGTCAAATCTCGAGCCCCTTTGGGTCATACCTTCAAAGATGAAAGTACTGCGATTGCTCTTTCTCAGACTTTGGATGCCAGCTCTGCACGTGTTGGTCAAGATGAGGCAAACAATTTCAACAGCATCTCGTCCTTGTATCACCTCTCTCATTCCTCTTCTCCATCTCACAATGGTACCCATGGATTGAATTACATTTCCTTGACAAATGGCAATCATGCTCCGAAGAGGAAGGCAGGAGTTGGAACGACTTCACCGCTCCTTTCCAATGGCTCTCATTCGCCATACCACTCGACATCTCTCATGCCAACATCAATTTCCGACGAAACGAGTTCTACTGAGTTCGATCAAGGCGATTTGGAGAGTAGTAAGATGTCGTCTTCTTCTCGCTGGTTTCCCGTCTTCCAGTGCCGTCACAAGTCCGGTATCTCAGAAGACAAGCGCGATTGTTCCAAGTGCTTGAAGGAATGGAACAGTACTAGGCATGTGGTGGAAGGAGGAGGAGGCGTTGGAGATGATCAGCAAGTGGCGTTGCTTCCCGGCGTGTTCGAGGACGAAGTGGATCAGTTTCAGTATAAAGAGCATTGCTCTTGTTGTGGTAGTTTGGATGGTGAAGGTTGCTGGGTGAAGGTATGCTGTTGTGGTCCGAGAGTGAGGATGGACTGTTCTCAGGTGTGTCAGCTGGTCTGGCTCTGCATGTGCTCCCTTTCCCTCGCGTGTTCGATGGCATTCCATTTGTGGGTGCATGTACTCAAAACGCCCATTGCTTGGCTCGCCCTGCTGTTGCATCTGACTTGTATCGCAGGCAACTTTGCATCCATCGCCGTCGTCTTGTTCTGGCATCCAACATCCCGAGATGTCCCATATCGAAGTGGTAGTAATGGTTTAAATCATGTTTTGGGCGACGATTGGGAGAGGGAAGTGAGTGATGACGAGGATGCGATGGAGCGCAAATTAGCTACTTCCTCTTCCTCCTCGTCGTCGTCGTTGTCTTCATCCTTGTCGTCGTCCCCTTCAAAGACGAACAGCGTCGCTAGAGAAGAGTTTTTGCAGTCTCTGGGACTGGGTCCGGCATTGAAGTTGCAACGTGACTCGGTCGACGGCTCGTCGTCGTTTTCTTCTCTTCTTCCCGTTGCGCCCTCTTCCTTCCCCAACAACAACTTCAAATCAGTCTACCCTTACTATCTCTAGTGGTCTAGGGGAAGGATCAGATGGTGCAAATGTACATTCGAAAGTGCAACTCTCATTAATGTCCAACTCTTCCTGCCTTCCTCTTCGGAGCAAGATTGCCATTTGTCAAAGGAATGCAACTCATTAATGTCAAGTCGTTGCGAAGATGGTCGTCGAGCCTCGCGAGGGTGTGTTGGAAGCACTTCTCCAACAAGGCTCGGTTTCCAATATCGTTGATGGGAGGGAGTTATGAGAGTGCAGCTGATGGGGTCAAGGGCGGCTGCAAGTACGCGAGACAAGCCTCTTAAAGCGAGCGGCGTGAACGCGGCGTAGGGCTTCATCTCTGCATCCAAACTCGTCCCCTCATTTGAAGCAAGAAGATGACACTAAGATTGGCAGGGTTTGGGTGGGAGATCAACGATTGGAGTGGCTTGCATGGTTCGAAGAAGAGGAGATGAGGAGACCACTTTCTTGGGTGTGAATGCTGTAGGAGTGGACTAATGCAGAGGAGGCACTTTCGGCGGATTCGCTGAAAGATCAACTGAGGACGAATGGTACTGACTCAATTCTAACAAGGCTTTCAAATCCATGTTTGCTAATTCGATGAGATGTGTTGATAGTGATAAGAGGATCTTGGAGACCTTTCTCATTTGCAGAGCTCGAGCAGTTTCATCAACTCCTCCACATTCCTCTCCCAATCCTTCCACAGAACCTTCAGCAATTGCAACACCAGCCTAGAAAACGCCTCGTAGGCACTACCATATCAGTGTAATGGAGCCTCAGAAAGCGCTTCACGCTATCAAGAGGCAAGTGAGAAGTGCGGATGAGCTCAAAACCGCTCGGGGTGACTCCACACGCCTTCATCACTGGACTATTTAGGGTAAAGACATGACCAGACGCTTCATGTTTGAGAGAAAAGTGAGTGATTCGGCCCTGCGACTCGGACAAGAGCACAGAGAGGTCGATTTTGAAGCTGTCAGGCTTGATATCCAAAGATCGAACTTGTAAGTCCCTCGCGCCGTCTATATCCTCCAAAGGCTCCTATACGAGTCGACATAATGCTTCACACGGCATAAAAGGGAGTTAGGAAGGCGAGGAAGGTTAAACGCAGGTGGCAGTGCGAGCGGCAACCAACAGGACGCATTTTCTCGGCGGGATAGCACTTCCTTGGCAATCTATGATGTTACCATGATGTAACGTACTGTAATTCGTGGAATGAAGTTCTCAAGTGTACCAAAAAGGCGACTTGAATGGACTGAGCGGAGGTCAAGCGATGGACCGCTCTGGTTGAAGCTCTCCAGGAGGTTTCTTCTTGAAGGACCACAACGATTTCAACCACCGCAAAGCTCACCGAACTCTATCTGCATTCAGATGTCCTGAACTTGCCACTCCTCAATTCAAATACGAAGTGTACGCTACACATACATGCGCTCAAGGCGTAGTGATCAACTATGGAGCTTTATTGGTCATGTCGATCAGGTCACTTTTTGCCCTTCAACCAGTGCACTATTTGTACTCTTCCATAGCTAGCAGCAACAGCTGCAGGAGTCTGTCCACTATTAGAGGATAAGTTGAGAGGAACCTTGATTGAGCGAAGATACTTGAGAATCTCCAATTGATCCTCTTTGGCTGCCACGTGCGCCACCGTTTCGCCATAGCTAGTCGTCTCGAGCATCGAAACGCCATCCTCATGCAGCGCTTTCAAGATATCTACTCGACCCATCCTAGCAGCAATGAGAGGAGCGTCGCCTTCGAACTTGCCTTCCTTGTTCCGACGCGCTCCAAGGTCCATGAGATGTTGTGCCATCTCTGACGTTATATGGATCTTTGATTTGGACTTTTCGGCGACCTTCGATGTGTTGGATGGTGAAGGAGCATCAGAAGCGGAGGAAGAAGCGACCGAAATTGGCATCCGCTTTGGCGCACTCTTATGCGCATCTGTAGCCTGCGCTTCCAAAGAATGTAGTTTAGACTCGCTTGATTCCAATTTCGACTTGAGGTTTTGAATTTCGAGCTCGTATTCCAAACGTTGAGATTCGCGAAGTTCGTCTGAGATTCGAAGCGCTTCCACGGCGCCACTAAGTTGCTGTCTCGTAGATTCCAACTCTTGCTGTAATGACGAAGTACTTTGTGCAGTCTTGAGCTGATCAGTGAGGGTTTCGACGCGATGTGCCAAAACTGCCACCGCGTGAGTCAAGCGAGCAGTAGGGTCGGTCGAGAAGATCTTTTCGGGAGGTACAGTAGGCACAACAACATGATCGGCACCATCAATTCGGGCCAGCCAAAGCTTGACGGTCGGGAGAGAGGCGAACGATTTCAACTCGCACAAAGCGCCTTCGTGGACGATGCAAGGCGCCTCGCCATAGTAGAATATTGAAGCATTGACTGTAGGAACTATCGAGTGAGAGGAGAGAGGGGCGTGGCGTTAGAAGCAATAAAGAAAGGGGAAGTGGAAAGGGGCGGCGGGACATCCGATGGAAACCGACGCGATATTGTCCGTACTTGTGGATTCATTATGCCCAAACTGATGGCTTGTGTTAGTTTGTGCATCTATAGAGGAGAAGAGTTGGGTTAGCATGTGATTGGGTGGGATGGAGGAACGTGGGAGGCAGGTCGAAGGTGCGGTGATTTGCCAACCGCCACAACTTGCCGATTTTGGAGGTGGTGTGCATCTGAGTGTCCATCCAATGCGATTCCATTGCTCATAGACTTGTGCTTGAGAATACAGGAAGACAGAGGTATCAAGTGGTGCACCTAGGAGCTCAGAGTGGCGTGCTCGAGGGTGGACAGGGACTATGGCAGGTGTTTTCCAACTTCCAACCCTCTTTCACCGAACCTTGGGGTTTAGATGCCATGGATGGAATTGCAATGATGCGTGTGATGTAGAAAAGTTGAAGTTGAGGAACAAGAAGAAGATGATGAAGGGGTTGTGGACCGAGAGACCGAGAGACTGGCAACGCTCCGGCCTGCCGCTCTCCTCTGCCTCGCACCTCCCCACTCCTCGTCAGGTTGCGTGTCGCATATGTGTGTGCAGCAGTGTCGTCGCGTTAACCCATCCGACTTGAGTTCGAGCCTCCGATTGCCGCATTGCGCTCTCCGCCTCGATCGCACGCACCCACTACCATGGTTCATCACCATCTCCCTCTCTAATGGATTTTCGGTAAGGCAACGTGTTGTTCATCGTATTCGTAGAGATCAACAACCCTCAACTCTCTCATCCAAATGACAGACGCACGTGAAAAAGTGTTGGCCCATGCTGCTGACTTGAAAGGCTCTTCTCTCGACGTCATCGAATGTGGATGGATCGACAACCTATGCATCTCCATCTTCGGCATATTTGAAAGGCTTTATAACACTCAAGATGCTGAGATCTTGGCTAATGAGGCGTGTATCGTCGCCTTAACGCATCTCGTTCGAGGAAATCGCTTCCCAACATCCTTCTCTGTTCTTCGTTGGAATGACGTCGCCTCACTGCAGTTTCCAGTTAAATGCGATTATGAGAACCCTTGGGAGTCGAGTATACTGCCAACACCTCCAAAGTACGTCCGCATTGCGGTCATCTTCGCTCCCGTTCCAAAATTCATCTGCTTCTGACGCTCATTGTCTCTCTATAGATGTAACTACTGCTTTTACCAAAGTATCATGATTGGTTGGATGACATTTTACTCTGGACCTGAGTCAATGAAGGCAATTGAAGCGCGATTGGGCCCGTGTTTGTTCGTGGAGGACACCGCCGGCCAAGTTCTTCCCTGTGTGGCATTGCCTTCCAATATTCCAAGTGTTAATCAGGTTTTTATGTCGACCTGTTGGACGTACTGCCCGTTTCCGCCCTCGATATCGCCCAATCAACATGATGGACTGTTGTACAAGGGGTTTTTCGAACTCGGCTCCTCGATTCCCCTGCCCTCATCGAAATCCCTCGCTCTTCGCTCTCGATTCATCTCCAATGGTACCTTATCCAAAGATCTCGTTCTCTCTATCGATTTTGCATACGATAACGTTACTAAACGGTTCAGGCGCGCATGTCTCCCTCCAAAACGCTCGATTGTTCATCTTCACGGTAGGCTCAGCCGCAAAACGTCCCTCGTGCCTCTCAAACTCAACACAATCGGAATTCTCTTGGAATTGGTATCGAAAAGAGGCTCGACAGTATCAATCATGCTAATAGACTCCGAAGAAACACGACACACCATCGCTACAGCGAGTTTGCTGAGAATCGGCGCTCAAATCCTCGTCTCCGACCTCAAGACTTCCATTGTGCGACCTGATGCTATTAGAGCTATTCCTCACTTTCTCGCTACTGTCGACACCAACTTTATCCTATTGGACGAAGATGAGACTCAAGAAGAGACGCAAGAGGAGAGATCGAAGTCAAAACGCGCGAAACTCGCTGAAACACCCGAATCTGGCATTCTATCATCATATTCTGGACTGATTACTGCCATATACCACTCTCATTGCATGGAACTGGACGAAAAGTATGTGGTATGCGCGCATCGAAGTGAACATGGGCTAGGATTGCTGAGAAAAGGTTCTGCCGTAACGCTTCACTTTGTACATCCGATTTACGAGGACAAACTGCTCGTTGGCCTTGGACTCTGCTCTCACAGTACCATCGAAGTGCTTAACTTTCCGATTGTGTATGAATCACCTGAGTATCCGAGGATAGAGGTCCAGAATCGACTTGGTGAATTTCCATGCCTAGAATGGGCTCTCTTCGTCGAAAACACCCGCCTTCAGCTTTCTAAACATTGCACTGCTGCATTGTCGATTGGTTTGTACCCATTTACCGAGTTTTTGTTGAACACTGAGTTGGAGAAGTGGCGTTGTGGTCTGTTCTCTCACCGAAATGCGTATCACGAGTGGTTTGTTCATGATAGTGGCTCCGTTGGTTCTGATCTGGGTTGTCGAGCAAGTGGAACTATTTCCAGTGTGTTTCCGAGGTTGATGTCGATCGAGTTCTTCTGCAATTTGCGAATGCTTTCGCCGCTCGATTCTCGATTACCCGACTGGACCTGTGAGGTGATGAATCCGACTTCTCTTCTGGAAGAACCTAATGATAGAGTGATGATTGGAAGGTTGGTACACCAAACCAGGGAGTTTCAAGTCTTGTCGAACTACGTTTGGTTCCAATCACTGAATGGCCTCTTCCAAGTGCCTATTGTCGTCACTGGTCTTCGTATTCAACGCCTCTTCATACCATGCCGTCTCAAATCGTTTTTGGTCGTTAAGGAGAGCACAGTGCCTCATTATGGAGAGTCAATGGGTGGTTTTGTCAAACCTCGTTTCTCGACTCCGTTTGGTCTCTACTTTGTATGTGATATCGACCATATTGAATTCTTGTGGACTCCTCAACATGTCCTTCCAATATCTCAAGCAAAACAATACAATACACTCGAGAAACAGGACCAACTCACGTTCAAACTCGTACGGAAGAACTTGCCTCAGTATTTGGAGCCACATCAAGGCAATACGATCTTCATGGATCTTGGCATCGTTCCGTCTGGAAGACTCCCCATGGGTGCGGAAACGAAGGAAGAGAATGGCCACACGACGATGCACCTGCACTTGACCAACATCCACACGATGCAACTCCATCCTATTCTTCGAGAAGGTTCTGTGTATACCGTTTCAAACGTTGATCTGATCAGAGGGACAAAAGGAAGTGTGCGTTGGGAATGCCGTGACACTCTTGCTCTCACCGAGATCTCCTCTCCTCCGTTCCCTCCGCCCTGCATTGCAGCTTCCGCTTCTTCTTCTTCGTCAATCGGACCTGCTGAGACAAACGGCGAGGCGAATCTGAGAACCTTCCTGTACAAATCTTGTCCGCTTCTCAAAACTTCGTCGTCCGCCTCTGTTTCCTTCAAAGCAGTTATTGTAGCCCGTTATCACGAGCCTGTGCTTGCTACCTCTGTGAGTGCAAATGGAGCGACTCGGTTCCTGCTTGGATGCGAAACTGAATGCAGATCGAACGCAGGCGATGCGAAGCTGCTTCTTCGTGCTTTGGACTCTCCTGATGTCGTGACTGCGTACTTCAAAACGCATCATCTTTCTCTGCCACTGGGTTTGGTGCCAGGCTGCGTGATTGCGATCAAGCGTGCACAGCTGGAGTTGAAGTCGAAGCGGAAACTCAGTGTCACTTTTGGCGCTCGATATGGCTGTTCATCGGACATTGAAATCGTTGGTTTCGATCCTTCTGTATGTGATGCCCTCGGAGTAATGCCTTGGAAGGCTACGAGTCAATTGCCGAGAGAACGAGGAGCGGGAGTAGGAGATTTAGACTCCCCTTCAATCCCAAAGCTGTGCTGTGGTCCCACCGGTCTTCGTGAGCTTCTGATTAATAAGGTCGATTGGCTTGATCCTCGTCATTGTAGTGTGCCGTATCGCCACCTGATTGACGCTCCATTGACTTCAGCGATGGATCGGCGAGTGTTTCGCACGCGAGTCTCTCTTCTCAAGGTCTTCGATTTCTCCCTTGAAACGTGCTGTCTCAGTTGCTCTCGCCTCTCTGTCCGTGGAACCTGCACATTTGGATGTGACGAGAAGAGAATGAAGTTGGTGACGAGACTCACAGGCATGTTCCACGACGGCACTGGAGGGGCGAAGTTCTCCGCAGACGGCGATCACGTGTGGCCTCTTCTGGACATCTCCACTCTACACAAGAACAGGCTCACTTCGATTGTAGAGAGAGTTTCGTGCATAAGATACCAAGACAGGGAGCTAACGATGCCATACATGAACCACAGAAGCGTCACAGTTGTTGAGGACGAAGAAGAGGAAGAGCCAATGGCAACAACCTCCAACGACGACGACGACGACGACGACGGACTCAATTCGATACAAGACCAACGATCCATCAGCACTCTAAGAAAGGTACTCATCAACAACATGGGAGACCCAACCATTGTCATTGGAGCTTACTTCGCCTCGCCAAGGGAAGACGAGTTGCCCTTCTCAGATCTGCCTTACATCATCACCAAACGCAAGCCTTCCAAAGAAGAACCCAAAGATACTGCTTCTTCCTCTAATATGACAATATCTGCTACCAAGCCTCCTTCCATCGAACAGCCGCAATCGAAGCTCACAAAACCAACGCCCAACGTTGACGTCATCTGGGCCTGCAAGGTCCAGCAAGTCATCAAAGACGAGTGTCTCTCTCTGTTACATTCACTGTACAATATGTAGCCACAACGTGTCTCTCTCCATCACAGTTCAGACGGAGACATGTCGTAATTCCAGAACTGAGCGCGGGCCCATCTCTCGCTCCTGCGGTGAAGTTGCTGTGTGCACCAATGAAAAGGGTTGGAATTGGCATGAATAGATTGTTCATTTGGATTACAGATTGGTAAGGTCTTCATGAATGGGTCATCCAGATGGCGACATGAGTCGAGAGCAAGACGACGAGGACGACGACGAGCGGGTGGGTCAGTTTGCTTGCAGATGAAGTTTGAACACTGCTTGCAATGGGTGTGGAGGTGGGGGTGGATGTGGTGGGCGTGGTGGGCGTGGTGGACGTGGTGGGCGTGGTGGACGTGGTGGACGTGGTGGGCGTGGTGGACGTGGGTGCTGAAGGATTGGAAGGAAGTGTGGGAGGTGGGGCCATGATGGGAGTGGGAGGAGGAGGGATACTTACCGGCGACTGGACGAACCCAGGCGCAGGGCATGTGCGGTTTGTGATAGCATAAACGTACCACCCGGAGCAGTAGCACGATCCATAGGTATACAGCTCATTGTAGAACCAGTATTCATACATAGCGGCAGTCGTGGGGAGGTTGGGATTGGAAGAGCACAAGTCCAGAAAGTTGTTCTGTCCATGGATCTTCATGGTGTTCGGGGTAGTCAAAGCAGGTAGTCCACCGCTGAATCCGTTGTTGTTGAAGTAGAAGTTGTTCAACGATGGCAAGGTGGTGAATAGGTTTTGGGGGAGAATGCCGGAGAACTCGTTGTACGAGATGTCGAGGGTCTGCAAGAAGATGGACATAGTCCAGATGGCACTGCTGTTGATGGGACCAGAGAGGAGGTTTCGATCGATTCTGAAGTCCATGAGGTTAGATGCCTGTATGGGATCCTCGATAGTGCCATTCAAGCGGTTGTCGGACAAGTAGAGGTACCTGAGCTGTGGGTTGTTGAGGGCAGGTACGTTGCCTTGGAACGAACACGACGAGATGTTCACATAGTTGATGATGGGGAGAGTGATCCAGAAGCGAGGAACGTTTCCCTTGAGGTTGTAGTTTCCACCGATCGACAAGATCGACAAGCTCGTGAGACTGCTGAACGCCGTATCGTTAGGGAGAGCGGTGAGCCAGTTGTCAGAGAAGTCGAGACGGCTGAGAGCGGAGCACTTCGGAAAGGAAGAAGGAAGCGAGGTGAAGCGGTTCATGTTGGCGATGATTTTGTTGATACTGGAACTCGTGCTTCCAGAGCACAATGAGGAAGGAAATGTGCCAGTGAGCATGTTGTGGTCGATGGTGAGGGAGTACAGGCTTGGGTTGTTGGCAAAGGCATTGTCCGGAATCGAGCCAGAGAGCGAGTTCTCGTTCAGATCGACTTGATAGAGTTGAGGGTTGTTTTGGAACAAGGAAGTTGGGAAGGGGCCAGGGATGGAATCGTTGACGAGTTGAAAGACAGTGAGGGAGGGCACGGAGGGGACAATGGACGGGAAGGGAACGGAAATGGCACAATTCGTGATCCAGATACGCTGAATGACCGGCAGATAGAAGATACTGTTGGGGAAAGAGTTCATCTGAACACATCCAAAGACGAACAGCTTGGCAAGGTAGGGGTTCTGAGAAAAGCAGGAGGGGATGGAGGCAGTGCCCATGTTGGCGAACGTCAAGGTGATGTTCGTAGTGCCCGTTGGGTTCATCGACAGCTGGCAGAAGCCATCGGGAAGCACAGCCATTTGGTTGAGACCATCGAGGGCGATGCTAGAGATGCGAGTCAGCCTCATGTCGAACCAGGAGTCTTTGAAGATCAGTTTGGTGTAGGAGAAGGTCAAGGTCGCCAATGAGGTGCAATACTTCAGAGAAGGCGCCAACTTCACCAAATAACCATTTCCGTCCACATTGAGGGTCGAAAGCGATGTCAAATTGACGAAAGTGTCCGGAAGAGCGGAAAGATTG
>Ga0307375_10006108_pt1 | contig 11208 bp, 12 predicted proteins | sample TR1MG_FD_202531 | JGI IMG/M metagenome (GOLD analysis project Ga0307375, IMG submission 202531) | Soil microbial communities from Risofladan, Vaasa, Finland - TR-1 | ecosystem: Environmental > Terrestrial > Soil > Coastal area > Acid sulfate soil | place: Finland: Risofladan, Vaasa | collected...
CTTGCTTCTCCCGCTGCTTGCGTGTGCCCATCGCCATAAGCTCATTCTACAAACAGAGCCTGTGGATACTTCAGAACTTTCTGCTCAGTGGGTTCAGACTTGCACCACGGGCTGCTAAGGCTACTCCGCCTGGATCGAGCCCCGCGCCAGCCAAGCTGATGTCCCTGACAAGAAGGTTTTGCGTGGCGCGCATGTCAAGTTGCATCTCAGCCCGCTGTTGAACCAGAAACGTTGCATCCAGTCCCCTCCGGTAAAGTTCTGCGGCTCCGGCGAGCAAGATAAGGCCCACTCCCATGGATACAAGCATCTCCAGGAGAGTGAATCCGCGTGCCAGTTTTTTGCGAGACTCGGACTTCATACATGAGCCTTACCGGTACTGTGAAATGTACCCCTGCAATACGTAGCTCTTCTTGAAAGAAAACTGTGGCCGTGGTGTGTACTGAATCGTGATCGTGATGGTTCGGAGAGTATCCGTCCCAGCCACGGGGTCGATCTCAATCTGGCGCTGATAACCAGCCAAAGAGATCGTCTGATCATCCGTCGTGCCCATGAGTCCGTCAGGGCCGGCCAGATTCAGCACTTCAGGCATATCCGTGGCGTCATCCGCCGTGCCGTAGATGCCATCTGCTCCCGGCCTGTTGATTGGCTGGAAGCCCGTGACAAAAATGCCGTCGGGGGTTGTCATCGCACCAACGTTCTGAAGTTCGTCCCACTGCACCTGGTTCGAGTTGCGCGCAGTGAAGATGCTCTCCATCGCATTGTTGGCCAGTTGCTTGGCGATCAAATTCTGCTGTGACGTTTGGGTGGTTGCTATGGCGACGGAGAACACGCTCAAGACGCCTACCAATCCTACTGTTAGCACCACTGTGGCAATCAGCACTTCAAGCAGGGAAAATCCGCACTCTCGACTTTGTGCCCGGCGGAAACGGCCGATTTTGCTTAAAGTTATCATCGAGGCATCCAATAATACTGGCCTGAAGAAGTATTCTTTTCGATCTGCCAGCCGCGAATGCTGCCAGTGGTGCCCAGGACCGTGATGGCCCGGGAACTGCTGACATCGCCAGGCCGCGCGATATAGATCACGCCGCTGTTCAGGGCTCCATTGACATCGCGTGCGACTCCGTCCGGCCAGAAGTAAACGGTATTGGTACATGTAGCTGAGACGCCAATATCGAAACAAATCGCGCCGGAGGTCACACCGGTCCCAAGCCCCGCGGGAGTTGTGGCAGCGGTGCCGGGAATGCCCGGTTCGGCGTCGAACGCTACGTTTTGGGGAAGAGTACCGGTGGAAACAACAGTGCCGGTTGTGGACAGAGCGGTTGTGATCGTTCCGGCAGGACTCCCGGTTGGATTAAAGGTGACCACGTAGATTCGCTTCTCGGAAATGGCAGTTTCGCGAGCCTGCCGCAGCGCCATCAGAGCCGTGTTGTAGCCGTTGGTAACGTGGGACGTCTCCAGGCTGCGGAAGACGCTAATCACCCCAATGCTGCTCACGATGATGACGATTGCGATAACGAACATCAGTTCCAGCAGCGTGACACCACGCATTCCATCGACGGCTTTGAGATGCCTATTTTTTTCCCCGACAGTCATCACTGGCACCCGTTGGCATTTACTTCTATGAATCTAAAGTTTCACCAGTCTTACAATTTAGAACTGCGTGAAGCTTGGTTAACTATTGCGAGCCTTCTTGAAGGCCGCAAGATAATACGATTGTGGCGGCTCAAAATCAAAGTACCAAAGACCGCACACTTCCACTCTTTCGTAATCGCCTCTTTAGTAATCACGGTCCGAATCGGAACTTCCCACTCTGGATTGTTATGGAGAGGCTGTACAGCAGACCCACCTTACATAACGCTTAGACTGAGGCGACAAAATCAGCTTCGGAATATCGCGTGATGCGAGTTGATTCGGTAGCAGCACATGACGGGTAGAGGACGATGGCGTCCGCCGAAACAGCATAAGGGGCAGCAAATTGCACCGGGGGCGGGGGTGGCGCTACTGAGCTAACGAATTGATAACTTGGTACCTAGACCTTCGGTAATCTGGCGAAAACTCGCGCCCTTAGCTATAAGTCACTATTGAGGCAGTGCGGTCCTGATTGGCGAAAAGATTCAAATAACCAGATTGCATCGTGCGATCCGTTGCGTTTTTTGCTTTTGCTCAGGGCGTGTTCGGGGTTTCCGGTTGGGATAAGGACACAATCGTAGTTGCCGGTTCGATACGAAGCTGGTTTTAAACAGTTCGTCTTACGCGCCGGCGCGAGGTAAACATGCGACGAATGGAACTGAGCACAAGGACAAGGAGAACCCAGCGCGGGATGTCGCTGATCGAATTGTTGATCGCCTTGACCGTGCTCACCGTGGGCCTGGCTGCACTCATTGGACTGATGATGACGGGGATTACCTCGAATGCCAGAAACAAACTGGATACAGGGGCAACCTTGTCGGCGCAGGCGATTCTGGAAACGATAGCCGCGCAGCCGAACGGCACCAGTGTCACGATGACCGATTGCGCCGGTAATGTTTTCACCGTGCAAACCGCAAGCCCCGCAGTCGGAAGTTCTCCCAACAATTCTGGTGCAGACCTTCTGTCGAGTAACACCGGGATCGACTTCCTGGGACAAACGAACGCAAACGTGCCGACGGGATACAAAACGCTCTACGTTGGATGCGGACCTTCAGGCAATCACGTCACCTACGATGTCCGCTGGAATATCCAGACAATTACAGCCTACTCGAGACTGATCACAGTGGGTGCGCAACAGATACAAGCGGTTAAAGCACAGGAAAACGCGATTCAATATTTCAATCCACCGGTCAATCTCCGGACCATTTCAGCGAGCGGGAACTGAGGCGATATGAAGAAGGCATTCAAGATCGCGCGGCGGCAGCGGGGCTTCTCCCTTCTGGAGATGATATTCGTGCTGCTGATTCTCGCGCTGGTGCTGGGGGTTGTTTTCAGTGAGATCGACCTGACGCAAAAAAGCTACCAGGCCGAAGGAATGAAGCTGGACCTCACGCAGGGGTCGCGGATATTCATGAACCAGATTGGACGCGACCTGCATAACGCCGGATATCCCACGAAGGGGATGTTTAACCCTACCCTGGTAAGCCCAGCACTCCAAAGCCCCGTGCAAAATGACTCTCGTATTGCTGCCGGACTGGTAAAAGCTGCCTACGACGAGTTGTGGTTTGAGGGCGATGTGACCGGCAATGGAACGGTGTGGGTAGTAGATTACAAGTTACTGCCAAATCCAATCACTGGCGGTTGTCCCTGCACAATTGTCCGCAGCCAAATTCCAAAGATTAACGGAAATCCGCTTACAGGGCAGAGTTCGCCCCAGTACAGCACGATACTCTCGGATGTAATCAACAGTGGTGGCGCCAATGGCGCTGCGTCGGACACTGCGGCATATGCGGTCACGGGAAGCTCGACAACAGTGACCGGTACGACCCGGACGAACGATTCGCTGTTCTCGAGCTACAAGAGTGCAAACGTGTTCACGTACTACGATGTGTCGGGAAACGAAATCACGCCGACGAACATATCGGGCTCTACGATTTCGAACATCTCGACTGTACAGATTAATGTAAACGTACTTGCGCCGCACGCGGATTTGCAGACAGGCATGCCGCCAGTCATGTCGTATTCGGTGGCCGTACACCTGCCAGTTCAGTGAGGAGACGTCATGATCGACAGACCAGGAAACTCGAACCCGATCAGGAACCAACGTGGAGTAGTGCTGCTGCTTTGTATCTTTGCGCTCCTCCTGGTCACCGGCATTGCGCTGACCTTGCTTGCGATGTCCGATACCGAGACTAAGGTCGGCGCCAATTATCGAGAGTCGCAGAAGGCATATTTTTCCGCGCTCGGCGGTATTCAGGAAGCACGCGTACGGCTGCTCATGGACAGTTCGGTTGTGCCGAGTGGGATGCCTTCCAACACAAATCCGAACGGCGTCGTCTACATTCTGAATTCAAACGGTAGCGATACGATTCAGCCATGGACATTGCTCACTCAATCGAACGGTACCTACTACGATGATGAGCTTTGCCATGAGTTTTTCCCCGGTCTGACGGCGATTTACGGCAGCAATGACAATAGTGCAGTACCCAATTTGCCTTGTGCGAATACGCCAGGGTCAAGCGGTTGGTATAAGACGGTGACCAGTACCGATCCAAATACTGGCACATCTGCAGCACTGGATTATAAGTGGGTGCGCATAACCGCGAAAGAAAATCGTTCGGCGTATCCCTATAATGTCGCCAGCTCCACTTACAACAGCACTGTGACTACCTCCATACCGATCTGCTGGGACGGGACAAAAGAACTTCCACTGCCCGCTGGCATGACGGCCTGCAACGACCACGCTACCGGCAAGTACTACGAATCGGTATACCGTGTAGCTTCCCTGGCCCGCACCAGCTCGGGTGCGAGAAAGATGTTGATTGCCGAAGTCGCAAAAACCCCTCCGCTGATGACCAATTCGGCGGTTGATTCGCAGGATCACGTAACCCTCAATGGCAAGCTTTCGGTAAATGGCTTCGATAGCTGTAGCTGCAACTTGCACTATGGAAGTAATGGGTACGACCTGTCGAGTTGTACGGCCACAACGACTAGCGGTGTGACAACTTACTCCTGTCCTGGTCGGGGATCGCAATCCTGCGATAACAGCAAGTACGCTATTTACGCTTCAGGGACCGTGGATTCATCGAATCCTTCTGAAACATTGGTGGCAGGGACGAATCCTGCAGTCGTGCAAAATCAGCCATGGACTTACGACATCAATACGTTGATTAACCAGTACAAGCAGGGCGCGGTCAGCGTTACGGGAGCACCGTACAATTGGAGCTGCTCCCCTCCCTCGACATCGTATCCAAACGGCACTTGTGGTACGCAGTCCGGCGCAACACTCGGGGTTCCGCCTCCGTTTCCACCCAGCTATAACTCGGATGGGAGTCTTAATACCACCGGAGTGAGTCCGGCTCCATCGACGCAAGTAACCTACGTGCCGGGCGACCTGCAGTTGTCGGGCGGTTCTGTCGGAAACGGGATCCTGATTGTAAATGGCGATCTCAATATTCACGGCGGACTGCAGTTTTACGGACTGATACTTGTGAAAGGCGTCATAAAGTTCACGGGCGGTGGTTCCGATACCACAAACATCATCGGCGCCGTTCTCGCGGGACAGGAGTCCTATGTGGACAATACGCTCGGCGGGAGCGCGGTAATCGATTTCAACTCGTGCGCCCTGAAACAGGGACAAACGCCGCGGCCACCTCACCTGGTAAGCATTCGCGTAGCAAGCTACTAAGGATGACGTCTATGAAGACTCTCAAATGGATTTTATCGGCTTGTGTTTTGACCGGCGCCGCAGTGATCGTCGTGCCGGCATCCGCGCAGAATGTGAATGACAGCGCCATCGTACAGGCTGCGAAGAAGACTGCAAAGGAAAGGGCGAGCGACAAGAAAAAGACGCGGGTCTATACGAACGAGGACTTTCCGCAAAGGCACGAGCAACCACTGGCTTCACCGAACGGCACAGCCGCGACGGGAACGCCCGGCGCCAATAAGCCTGGCGACGCAGCCACGTCAGCTAATGGCGACCAGAAGCTGAAGGATCTCCAGAAGAAACTCGCGGAATCAAAAGGGCATGAACAGAACCTGCGGAAACAGTTGGACACGCTGCAGAAAAAGGCAGATGTAGAGACGAGCGTAGACCGGCGGAACATGTACCTTGAGATGATTTCAGACCAACAGACTACCCTAGCCGAGTACCGGCGCACCCAGAATGACCTGGAAAAGCAAATCGAGGAAGAAAAGAAGGCGGAAGAAAAGAACAAAGAGTCACAAAAGTGAATGGCTTAATACCGGCCGGAAAATTCCTGAACCAGAGCGCTCCAGAACGTATCTTTCCGTCTCCCCAGAGAGAACAACCCGTTACAGCCCGGCCCCGGGTTTTAACGATACCGTAGTTTCTACCGTTTACCTTTCTACGAACTGCCTCTCGTCTGGTACGAGAATTCAGCCCTCCCGTGCGGAAAGGCTTACCCGGATCTACAAAATAACGTATGCTATCGGTTAAATCCTATGGAACCCAATTCTCCAACCGGACAAGAGCCCGGAAACGATTCCTTTATTCCTCGCCAGTCACTGACGCTGGCGGTTGCCGAAAAACTACGCGAAAAGATTTTCTGCGGAGAGCTTCGGGAGGGACAACAATTGCGGCAGGACGCCATTGCCGCGGAGTTTCGTGTCAGCCGGATTCCGGTACGTGAGGCGCTGCGCCACCTGGAAGCAGAAGGGCTCATTACCATCGTGCCGCATCACGGGGCAGTAGTCTCAGCGCTGTCGCCTGACGACATCGAAGAGCTGTTCGACATACGAGCCCTTTTGGAGTGCGATCTCCTCCGGCGCTCGATACCCCACCTGACGGAAGAGGACTTTGTACGTGCGGAAGCGGTGATGAAGGATTTCGAGAAGGACCTCTTCGAACCGGCGCATATGGCGTCGTGGGGACGGCTGAACTGGCAGTTTCACTCGGCACTCTATGCAGGCGCGCGACGGCCGCACTTTCTTTCCGTGGTCCGCAACATCAATAACAACGGAGAGCGTTACACCCGGCTGCAACTTTACCTGACACGCGGCGTAGAACGGGCAAAGCAGGAACATCGCGAACTTCTGGAACTGTGCAGGAAGCGAGACGTTGATGCCGCATGCGAACTGCTGCAACGCCATATCACACACGCCGGACAGTCGCTGAAACAGGTTCTGCAGGAGCGGCGCACAGAAGAAAAAGCCGGGCGCTAAAGACCACGATGAGCACGCCGGTTAGACGGCATCCCGTGTGAAGTTGCCGTCGACCATTCTCCAGATGCCGAGCGGATTCGCATCCTTCAGTTCATCCGGCAGAGCTTCGCTGGGAAATCCCTGATAACAGACGAGCCGCGCAAAGCGGAAGATGGCTTGCGAACCGACGGACGTAGAGCGGCCATCGGACGTCGCAGGATATGGACCTCCATGGACCATCGCGTGGCAGACCTCGACGCCAGTCGGGAAGCCGTTTAATAGCAGCCGTCCAACCTTATCCACAAGAATCGTCGAGAGATCGGCAGCTCCACGGAGGTCTTCATCCGTGGCATGGAGCGTAGCCGTCAGATGGCCCTCAAGGTTGCGAGCAATCTCCAGCATCTCCTCACGCGTGGAATAACGCACTAGCAGTGTCGCCGGGCCAAAGACTTCATTGGCTAACGATGGGTTGTGCAGAAACGATTGCGCATCGGTTTCGAACAAGGCGGCCAGTGTGTGAAGCGGCGGAGCATCGCCCGATGGCTGCGCCTCTGCCAGTAGCCGCAGCGTCCCGACCGACTTACGCTCAACCACCGCCGAACAGTACGACTTCCGGATACCGGGCGTGAGCATCGTGAATGCTGCCGAGCCCTGCACGAGATCGGACAGTTTGGCGACAAACGCAGCGGTCTGTGGAGTTTCCGGGACGAGGACAATGCCTGGCTTGGTGCAGAACTGGCCCGCTCCGAGCGTAAAGGAGCCATGCAGTCCGGTGGCGATTTGTTCCGCGCGTTCGCGCATTGCTCCGGATAGAACGAATACGGGGTTTGTGCTGCTCATCTCTCCGAAAAACGGAATAGGCTCGGGACGGGAAGCACAGGCACGCATCAGCGCCTGTCCGGCTACGCGCGATCCGGTGAAGCCAACGGCTTTCACCAGCGGATGATTGACGAGCGCCGTGCCAACCTCGATACCCTTGTCGAAGAGTAGAGAAAAAACTCCCTCGGGCATATGACACTCGCGACTCGCTTCGCGAATTGCTTCGCCAACAAGCGCGCTGGTACCGGGATGCGCGGGATGCGCCTTCACGATCACCGGATTTCCGGCGGCGAGGGCGGAAGCGGTGTCACCACCGGCGACCGAAAATGCGAGCGGAAAATTGCTGGCGCCAAAGACGACGGCCGGCCCGAGTGGACGCAGCATCGAGCGGATATCAGGCTTCGGAGCAGGCTGACGTGCAGGATCGGCACGGTCGATTCGCGCCCCGACCCAGGAGCCCTCTTCAACAACTTGCGCAAAGAGTCGAAGCTGATTACAGGTTCGACCAACTTCGCCCTGTAGGCGTGCGCGCGGCAAAGCCGTCTCCTGCATGGCGCGCTCGATCAGCGGCTCGGCGATGGACTCGATCCGGCCTGCGATGGCGCGAAGAAATTCCGCGCGAATCTTCGCTGGCACATGGCTGTAGGTGTCGAAGGCCTTCGCGGCCAACCGAGCGGCATTGTCCACATCGCGCGGGCCGGCAGACGTAAATTCTCCTGGAAGCGGTTCGCCGGTCGCTGGGCTGATTGCATGAAATACTTCCCCGCTTTCCTGTCCGTCGTGAAATCCAAGTATCGACCGTCTGGAGAATTGCACCACTGCCCTCCTTATTATTTATCAGGCGAAAGCCACTGCTTTACTGATCGCGGACTGTGGACGATTCTCGATCGCCTCTCGAACAATCCGCAGCGTCTCGTCCCGCTCCTCGCCAATAATCTCGAGCCTTGGCGCACGCACCCTTGCGCTGCCGACGCCAAGCACTTCCTGCACCAGTTTGATCAGTTGCACAAACTTCGGCACTGTATCGAGTCGCAACAGCGGCAGGAACCAGCGATAGAGTTCAAAAGCCCTCTCCGATTCCCCGGCCGTGCCGAGATCGAATAGGTCGACCGATTGACGGGGCAACGCATTGGCGAGACCGGCAATCCAGCCACACGCGCCAACTCCAATGGCCTCGAGGATCCCATCATCTACCCCGACGAACACCGAAAGCCGATCTCCGAGGAGCGCGCGAATAGCGGTGACGCGCCGCGTGTCCATGGAGGATTCCTTGACGGCATGGAAGTTGCCATGCTCTCCGGCCAACTCAGCAATCTGTTCGGGAAGAAAATCCGTACCGTAGGCGACAGGGTTATTGTAAAGCATGCAGGAGAGGGGAGTGGCCGCAAACACGGCGGCAACGTGCGCTTTCATCTCTCTCCAGTCGCCGCGGTAGACATAGGGCGGCAAAACCATCAGTGCGTCACAGCCTGCGTCCAGCGCGCCTTTCGCAATAGCTACCGACTCGTCCGTACTGAGCGACGAAACCGACGCTACCACCGGTGCGCGACCTCGCGCGGCATCGACTCCAGTGCGCAGCACTTTTATCTTCTCGTCAAAAGACAGCGTGGCGCCTTCTCCCAGCGAGCCGAGCAGTACGAGGCCTGAGCAACCATTGTCGAGCAGCCAGCGGTAGTGCTGCGACATGAATGCATGGTCGACTTTATAGTTGCGGTCAAAACAGGTTGTAACAGCGGGCATCACGCCCTTCCAAATCATCGAATTCCTCCAGTTGTCCTATCGCTTTCCAGTTCCAGTTCAGCTTCCATCCCCGAGAGGCTCGCGACACGAGCCGGAAATACCGGCGGTCGTACGGAAGCCGCCTCCCAGGAAAAAAGAAATTCCATCGCGGGACCGCAGACTCGTCCCTGGCATGGGCCCATTCCGCAGCGCGTGTGTAACTTGGCCGCACGAGAAGATACGTGATCCCCGATGCGTGCGAACGTAACATCCTCGCAGCGACAGACGATCGTCTCCGGCGAGGCCAGACTTTTCAGTTCTTCTCGCGGCGCGAAGGTGCGCGCCAGTCTGGTGACGAACTTCTGTAGCTTGCGGCGATTGGCAAATAATGCACGTGCAGCGGTTTCATCTCCGGCAGCGGCAAGACCGGCAATCTCGCCTTCGATCAGAGCAAGGTCCACACCTCCGATGCCGGTGGGTTCGCCTGCGCAGAAAACGGCCGGTGCCGACGTACGCTGGAGATCATCCACCACGACGAATCCGCCGCGCAGTTCGCATCCAAGCAGCACGGCCAACTCGTTGTTGGGGACAAGGTGAAATCCGCACGCCAGGTAGTCGCAGGCGATCTCCTGCTTCTCCCCATCGCGAGAAACCACCACGGATTCCAGATGCTCAGAGCCGTGCGCAGCGAGCGGCCAGCAATTCGCGGCAAATGGCACAGAGCCCAATTCGAATTTGAGTTTGAGTCCCTGCACAATTTTGCTCGGCTGGGATACCAGAGAAAATCCGAAACCTAACAGCCGCGCCCATGAAGTCTGCTCGCAGATGAGCGGAATTTCCGCTCCGTGTTGGCGAAGATATGCGGCCACGGCAAGCAGGAGCGGGCCGCTGCCGGCAACCACCACTCGCTTTCCGCGGATCGGCAGTCCGGACTTTACCAGCGCCTGGAGACCTCCCGCGCCCGTTACATTGGGCAGCGTCCAGCCGGGAAATGGCAGGTAACGTTCGCGTGCTCCAGTGGCGAGAATTGCAGCGCGGTAACGGAGCGTTCGCGGAACGTCGCGCTCTTCGGCGAGTAACTCGCCGGGCTCCTGCTGACCAATGACGCGGGTACCGGTGAACAATTGCGGAGCCGTTTTCCGGAAGCGATCCATCCACTCCCGCGCCTGCATGTCCTCCGCCTTCTCCGCACCTCCGCGCCAGATTTGTCCTCCGAGCGCGGGATTGTCGTCGACGACCGCGACACGGGCTCCGCGCTCGGCGGCGCGTGTAGCGGCGGCGATGCCAGCTGGTCCTGCACCGACCACGATCACATCGAATTGTTCGCGGCCGGTGCTAGTCATCGGTCCTCACGTTCATGCCGTGCTCGCAGAGTGTCTGACAGCCACGGCAATGCGATACGCCATCGATCTTGACGCGGCATTCGTAGCAAATACCCATTCCGCAGAGCGGTGCGCGCGGTTCGTCCGTAATGGAATGACGACAGATGGCGCCCGCCAGCAGGACGGCAACGGCGACCGTGGTGCCGCGAGGCACCGATACTTCCACTCCATTCACGGTCAGCGTAATCGGCTCAGGCATGCGACGGCTCCCGTGCGACACGCGACGGTAAGTACGGCTCCATGGGAATCTGCGAATCGGCGCCGGTGAGTTGATCGGCGATCAGGCGTCCTGTCGCCAGGGAAGTTGTGATCCCGAGCCCTTCATGTCCGGCAGCAATGTAGATCGATGGATCCTCCAGCGAGGGGCCAATGAGCGGCAACTTATCGGGCGTCGCGGGACGGAAACCCGCCCATGCGCGAATAGCGGAGAGTTGCGCCAAACCCGGCATATAGTACTGCGCTCTCTGCAACATCTTCGCGGTGATCTCCGCCTCAA
>Ga0307375_10006110_pt1 | contig 11207 bp, 9 predicted proteins | sample TR1MG_FD_202531 | JGI IMG/M metagenome (GOLD analysis project Ga0307375, IMG submission 202531) | Soil microbial communities from Risofladan, Vaasa, Finland - TR-1 | ecosystem: Environmental > Terrestrial > Soil > Coastal area > Acid sulfate soil | place: Finland: Risofladan, Vaasa | collected...
CTGGAGCAACGTGACCCCCGGTGGCGCGCCGAAGTGGGCGCGCGTGTACCAGGTCGGCGTGTCGGCCAGCGCAGCGGGCACCGCCTACGTGGGCTTCGACGCGCACGAGCTGGATGATCGCCATGCCTATGTCTGGCGCACCGACAACTACGGCAAGAGCTGGACGCGCATCGACAAGGGTCTGCCGAACGCGCCGGTGTTCGTGGTGCGCGAGGATCCCGCGCACGCCGGCGTGCTGGTGGCCGGCACCGACATCGGCGCCTTCCTCTCGCGCGACAACGGCAGTCACTGGTCGCCGCTGCAGGCGCATCTGCCGACGGTGCCGGTGTTCGACGTGAAGTTCGTGCAGGGTGATCTGGTGCTGGCCACCCACGGCCGCGGTATCTTCGTGTTCGACCACTTCGCGCCGCTGGCCGAATACGGCGACAGCGTGGCGAAGCAGCCGCTGCACCTGTTCACGCCGCGCGCCGGTACCGAGTTCGTGCGCTGGTCGCGCGGCGAGGGCGCCGAGCCGCTGTATACCGTGCCCAATGCGCCCGACGGCGTGGTCATCGACTACAGCGTGCCCAAGGCGGTGAAGGCGGCCAAGGGGGCCAAGCACGGTGCGGTGACCATCACCGTGCATGATGCAGCGGGCAACCTGATCGCCACCCGCTACACCAACGCCAAGGCCGGGGTGAATCGGACCGTGTGGAACATGCGCTACGACGGCGCCACCCGGCTCGACTTCGACCAGTCCGAGCGCGAGAAGAAGGCCGCCAAGGACGGCAACAACCCCGGCGGCCCGGCGGTGTTGCCGGGCACCTATCAGGTCACGGTGAGCGCCGACGGCCACAGCGCCAGCGAGAGCGTGCTGGTCAAGGCCGATCCCAACCAGGCGCCGGCGCTGGCGGCCAGAAAAGCCACACTGCAGCACGCGCTGGCCGCACGCAGCGGGCTCAGCGCCCTGAACGACATGCTCAACCGGGTCACCGCGATGCGCGCCACGCTCAAGCAGTTCGAGGCCACCGCGGGTGACGACGCCCGCTACGCGAATGTCCTGGCGCAGGCGAAGAAGCTCGATGGCGAACTGGGCAGGTTCAAGGACAGCATCTACGCCAAGGGCGTGCAGCACGACGTCATCGAGGATGACCTGAAGGAGCTGTCCGACCTGCACGGCGGCATGCAGGCGCTGGCCGGCTACGGCTTCAACAGTCTGCAAGGTCAGTTGCCGCCGGCGGCATTGCTGGAGCTCGAACAGGAGCTGGAGGCGAAGGTTGGCGACCGGATCAGCCGCTTCAACGCGCTGCTGGCCGGCGATGTGATTGCCTACAACCGCGCCGCCTATGCAGTCGGTGCGCCGACCCTGATGACCGGACAGCCGGTGAAAGTCACACCCGTCAGCTTGTAACGCACGCGCAGCCGGGGCCGTCGATCATGACGGTCCCGGTGTCATGCATGCATCACGCCGATCCGGCGCGTGACCGCCCCGCGGTGCACTCACGTCGCGTCAGGCAGTGGCGCCGGCTGCCGCTCGCGCCAGTGCGGTACGCCGGGCCAGTCGTTTTCCGCCGCATCGCCGGCCAGCGTCCTGGCTACTTCGCGGCGATCCAGGTGCGGCGCGAACTGGCCGATGAATTCCAGCATGTATTCGCGCAGCACGCTTTCGCGGCGCAGCACGATCCAGGTGGTGCAGCGGGGGAACAAGTGGTCGGCGGGCAGCGGGCACAGGTCGGTGTCGCTGTCCTGCATGGCCATCTCGGCCAGCACGCCGATGCCCAGGCCGGCGCGCACGTAGGTCTTGATCAGGTCGGCGTCGCCGGCGGTCATCACGATCTGCGGGGTCAGGCCGACCGCGTCGAACGCCCGCCGCAGGGACGATTCCGCCTTCAGCGACGACTCGTAACTGACCAGCGGCAGCGCGGCCAGTTCGTGCAGTGTGGGCGGCTGTTCGCGCGCGGCCAGCGGATGCCCCTGCGGCGTCACGATCACCCGGTGCCAGTGGTAGGCCGGCAGGGCGATGCCGGACGCGGGCGGCGCGCCGGCACTGCTGATCACCGCCATATCGACGTGGCCGGCTTCCAGTTGCGCCAGCACATCGGCATCGCGGGTCGGCTGCAGGTGCACGCTGACCTGCGGATAGAGGGTGCTGAGCGCGGCGATCGCGGCGGGCAGGGCGAAACGGGCCTGGGTGTGGGTGGTGGCGATGCGCAACTCGCCGTGCGCCTCGTGGCGCAGGTCCGCCGCGATGGCGCGGATGTTGGCCGCTTCGGTGAGGATGGTGCGGGCGCGTTCGATCACCTGCTCGCCGGCGTGGGTTATTGCATCGAGGCTCTTGCCCTTGCGCACGAACAACTGGAAGCCGAGCTCGTCCTCAAGCTGCCGCAGCTGCTTGCTCAGGCCGGGCTGGGTGGCGTGCACGCGCTCGGCGGCCAGCGTGATGTTGAGGCCGGAGTCGGCGATGGCGATGAGGTAGCGCAGCTGGACAAGCGTCATGGCGGATGGCTCGTGAACGGTCGGGGTCGGTGCTTTGGCGCGCGAACGGAACACGGGAACATCGCGTGGCACGGGCTGGCATGATCCCTGGCACGACATCGCGGGCGGCGGGCGCGTCGCCCCGGAGGGTCTGCTGGTCGGGTTTTTTCATATTCATGCCATGGACGTCTATACGTCTGATGTTGCAGTGTGTCAAGGTTTCCCGCGGGATGGCCGGCTCATAACGTCACGGCATAAGTAGGGCGATATATATCATTTGCAGCAAGTGATGTGGCTTCGTAGGGTGGCACAGTCCCCGTTGCAGCCGTGTGCAGACCCCGACCATGAAACTCTACCCGCTGTTCGCCGATCTTTCGCAGCGCGCGGTGCTGGTCGTGGGCGGGGGTTCGGTCGCCGAACGCAAGATCGAAGCGCTGCTGGCCGCGCAGGCGGTGGTGACGGTGAACGCCGTCGAGCTGACCGGCCGGTTGCAGGGCTGGGTGGTCGCGGGCCGCATCGCGCAACGTCGCGAAGCGTTCCGGGACGACTGGCTGGACCAGGTCTGGCTGGTGGTGGCGGCCACCTCGGATCGCGAGGTGAACCGGCAGGTGGCAGCCGCGGCAGGTCAACGGCGTGTCTTCGCCAACGTGGTGGACGATGCGGTGCTGTCCAGTGTCCATGTGCCGGCGGTGATCGACCGCGCGCCGCTGACCATCGCGATCTCCAGCGGCGGCGATGCGCCGATGCTGGCGCGGCTGTTGCGCGAGCGGCTGGAGAGCCTGCTCGATCACTCGCTGGGTGCGCTGGCCACGCTGGCCGCAAAACTGCGCAAGCGCATTCGCGTGCGCTTTGCGGACATGGCGGCGCGGCGGCGTTTCTACGAAAGCCTGTTCGCCGGCCCGGTGGCGACCTTGCTGCGGCAGGGCCGGCCGGACGAGGCGCTGGCAGCGGCGGAGCGTGCGCTGGCGGCGGCGCCGACCGAGTCCTCCGGCTCGGTGGTACTGGTCGGTGCCGGACCGGGCGATCCGGGTCTGCTGACGCTGCGCGCACTGCGCGCGCTGAACGAGGCCGACGTGATCCTGCACGATCGCCTGGTCAGCGCCGAGGTGCTGGCGCTGGCGCGGCGCGATGCCGAGCGGATCGAGGTGGGCAAGCAGGCCGGCCACCATCACACGACCCAGGACGGCATCCACGCGCTGCTGCTCGAGCATGCGCGGACAGGGCGGCGTGTGGTGCGGCTGAAGGGCGGCGATCCGTTCGTGTTTGGCCGCGGCGGCGAGGAGTTGGAGTTTCTGCGCGCACACAAGATTCCCTATGAAGTGGTGCCCGGCATCACCGCCGCCGTGGCCTGCGCCGCGTATGCCGGCATTCCGCTGACCCATCGCGATCATGCGCAGTCGGTGCGTTTCGTCACCGCGCACTGCCAGGCCTCGCGCGACACGCTGGACTGGGCCGCCTTGGCGCAGGAGCGGCAGACTCTGGCCGTCTACATGGGCGTGGCCGGGCTGGCCGAGCTGCAGCGGAGCCTGATTGAACACGGACGTGCCGCAGCGACCCCGTTCGCGCTGATTGAGAATGGCTCGCGTGCCGAGCAGCGCGTGGTCACCGGCACGCTGGCCAATCTGGCCGAACGCGCGGCGGTGCATGCGGTGCGCTCGCCGGCCCTGCTGATCCTGGGCGAAGTCGCCGCGCTGGCGACGTCGCTGGCCTGGTTCGGATCGACGCCCGTGGGCGCGACCGTGCATGCCATCCGGGCGCCGGCGAGCCGGCAACCGGAGCGGGACGATGCGCCGGCCCGCGCCGGTCTGCTGACCGCGATCCATCGCGCTTGACGTTGAATTTTACCGGCGTCGGCGCATCATCGGCGGCGCGGTCCATTTCCTGGTTTCAATTTCCTGGTTTCAAGGAGTACACCATGATCTACGACAGCATTCTCGACACCATCGGCAATACGCCGGTCGTGAAACTGCACCGGTTGGCGCCGAAGCACGTGACGATCTACGTGAAGGTGGAGGCGTTCAATCCGGCCGGGTCGGTCAAGGACCGTCTGGCGCTGGCGATCATCCTCGATGCCGAGCAGCGCGGCACGCTCAAGCCCGGCCAGACCGTGGTCGAGGCCACTTCCGGCAACACCGGCGTGGCACTGGCGGCCGTGTGCGCGGCGCGCGGCTACAAATTCGTGGCGGTGATGAGCGAGACCTTCTCGGTCGAGCGGCGCAAGCTGATCCGCGCCTACGGCGGCAAGGTGGTGCTGACGCCGGGGGCCGCCCGCGGCAGCGGCATGGTGATCAAGGCGGAGGAACTGGCGAAGAAACACGGCTGGTTCCTGGCCCGCCAGTTCGAGAACGAGGCCAATCCGGCCTACCATCGCAACACCACCGCGCCGGAGATCCTGCGCGACTTCGCCGGCCGCCGGCTGGATTATTTCGTCAGCGGCTGGGGCACCGGCGGCACCCTCACCGGGGTGGGCGAAGTGCTGAAGGTGGCACGCCCGGAAGTGAAAGTGATCGCTACCGAGCCGGAAGGCGCGGCGCTGCTCGCCGGCAAGGAATGGCAGCCGCACAAGATCCAGGGCTGGACGCCGGACTTCGTGCCGAAGGTGCTTAATCGCGGCGTGGTCAACGAGATCGTGCTGGTCGACGACGTGCTGGCCCGCGACACCTCGCGCGCGCTCGCGCAGCAGGAAGGCATCTTCGTCGGCATTTCGGCCGGCGCCACGCTGGCCGCGGCGCTGAAAGTGGCCAGGGACGCGCCGGAGGGTTCGGTACTGCTGGCGATGCTGCCGGACACCGGCGAACGCTACCTGTCGACGTTCCTGTTCGAGGGCGTCAACGAGGGCTCGGACGACATCGAATAAGCGCACTCGACACTTATGTCCCCTCTCCCCACGCTTGCGTGGGGAGAGGGCTAGGGTGAGGGGCTCTTGCTTCTTGCTTCAGTCCCCCCCAACACAAGAGAACACCCCATCACTTCCCGCGCGAAGCCACCTTCGCCTTGCCCGGCCGCGCCTTGCCCCACTGCGTGATCAGCTTCTGCCCCACGCTGGCCAGCGCGTGGATCGCCGGCAGCATCTCGCGGCCCAGATCGGTGAGCGCGTATTCGGCCGATGGCGGCGAGCTGTCGAGCACGCGCCGGGTCACCAGTCCACGCGACTCGAGCTCGCGCAACCGCGCGCTGAGCACCCGCGCCGAGATGCGCGGAATATCGTGTCGCAGTTCGCCGAAACGACGCGGCTCGGCGCTGAGATACCAGATCACGTTCGGCGCCCAGGCACCGCGCAGCAGAGTCAGGCTCTCGGTGAGCGGGCAGGCCGGCGGCGGTGCGGCGACCTTGCTCTTGCGTACGGGCAAACCCATGCAGAACATCCCTCCGGAAAAGTGCCGGTAACTGTGCGGATACCGCATTCTGCACTAACTGGCGGTTACAAGGTATCCATCAGTAACCATTGACGACTATGATGCGCGCTTCGCCACGCTGCTGCTGCGGCCACTGGCGATGTCAGTTCCCGACCTTCCCCGCATGGAGATTTCGCATGAAGCTCTATTACTCCCCCGGCGCCTGTTCGCTCTCGCCGCACATCGTGGCACTGGAAGCGGGCATCCCCCTGCAGTTGGAAAAAGTCGACGGCAACGCCAAGCGCACCGAAAGCGGCCAGGATTACTGGCAGGTCAACCCGAAGGGCTACGTACCGGCACTGTTGCTGGACAACGGCGAACTGCTGACCGAGGGCACGGCGATCGTGCAGTACCTGGCCGATCTCAAGCCCGAGAGTGGCCTGGCCCCGGCCAACGGCACGCTGCCGCGCTATCGCCTGCAGGAGAGCCTGGGCTACATCAACTCCGAACTGCACAAGACCTACAGCCCGCTGTTCAGGCCGGCCACACCCGCCGAAGTGCGCGAGGAGCGCAAGGACTACCTGCGCAAGCGCTACGCCCCGCTCGAGGCCGTGCTGGCGAAGCAGGACTGGCTGCTCGGCGACCACTTCACCGTCGCCGACGCCTACCTGTTCACCGTCACCAACTGGGCCAGCCATGTCGACCTGGACCTGTCCGGATTCCCGGCCCTGCTGGCCTTCCAGAAGCGCGTCGCCGCCCGCCCGAAAGTGCAGGCGGCGATGCAGGCGGAAGGCTTGATCCAGTAAGGGCAATGAAAAGGGTGCCGCCCTTGACGGGCGGCTCCCTGAAGATTCGCCAGGGTAGAACGATGGCCTTGCGGTGCGCGGGGGATTAACTTCCTCCGTCCCGAATCTGCCGGCAGCCTATGCCGCGTGTCCGATGCCTTCGCCGAGCGCGGAAGGGCTCCGGACAGCTGACAGGACGGTGCGCGATGCGTTCAACCATGCAGGTCACTCCTCGAACCGATCGTCGATCGATTCCAGCAAACGCCGACCGTGCAGCACCGCGATGCGTTCGGGCCGGACTTCATAGATGATGCGGTAGCTGTACAGGAAGCGTTCGCGCACGGCGGGGTCATTGAACTCCGGCACGATGCGCCCGGCCAGCGGATGGGTGGCGATCACATCGCCAAGATCGAACAAGGCCTCCACCACGCGTTGCGCGTGGTGCGGCGAGTCGCGCCCGATGAACTGGGCGATGGCATCGATATCGTCGAGCGATTCGCTCGACCAGATCAGTTCGGCAGCCACCGCGCCAAACGCTCGCGGGCCTGCTCGCTCGTGTAGCTGCGTCCGGCGGCAATATCGGCGCGACCACGCCGGGTTTTTTCCAGCACATAGAGGTGATACTGGATATCTTCCAATGTTGCATCGTCCGGCAACTGCGCCAGCAACTGCGCGACTTCTTGTTTGGCGGTGACAGGTACGCTCATGGAGGGGCTCCCGTATCGGTGCAGCGGAATTTCAGCTTAGCAGCCAACGGGCTAAGGAATGTCTGAATGAGCCGTCATCCCGGCGAAAGCCGGGGTCCAGTGACTTGGAGACACCTTGAAGGCACTGGATTCCGGCTTTCGCCGGAATGACGAACGGAAGCTTGTTCTGACGTTCCCTAAAGCCCGATCATGCAGCCGCCCTTCTGCCGCGCTCTCGGCATCGAGCGAACGGGTTCACTTTCAAATGTCCCGCGCCAATCCCTCAGCCAACCCCACATACCCGCCCGGCGTCAGCTCCAGCAGCCGCTGCTTCGCATCCGCCGGCAGCTCCAGCCCGCTGATGAACGCCCGCATCGACTCGCGTGTGATTCCCTGTCCACGCGTCAGCGCCTTCAACTGCTCATACGGCTCGGGCAGCCCGTAGCGGCGCATCACCGTCTGCACGGCTTCGGCCAGCACTTCCCAGCTGGCGTCGAGATCGGCGGCGAGGCGGTCGGTGTTGACGGTGAGTTTGCCCAGGCCCTTGGTCAGCGACTCCAATGCCACGAGCGTGTGGCCGAAGGCGGTGCCGAGCGCGCGCAGCACGGTGGAGTCGGTGAGATCGCGTTGCCAGCGGCTGATCGGCAATTTCTCCGCGAAATGACCCAGCATTGCGTTGGCCAGGCCGAGGTTGCCCTCGGCGTTCTCGAAGTCGATCGGGTTGACCTTGTGCGGCATGGTGGAGGAGCCGACTTCGCCGGCCTTCAGCGTTTGCCTGAAGTAGCCCAGCGAGATGTAGCCCCAGATGTCGCGTGCCAGATCGATCAGGATGACGTTGGCGCGGCGCACCGCGTCGCAGTATTCGGCGATGCCGTCGTGCGGTTCGATCTGGGTGGTGTAGGCGTTGTAGTCCAGGGCCAGGCTTTCGACGAAGCGCTGCGAGAAGCCGCGCCAGTCCACTTCGGGGTAGGTGATCGCGTGGGCGTTGTAGTTGCCGACTGCGCCGTTGATCTTGCCGGAGATCTCCACCTCGGCCAGCTGCCGGCGCTGGCGCTGCAGCCGTGCCACCACGTTGGCCAGCTCCTTGCCCAGCGTGGTGGGCGAGGCGGTCTGGCCGTGGGTGCGCGCGAGCATCGGCAGGTTGGCGTGGGCGTGCGCCATGGCGCGCAGGCCGGCGATGATCTTGTCGAATGCGGGCAGCAGCACGGTCTCGCGCGCATCGCGCAACATCAGCGCGTAGGACAGGTTGTTGATGTCTTCGCTGGTGCAGGCGAAGTGCACGAACTCCCGGGCCTGCGCCAGGCTGGCGTCGGCGCCGATCTTTTCCTTGATGAAGTATTCGACCGCCTTAACGTCGTGGTTGGTGGTCGCCTCGATCGCCTTGATGCGGCTGCCGCCCTCGACGTTGAGGTCCGCCGCGATGGCCTTGAGCGTGGCGATCTGCGCGGGCGCGAAGGCGGGCAGTTCGACGATGCCGGGCTCGGCGGCCAGCGCCAGCAGCCACGCGATCTCCACCTGCACCCGGCGATGCATCAGGCCGTACTCGCTGAAGATCGGGCGCAGCGGTTCGACCTTGCCGGCGTAGCGGCCGTCCAGCGGCGACAGGGCGGTCAGGGCGTGGGAGGTCATCGGCGGGTCCGGCAGCGGGGAAAGCGGCATTTTACATGGCTTCGGCCCCGGTCCGGGCTCGAACCACGGCCGCCATTAGCTTTTGTGTAGGAGCCCGCTCGCGGGCGATGCTCTTGCTTTCTAATGAACACCGGAACAAAGAGCATCGCCCGCGAGCGGGCTCCTACAGGTGGCTGTTGCGGTGGGAGTTGTCGCGCCACTTGCAGGCCGCGCCTATAGTTGAGCTGTTTTCCCCGAGGATCTGATCATGAGCAGTTTTCGCATCGAACACGACAGCATGGGTGAATTGCAGGTGCCGGCCGGCGCGCTGTATGGCGCCCAGACCCAGCGGGCGATCAACAACTTTCCGATCTCCGGCCTGCACCTGCCGCGGCCCTTCATCCGCGCGCTGGGCCTGATCAAGGCCGCGGCGGCCGAGGTCAACCTGTCGCTGGGGCATCTGAAGAAGAACCAGGCGTCGGCGATCCGCAAGGCCGCGCTGGCGGTGGCGGATGGCGAATACGACGCGCAGTTCCCGATCGACATCTTCCAGACCGGCTCGGGCACCAGCACCAACATGAATGCGAACGAGGTGATCGCGCACCTGGCGGTGAAGGGTGGCGCCAAGGTGCATCCGAACGACCACGTCAATTACGGGCAGAGCTCGAACGACGTGATCCCGACCGCGATCCACGTCAGCGCCACGCTCACCACCAGCGGGCAGTTGCTGCCGGCGTTGAAGCATCTGCGCAAGGCCATCGACAGGCGCGCCCGCGAATTGAAGAACACCCCCAAGACTGGCCGCACCCATCTGATGGACGCGATGCCGATCACCTTCGGGCAGGAGCTGTCGGGCTGGTCGGCGCAGGTCGCGTCGGCGATCGAGCGCATCGAAGACAGTCTCAAGCGCATGCGTCGCCTGCCGCAAGGCGGCACCGCGGTCGGTACCGGCATCAATGCCGATCCGCAGTTCGGGCCGGCAGTGGCACTGCAATTGAAGAAGCTCACCGGGGTGAAGTTCGAAGCGGCCGACAACTATTTCGAGGGTATGGCGGCGCAGGATGCGGCGGTGGAACTGTCCGGCCAGTTGAAGACATTGGCGGTGGCGCTGATGAAGATCGCCAACGACCTGCGCTGGATGAACTCCGGCCCGCTGGCAGGTCTGGGCGAGATCGAACTGCCCGCGCTGCAGCCGGGCTCGTCGATCATGCCGGGCAAGGTCAACCCGGTGATTCCGGAAGCGACCGCGATGGTGGCCGCACAGGTGATCGGCAACGACGCCTCGATCACCATCGCCGGCCAGTCCGGCAACTTCCAGCTCAACGTGATGCTGCCGCTGATCGCCTACAACCTGCTGCAGTCGATTGGGATACTGGCCAGCGTGTCGCGCCTGTTGGCCGACCAGGCGATCGCCGGCTTCAAGGTCAACAAGGCGCGGGTCGATCAGGCGCTGGCGATGAACCCGATCCTGGTCACTGCGCTCAATCCAGCGATCGGCTACGAGAAGGGCGCGACGACCGCCAAGCGGGCGTACAAGGAAAAGCGGCCGATCCTGGACGTGGCGCTGGAAACCACCGGCCTGTCGAAGGACGAGTTGCAGAAACTGCTCGATCCGCTGGCGCTGACCCGTGGCGGCATTCGCGGCAAATAGCAGGCTCATGATGAAGCGTCACCTGTTGTAGGAGCCCACCCTGTGGGCGATGCTTCTAATGCAAGAGCATCGCCCACAGGGTGGGCTCCTACAGGGGATACGAGCAAATTCCAAACCGAACGGCGAGGGTGCGCTCAGGACGAACGGTGGAGATATCGGATTTCCCGGCCGGATCGACCGGCGATCCCCCCGCTCAGTCGCTGTCGTGATCCTTTTTCAAGCCACGCCGGCACTTGTCGGCCTCGCCGGCCTTGATCTGTGCGTAGGGTTGGAAGGCCGGGAGTTGCGCGGCGAGCGCTTCCTGGACCGTTCGCAGGTCGGCCAGATCGTTGCAGACCAGCGCCACCTGGGCCTCGACCCTGGCCGCACTGGCGTTGACTTCGCTATCGATTTTGTCGGGGTTGCCGCTGGCCAGACCGGAAGCCACGCTCTTCAGGGCCTGGCCCGCCGTGGCGATGCCCGCCTTGCCGGTGGCAATACCGTGATCGCGCAGGGTCAGGGCCGTGCTGTAGTAATGCCTCAGCAGGTCACGTTGTGCCGCGGTCACCGGCACGTTGGTGTCCGCGATGCTCAGGTCGCCCGCTGCACTGATGTCGGCGTCGGCACGACCGGGTGCATGCACGGCGATGCTGCCGTCGTGGATGCTGATGACATTGCTGATGGTGTCGTGATGGCCGCTGCCATCGCA
>Ga0307375_10006111_pt1 | contig 11204 bp, 9 predicted proteins | sample TR1MG_FD_202531 | JGI IMG/M metagenome (GOLD analysis project Ga0307375, IMG submission 202531) | Soil microbial communities from Risofladan, Vaasa, Finland - TR-1 | ecosystem: Environmental > Terrestrial > Soil > Coastal area > Acid sulfate soil | place: Finland: Risofladan, Vaasa | collected...
CGGTGCGCAATCAGACGGATCTGGCGCAGGCGGCGTCGGGCACGGCCGACGTGATGACGCTGCTGCTGGCCGCGATCGCCAGCATCTCGCTGCTCGTGGGCGGCATCGGCATCATGAACATCATGCTCGTGTCGGTCACCGAGCGGACGCGCGAGATCGGCATCCGCATGGCCATCGGCGCCCGTGGGAGCGACGTGCTCACGCAGTTCCTGGTGGAGGCCATCGTGATGAGCATCATCGGCGGCCTGTTCGGCGTGGCGGTGGGCTACGCGGGCTCGGCCATCGTGCAGCACGTCACGGGGTGGCAGACCACGATCAAGCCGGGGATGGTGGGGCTCGCGATCGGGTTCTCGGCGGCGGTGGGGATCTTCTTCGGGTACTACCCGGCGCGCAAGGCGGCGGCGCTCGATCCGATCCAGGCGCTGCGATACGAGTAGCGAGGTGTCCGGTACTCTGCGACGGTTCGCGGCGGCGGCTCCCGCGGTCGCCCCGCTCCCGGCAGCGGCGTATATTCGCGGGGCGGGCCCGGGCACTCACGCGCGGGCCGCATCCGGCACGGAATTCATGCGGACCTCTCGCCTCGGCCGATGGGCCCGGTGGGGATGGCTGGCCACCACGTGCGCGCTGGGCGCTGCCCTGCTCGCCACGTCGTGGATGAGCCATGCCCGTGTGGTGCGCGCGGCCTCGACCCTCAATCGCGGACAGGCGGGCGTGCTGCTCGAATCGGCACGCCAGTTGGTGCGCGAACTGCCGTCGGCGCCCGACGCGCACCAGCTCGACTCGCTGCTGCGGATGCGCGAGGACGCGGGCCTGCGCTATGTGGGCGTGTTCGACGCCGACGGCGCGCCGATCGCCCAGGCGGGCCGGCCGGCGGTGGACGGGGCGCCGGTGCGCACGGACTTCCGGCCCGGCCCCCCGGTGGTGACCGCCGCGGGGTCGCGCATCCGGCTCACCGCCGACGCGCCGCCGCCCCGCCGCGCGGAGGATGGCGAGCGCCGCGGGCCGCGCCGCTACCTCGCCATCGAGTTCGAACCAGTGGTGGCCGAGCAGATGGCGGCGGAGTCGATGAGCACGTTCGTGCTGTCGGCGCTCATCGCCGCCGGCCTGTTGGGCGCGGCGTTCATGTTCTGGCGGCTGTCGGTGCAGCAGGAGCTGGCCGAGCGCCGGTGGGAAGATCAGCGGCGGCTGAGCGCGCTGGGCGAGATGGCGGGGGTGATGGCGCACGAGATCCGCAATCCGCTGGCCTCGCTCAAGGGCCACGCGCAGCTGCTGGCCGAGCGGCTGGGGCCCGACCACGCCGACCGCCGCAAGGTGGAACGCGTGGTGCGCGAAGCCGAGCGTTTGGAGGCGCTGACCAGCGACCTGCTGGACTTCGTGCGGTCGGGGCCGATGGACGTGCAGCCCACCGACGCCGCGGCGCTGGTGGCGGCATGCGCCGACGACGTGGCACCGGGCGCGTTCTCGCTGGACACGGCGGCCGCGCCCCCGAGCTGGCCCCTCGACGGGGCGCGGACGCGGCAGGCGGTGACCAACGTGCTGCGCAACGCGCTGCAGGCCACGGCGCCCGGCACGCGCCCCGAGGTGACGGTGCGCGCGCGCGACGGCGCGCTGGAGATCGCGGTGCGCGACTTCGGCGGCGGCGTGGCGCCTGGCGAGGAGGAGAAGATCTTCGCGCCGTTCTATACCACGCGCACCACGGGCACGGGGCTGGGGCTCGCGGTGGCGCAACGGGTGGCGCAGATGCAGGGCGGCACGATCACCGTGGCCAACCATGCCGGCGGCGGGGCCGTGTTCCGTCTCACGTTCCCGCAGGGGTGAGCGCGGTCATGGCCAGAATTCTCGTCGTCGACGACGAACCGGGGTTGCGTGAATTCATATCGGAGGCGCTCGAGGATGACGGGCATGCCGTGGCGACGGCGGCCGACGGCGAGGAGGCCGTGCAGCGCCTGGCGCGCGAGAGCTTCGATCTGCTGATCACCGACCTGCGCATGCCGCGATTGGACGGACTGGCGCTGCTGCGCCGGGCGCGCGCCGAGCAGCCCGAGCTGGAGGTGATACTGCTCACCGCGCACGGCACGGTGGAGAGCGCCGTGGAAGCGATCAAACTGGGCGCGTTCGACTATCTGGAGAAGCCCATCGGCAGCCCCGCTGAATTGCGGCTGCTGGCGTCGCGGGCGCTGGAACGCCGCACGCTGCTGGCGGCGCGCGACCGCGCGGCGCGCGACGCGGCCCCGCTGCCGCCGCTCTCGTACGGCGATCCGGCGATGGTCCCGGTGGTGGAGACGCTGCGCAAGGTGGCGCCCACCAACGCCAGCGTGCTCCTCGTGGGCGAGAGCGGCACGGGCAAGGAGGTGGCGGCGCGCACGCTGCATGCCTGGAGCGGCCGCGACGCCGGACCGTTCGTGGCGGTGAACTGCGCGGCGTTGCCGGAAACGTTGCTCGAGAGCGAACTGTTCGGGCACGAGAAGGGGGCGTTCACGGGCGCCATCGCGGCGCGGCGCGGCCGGCTGGAACTGGCCGACGGTGGGACGTTCTTTCTCGACGAGATCGGCGAGATGCGTCCCGAGGTGCAGGCCAAGTTGTTGCGTGTGCTCCAGGACCGCCGGTTCGAGCGCCTGGGGGGATCGCGCACCATCGAGGCCGACGTGCGCTGGGTGGCGGCCACCAATCGCGATCTCGACGAACTGCGGGCCACGGGGGCGCTGCGCGAGGACCTCTACCACCGGCTGGCCGTGTTTCCCATCCACCTGCCGCCGCTGCGCGCGCGCCCCGCCGACATCGTGCCGCTGGCGCGCACGCTGCTGGCCCGGATCGGACGCGAGATCGGGCGCGCGCACCTGTCGCTGGACGACGATGCCCGGCGCGCGATCGAACGGGCGCCGTGGCCGGGCAACGTGCGCGAACTGGCCAACGCGCTGGAGCGCGCCGCCATCCTGGCCCCGGGCGAGCGCATCCGGGCGGCGGATCTCCAGGTTCAGCCGGCCGCGTCGCGCGCGGCGGGGGGGAGCGCGGCGGGCGAGGCGCACACCGGGGCGGCGCTGGCCGACATCGAGCGGCGGGCGATCGAAGATGCCCTGGCCGCCAGCCAGGGCAACCGGCGCGAGGCCGCCGACCGGCTGGGGATCGGGCTGCGGACGTTGTACGACAAGCTGAAGCGGTACCGCATGGGAGTAGGAGAGTAGGAGAGTTTGAGGGTTTGAGGGAAACAGGCGACCCGGAGAGAGGGTGACGCGGGGGCCGCTGGTCCCTCAAACCCTCAAACCCTCAAACCCTCAAAGCCACCAGCCCTCAAGCCTTCCCCTACAGACAGCCGGCGTTCCGGCCAGTACCCTCGACATGACCCGCCTTCGGAGGGTGTGTCGTGACGACCGGCAAGCAACCCCTGACCGTACCGCCGTACGTGCGCCAGCCACCGGGTTGGCGCACGCTGTTCACGCTGCCGCGCACCGCGCAGGGTTGGGGGGCGGTGCTCCTCGGCATCGTGGCAGCCGGCCTCTACGCCAGTGCGTGGGCGTTCATGGTCACCGGGCAGCATCGGGAGGCATCGTTCTTCACGCATCCACTGCTCGCCACGACCATGGTGGCGGCCAACGCGGCATCGCTGGTGGCGGGGGCGACGGCGGCGGCCGCGATCATGGCCAAGCGGGAACGCTCGCTCGCCGTGATGCTGGTCGTGGCGCTGGCGATCGCCACCGTCGCGTTCCTCGGTGGGGCCCTGGCCGTTCGGTAGCGCGGCCGGCCTTTCCAGCCCATACTGAATCATGACGGCGCTCGCGGCAGGGTTCGCGGTGGACGGCTCGGTACTCGACGCGGCGGCGCGGTTGAGCATCGCGGCGCTGGTGGGCGTGGCCGTGGGCACGGAGCGCGAGTGGTCGGGGCATGCATCGGGCCCGCAGGCGCGGTTTGCCGGCATGCGCACGTTTCTCCTGCTGGGACTGCTCGGCGGCGTGGCGGGGCTGCTGTTCGCGTGGGGCGACGCCGTCGCCGGCGGCGTGCTGCTGGCGGCCGGCGCGGCGTTCGTGACCGTGGCGTACGCGATGGCCGTGCGGCGACCCGAGGCCGACCTCGACGGGACCACCGAGGGCGCGGCCCTCGTGGTGCTGGCGCTCGGCGTCCTCGCCGGCGTCGGCCAGATGGGGCTCGCCGCCGGCGCCGTGGCCGTGGTGTTGCTCACGCTCGGCGAAAAGGAGCGGCTGCACTGGGTGGTGCGCAAGATCGGCGAGCGCGAGATGCGCGCCGCGTTGCAGTTCGCCGTCCTCGCGCTGGTCGTGCTGCCGCTGCTGCCCACGGGGCCGTACGGCCCATTCGGCGGCATCCGCCCGCGGGCGCTCTGGGCCATCGTGCTGATGTTCTCGGGGCTCAACTTTGCCGGGCACGTCGCGCGGCACGCCGTGGGGCCCAAGCGCGGCTACGGGATCACCGGGATGCTGGGTGGTCTGGTTTCATCCACGGCGGTCACGCTGCAGTTCTCGCGGATGAGCCGCCGGGATGACGAGCTGGGCTGGCCGTTGGCGCTGGGAGTCATGGGGGCGTGCACCGTGCTCGTGGCGCGCGTGCTCGCCGCAACGACCGTGCTCAACACCGCCGTGGCCCGGGAACTGGTCGTGTACCTGCTGCCGTCGGCGGTGGTGGGCGTGGGGCTGGTGGTGCTGGCGTTGCGGCGCCCGTGGCCCGCCGCATCGGCCGTGGCGGCCGAGCCGGAGACGCAGAGTCCGCTCAAGCTCTGGTCGGCCATTCAGCTGGCGGTGGCGTTTCAGCTCGCCATGATGCTGCTCTCGGTGGCCCGCGACCTGTGGGGATCCACGGGCGTGCTGACTTCGGCGGCGGTGCTCGGTCTCACCGATGTGGACGCGCTGACGGTGTCCATGTGCCGGTCGGTGGCGAACGGCACCGCTACCGTACTCGCCGCGCAGGGCATCATGATCGGAATTCTCTCCAATACGCTGCTCAAGTTCGGCGTGGCCATGGGGCTGGGTTCTCCGCGATTCCGCCGGGCGGTGGCGCCGGGGTTCGCCATGCTGGCGGGCGCGGTCCTGCTGGGCCTCTGGATCGGCAGCCGCGTCTGACCGGTGTGCGGGCGCGGCGGCGTCCGTGGGAGAAGTTCCCATGAATCCCCCGAATTCTCCTGACCGATCGGGGAGGAATGCCCGATAGGGGCGGTCCCCGATGGGGGCGATCCTGTCCGGAACGAGTCGAGGAGCGTCGGTGGCATCGCCAAGTGAACTGAAGCGCGGCGTGGTGTCGGATGTGTCGGCCACGGCTGACGATCGCGTCGTGCCCCGTTGGGAGTGGCGCGCGTTCGAGCGCAGCTTCGTGTTGCCGCCGTCGGCCGCCGAAGTCGAGCGGTTCGACGCGCCGGTGGAGCGCGACGAGACGTACCTGCTGTCGCTGCTCTCGCCGCACAGCGTGAAGATCCGCGACGGCCGGTTGGACATCAAACGCCTGGAACGCTCCGAGGCGCACGGGCTGGAGTTGTGGCGCCCGGTGCTCCGGGCCGCGTTCCCCGTCGAGGCCGGCGCTCTGGCGGCGGGGTGCGACGCGTGGGGCGTTCCCGGGCCGGCGGGCGATACGCCGGCGCATTCACTGGCCGATCTGGTGCGGAACGTCGTGGTGCCGCACCGTCAACTGCGCATCGTCACGCTCACCAAGCGACGCCTGCCCATCACCGTGGCGGGATGCCGGGGCGAGCGGGCGCAGATCACCGTGGGCGGACATCACTGGAATACGGTGGTGTTCGAGGACGCCGATCCGGGGCGGGTGCTGGCCGCGCTCGCCGAACTGAAGCTCGATCCGGCGGCCAACGAGAACTTTCCGCGGGCGCTCAAGCGCATCCTCGGCCTTCCCGACCACGCGTCGTCCCCCGCGGCCCCGCGCGCCGGCTGAGGCTCCGCCGCCGGGCCGCGTTGGCGCGCCGGCCTCCGATGTCGCAACTTCGTCTCGCGACGCGGACCCCTATTCCCGAGGCGACGGTGGCCATCGAGATCGAGCGAAAATTCCTGGTCAAGCCCGATGTCTGGCGGGCCGATCCGTCGCAGGGCGTGCGCTACCGGCAGGGGTATCTCTGCACCGATGTGGACCGCGTCGTGCGGGTGCGCACGGCGGGCGACCGCGGCTTCCTCACGATCAAGGGGGCGACGGAGGGGCTGGCGCGCCTGGAATTCGAATATCCGGTTCCGCGGGCGGATGCCGACGCGATGCTCGACCGGCTGTGCCCCCGGCCGTTGATCGAGAAGACCCGGTACCGGGTGCCGTTCGCGGGCCGCGTGTGGGAGGTGGACGTGTTCGCGGGCGAGAACGCGGGGCTCATTGTCGCCGAGGTGGAACTCCCCGCGGCCGACGCCGTGGTGGTGCTCCCGCCGTGGGCGGGCGCGGAGGTTTCGGACGATCCGCGATACTATAACTCTAATCTCGCGCGCGAACCCTACGGCCGGTGGGGCGACGGCGGACGGGCCGCGGGCGCCTAGCGGGTGCGGGCGCGCCAGGCGCCGAGGCCGACGATGGCGGTGCCGAGGACGCCGAGCAGGAGCAGGACGTCGCCGGCGTAGCGGTGCCAGCTGCCGGCCACCACGAGCAGGCCGCCGGCAATGAGCAGGGCAGCGGAGGCCACGGCGCCGGTGAGCCGCTCGATGCCGCGCGTGGCGCGCCGTTCGGTGCGTTCCAGGGTGGGGATGTGCACCTGGCCCATGTCGCCGTCGGCCAGCCGCCGGAGGGTGCGCCGCAGGTCGCCGGGAGCGGTGGCGGCCAGTCGTTCCAGCTCGTGCTGCAGGCGGCGGGCGTCGTCGAGCAGGCGTGATGGGGCGTAGCGGCGCACGGCGACGCGCTCCAGCTCGTCCTGGAACGCCTGCGCCACGCTCAGCCTCGGATCGAGATCGCGCATCACGGCCTCGGCGAGCAGGAAGGCGCGGGTGAGCAGCAGGATCGGGCCCGGGTTCCGGATGCGGTGGTTGCTGCCCACGCGGACCAGCGATTGCAGCGCGTCGCCCACCGAGAGGTCCGACAGGTCCTGTTCGTGGATGCGGCGCAGGAGGGTGCTGAGGTCGGCTTCGAGGGCGGGGCGGTCCACGTCGGCGCCCACGAGGCCGACGTCGAGGTAGGCGTCGGCGGTGTCGCGGACGTCGCCGCGGACGACGGCGTCGAGCAGGGCGGTGAGGTTGTCGCGCATGGTGGCGTCGAGTTCGCCCACCATGCCGAAGTCGTGCAGGCAGAGCCGGCCGTCGGCGAGCACGGCGATGTTGCCGGGGTGGGGGTCGGCCTGGAACAGGCCGTTCTCGAAGATCTGGTGGAGCAGCAGGGTGGCGATGCCGCGCGCCAGCCGCGGCCGTTCCTCGGCGTGCGACTCGGCGTAGCGGTCCACGCGCACGCCGCGGAAGAACTCCATGGCGATGACGGCGGGCCCGCAGTACGCGGGGATGATGTCGGGGGTCCACACGCCGTCGACGTCGCGCAGCGCCTCGCGGAAGCGGCGGATGGTGCGCGCCTCGAGCCGGAAGTCCATCTCGCGCTGCAGGCTGTATCTGAATTCCTGTATGAGGCCGACGAGGTCGAAGGCCTGCAGGCGCGGCACGTAGCGCTCGGCGAGGGCGGCGAGGTAGGCGAGGATGGCGGCATCCTCGGCCACCCGCGTCTCGAGGCCTGGGCGGCGCACCTTGAGCACGATCTCGCGGCCGTCGCGGAGCGTGGCGCGGTGCACCTGGGCGATCGTGGCCACGGCGAGTGGGCGTTCGTCCACCGCCGCGAAGTGGTCGCCCAGCGGGCCGCCGAGGTCGTGTTCGACCACGGCGGCGATGGCGGCGAAGGGCAGCGGCGTGAGGGCGTCGTGCAGCCGCTCCAGCTCCCGCGTGTACGCGTCGGGGAGCAGGTCGCGCCGCACAGCGAGCACCTGGCCGAACTTGAGGAACACGACGCCGAGTTCCTCGAGCGCCGTGCGCACGGCCACCGGGTCGGGCCAGTGGCGGCGGCCGCGAATGGCGCCCAGGATGCCGTGCCGCCGGAGCACGCGAAGGATGGTCCAGACCCGGGGCGCATGGCGCGCGATCTCGGCCGAATCGAAGGTGAACACGTGCCGCGGCGTGGCGGTTCCGGGGGCCTCGGGCGGCGCACCCGGGGGGGCGGGGGGCAGCGTGTCAGTGGGCATCCGGGACTCCGGTGATGACGGAACTCGCCCCGTCCGGGTCTGATTCACCAGGTGGAGGCGTGGCCGCGTGCGGCGTATGCCTCAGACTAGACCCCGCGGCGCCGCCCATCTGTCGGGTGGGAGCCGCGGGGGCGTGGGCCGATTGCTTATCCCTTCGTCAGGAGAACCCGTCATGCACGTTCGTCTGCTCGCTCTCGCCGCTTCGGTGGCCGCTCTCGGCGCCTGGAGCACGCCCAAGCATCCCGCGCCCGTGAAGGCAGCCGTGACGTACACGGCCCACATGAACGGCGCCAGCGAAACACCCGGCAACACGGTCAAGGGCACCGGCACGGCCACGTTCGTGCTCGACGGCACCCATCTGCGCTACACGGTGACCGCGGCCGGGCTGAGCGGTCCCGCCACGATGGCGCACATCCATCTGGGCAAGGCGGGCGTGTCCGGGCCGCCGGTGTTCAGCTTCGAGGTCAAGCACGAGGCGGCGGGCACCCTGGCCCACGGGGAGATCGACCTCGCCAAGGAAGTGAGCAAGGGCGTCTCGGGCGATTCGCTCAAGGTGCTGCTGAACAATGGGAACGCGTACGTGAACGTGCATACCGCGGCGCATCCGGGCGGGGAGATCCGGGGACAGATCGAGAAAAGCAAGTAGGACGGTAGGACGGTAGGACGGTAGGACCGATGACTGCGTCCCGCAGTTGACCGTCCTACGGTCCTACGGTCCTACCGTCCTACGGTCCTACGGTCTTATCGCATCCCCGTCTCCCACCCCGTGAACGCCCAGACGTCGGCCAACTGCGCGATGCGCTTGTCGGTGGGCATGTAGCCGTGGCTGGTTTTCGTCTCCACGCGGATGAGGATGGGGCGGCGGCAGCTCTGCGCGGCCTGCATCGCCGCCGTGAACTTGTAGGAGTGGCCGGGCACCACGCGGTCGTCGTGATCGGCCGTGGTGACGATGGTGGCCGGGTAGCAGGTGCCGGGCCGGGCGTTGTGCACCGGTGAGTACTTGATCAGGTACCGGAACTGCTCCCGGTTGTCGGACGACCCGTATTCGGGCACCCAGCCGATGCCGGCGCTGAACTTCTGGTAGCGCAGCATGTCCATCACGCCGGCGCCGGGGTACGCGGCGGCGAAGAGATCGGGCCGCTGCTCCTCCACCGCGCCCACCAGCAGTCCACCGTTCGAGTAGCCGTGAATGGCCAGGTGGGCGGGTGACGTGTACTGCTCGCGGATCAGATACTCGGCGGCGGCAATGAAGTCATCGAACACGTTCTGCTTCTTGTCCAGCCGGCCGGCGCGGTGCCAGGCCTCGCCGTACTCGCTGCCGCCGCGGATGTTGGCCACGGCGTAGATGCCGCCGTGCTCCAGCCACGCGGCCACCGTGGGGCTGTACTCGGGCAGCGTGGCGATGTCGAACCCGCCGTAGGCATAGAGCACGGTGGGGTGCGAGCCGTCCAGTTTCACCCCTTTGCGGGCGGTGATGAACATCGGCACCCGCGTGCCGTCCTTGGAGTGGTAGAACACCTGCTTGGTCTCGTACGGCGACGGGTCGAACAGCGGCTTGCGGGGCAGGGGGCTGAACACGGTGGTCTTCTTCGTGGCGAAGTCGTAGTGGTAGACCGTGGTCGGGGCCAGGTACGACGAGAAGGCGTAGAACAGTTCGGCGCGGTCGGCGCGCCCGCTCAGGCCGCCCACGGCGCCCACGCCGGGCAGCGTCACCTGGTCCACGAGCGCGCCGTCGGGCGCGTACATGCGCACGTGGCTCTGCACGTCCTCCAGCGTCTGGACCACGATGCGCCCGCCGGCTATTAGAGAACTCTGAATATTGTTCTTCGTCTCGGGCACCACGGTGCGCGCGTGGGCGATGCTGGTGTCGGGCAGCGTCAGGGCGATGATCCGCCGGTTGGGGGCGTCCTTGGTGGTCTGGACGAACACGGTATGGCCGATGGTGCCGAGCACGCCGTACTCGGCGTCGTCGGAGGTGTTCACCGGGCGGATGGCGGCGCCGACGTTGGGGTGCATGGGGTCGCCGAGGTCGGCGTAGTAGAGCAGGTTCTCGGGGTTCGTGCCGTGGTTGAGCGTGATGAACAGGTAGCGGCCGTCCTCGGTCACGAACGCGCCCTCGTACCAGTCGGGACGATCGGGTCGCTCGTAGATCATCCGGTCCGTGGCGTCACTGGTGCCCACGGCGTGGTAGTAGATCTTGCCGTTCACGGCCGCCGCCGTGAGCACCTGATCCCGGGGCGGGGCCGGGAAGCGCGTGTAGAAGAAGCCGCGGCCGTCCTTCGTCCACGAGATGCCGGAGTACTTGACCCAGTGCACGGCGTCGCCGAGCTCGCGTCCGGTGGACAGGTTGCGCACGTGGAGCACCTCCCAGTCGGAGCCGCCCGACGAGAGGCCGTAGGCCAGATAGCGGCCATCGGGCGAGGGCGCGTAGGACGCGAGATCCACCGAGCCGTCGGTGGACAGCGTGTTGGGATCGATGAGTTGCACCGGCTGGCCGGTGACCGAGATCTGATCGTAGAGCACGGACTGATTCTGCAGTCCCGAGTTCATGCGGAAGAACAGCCGGCCCGCGGTGCGGGCGGGGACGCCGATCGCCGGTGTGTTCCAGAGCGCGGTGAGCCGCGCGCGGAAGGTGTCGCGCAACGGAATGCGATCCAGATACGCGAACGTGACGGCGTTCTGCGCCTCCACCCAGCGCGCGACCTCGGGCGAGTTCTGGTCCTCGAGCCAGCGATATGGGTCGGGCACCTTCGTGCCGAAATAGTCGTCCACCACGCTGTCCTTGCGCGTGGCGGGGTAGGCGGGGGCCTGCTGCGCGCCGACGGCGGCCGCCGACACGCAGCACGCGGCGAATGCGGTGGCGAGGGCAAGACGGCGGGTCACACGATGGGACATGCGGAGACTCCGGCATGGGTGGTTGCACTATTCTTGTCACCCAGGGCGCGCGGCGCCAGTCACGGTGAGGCGGTGGGGAGTATCTCCCCGTCCCCCGACGGCATAGAATTGGGCATGCCATCGCCCGCTCGCTCCTGGCCCTGGCGGCCCGAACTGCTCGTGCTCACGGCGCTCT
>Ga0307375_10006112_pt1 | contig 11203 bp, 10 predicted proteins | sample TR1MG_FD_202531 | JGI IMG/M metagenome (GOLD analysis project Ga0307375, IMG submission 202531) | Soil microbial communities from Risofladan, Vaasa, Finland - TR-1 | ecosystem: Environmental > Terrestrial > Soil > Coastal area > Acid sulfate soil | place: Finland: Risofladan, Vaasa | collected...
GTCGTACATGTACCCCGGCAATCCGGTCCCAAGGACCACCCTCCGCCCGGAGGGCTGTCCGGTCCGGAGCCACTCGCCGGGCTCCACCGGCAGCCGGGTGCCCGTCATCCGGGGGTTGGTGTGGAACCGTACCGCCCCGTCCCTCTCCGCGATCAGGGCGTATGCCACCACCCGGTCCGAGAGGATCCCCTGGACCTCGTTGTCCGTTCCGCCCCTGCCGGCGCGCAGGGTGCTCTCCGTGGCGGAGGAGAGGGCGAGGGCGGTGCTCTCCAGCGACCGGTCGGCGAGGGATTCCACCGTACGCTCGTTCATCACGGTCGCATAGAGGATTGCGGAGGAAGAGACCACGAGGAAGGCGAGCAGAAGGATCCGCAGGACCGAGGGAAGAACGGGTCGCATGTGCCGGGACCCCTCACCCGCCCCCACCGCCGGGCGGGGACGCGATATATCCATCGCCTTTAATATTAACACCACTCCGGGAAAGTAATAGCCTCGCGGGGGGGAACTTCATATTCCATGAGGAATGATTGAATTTGTTACGCATTCCAGCCGATATGCATGGAAAGACCCCCGTGGGGGAGAGGAAATGGATTTCTCCAAGCTGAAATATATTTCCACCGATGCTCCGACCACCGATGAACTGGAACTGCTGAACGATTCCAGGGTCCGTATCGCCCAGGTCATCCGGGCGCGCTGGATCATCCTCGGGATCCTGGCGGTGTACGGGGTCGTCCCCTACGTGATCTTCCAGTACTACTCCATCGATCTCGGTTCGATCACTACCGTGCAGTTCGTCTTCCCGATCCTCGCCTGGTGCGCCATGGCGACCTACAACGCCTTCTTCCTGTATTCCTTTCAGTGGTTCGCCAACATCCGCCCCCTCAACCAGATCCAGCTGCTCCTCGACCTGCTGTTCGTGACGGTAGTGATCCATTTCAGCGGGGGGGCGGTGTCGTGGTTCTGGCCGATGTACCTGATCGTAACCCTCGAATCGGTCCTGTTGATGGAGAAGTACTCGGACACCTTTGCCTTCGCCCTGGGGGCATCCCTGGCGTACGGCGGGCTGCTTCAGCTTGAATACTACGGGATCATCCCGCCCGTGAGCATGCCGTTCGAAAACATCTCCCTCCAGCAGACCCTCCCGTACGGGGTGACGAAATGGGCGTGGGTGACGATGACCAACGTGAGCGTCGCCGCCATCGGCGTCTATCTGATGAATACGATCCGCCACCGGGAGGAGGAGCTCAAGAAGCTCGTCATCAAGGACAACCTCACGGCACTGTACAATCGCGCCTACTTCTTTTATCGGCTCAATTCCGAGATCCAGCGCGCGAAACGGTACAACCGATCCCTCTCCCTCCTCATCATGGACATGGACGATTTCAAGCAGTTCAACGACCGGTACGGACACCTCGTCGGGGACCAGTTGCTCCGGGTGCTCTCCAGCACCATCCGGTCCAACATCCGGTACAGCGCCGGGAAGCCGAGTTACGAACTGGATATCCCCTGCCGATACGGCGGCGACGAGTTCGCCATCATCCTTCCCGAGACAACCTCCGCCCAGGCGACGGTCGTGGCGGAGCGGCTGGGGAAGGAAATCAACGTGAAATGCGGCCACGAAATGATGGCGCAGATCCAGGCCGCTACCGACTCCCACCCGTTGGAAGTCCCGGACGTCACGGTGAGCATCGGCGTGGCCTCCTTCCCCGAGCACGCTTCGATAACGGAATCGTTGGTGAAGGCGGCCGACGACGCCATGTATGTGTCGAAACGCTCGGAGAAGGGGAGGGTGGCCGTGTCGGAAACGCTCACACCTCCCCCTGGTACTGCTCCGCTTGCAGAAGGAGTTACCCGCGTCAGCATCGTCCGCGGGTAACCCCGATTTCCCTCCGAACCCGAACCATCCCCCGGCTACGAAATCATCGGCTTCCACCCGGTGAAGGTCCGGTAGATCAGCCAGAGGATGAGAAGGATGAGGAGGAGGAGCACGATGCCCCGCATCCAGTACCGGGCGGATACGTTCCGTTGCGGGTGGGATGTGACGTCAGCCGCGGAACGGATTTTCGCGGGGCCTTCCTCCTGGACGATGGAAGCGCCCGCGGCCTGCGACAGGGCGACGATACCCGCCATGGCGTCCTGCGGAACGGACCCTGTCATCGCCACGATGGAAGAGAGAATGAGAGCGGTTGCCGGAACCCAGGATCTTCTCGTCATCCACCCTCCCGAGGATGGGAAGTAGCCGGGGGAGCACTTCGCCGAACTTTCCGGAGATTGCATCCCCCCCGGTATTCCCGTTTACCCCGTCCTTGAGGCGTTGCATCGCCGTAACTCCGTAGAGTATCACCACGTTGTCAGCCGGACATCGGTGTTTCCTGCAAGTTTCCGGACGGCGAAGGGATCTTCGGTTTGGTGACAGCAGATCTGCTTGCGCGGAATTTGCGAGCCGTTCCGTTCCCCCTCCAAAATTCCTTGGAAACGTACGGAAGATTTTTGCACTAAGATACGGGTGGACCGATCACGGGGGGTGGTCAGGTTCGCCGGAAATGCAGGGAGGGTTGCGTGGCCAAGTCGCGATCCGTTTTCAATGTCGTTCTACCTGGACTGGCGGCGCTGATCGTGGCGGCCGTCGTCCCTTCGGCCGTTTCCGCCGCTTCCTGCCGGTTGAACGACCCGACGGTGCTTCGGAACATCGAATACAGGGGAATCTACGATAACGCGGCAGCCCTCAGGGATGGTGTCTACGAAGGGGAGCCGTTCGTCCCGGGAGGGGCGTCGCGGCCGCGGGTGGAACTCCTCGAAATGCCCCCCGTACTTCACGACCTGGACCGGGACGGGATCGATGACGCCGCCGTCCTGCTGGCGGAAAGCTCCGGCGGGAGCGGGGTGTTCACCTATCTGGCCATCGTCGCCTGCCGGGACGGCCGGGCGGCCAACATCGGAACCATCGGTCTCGGAGACCGGGTCATGATCCGCTCCATGGCCGGCAGGACGGGTGCCATCGTGGTGGAATTCGTGGCGGCGGGCGCCGGCGAGCCCCTCTGCTGTCCGACCCGGAAAACACGGAACAGATACCGCCTGCGGGACGGGAAACTTCTCCTCGCCTCCCTGGAAGTGCAGGGAACCCTCTCCCTCGCCGACTTGAGGGGGGGCACATGGCGGCTCACCCACCTGGGACGGAACGAGCGCGTTCCGGATGGCGTGAACGTCACGGCGGTGTTCGGGGAGGGCAGGGTCTCGGGGTCGGGCGGGTGCAACCGGTACTCGGCCGCGGTTGTCGAAACCGATCCCCCGGGGTTCTCGATCGGCCCCGCCGCTTCCACCAAGATGGCGTGCCCCGATCCGGCCGGGGGCTTCGAGGACAGATATTTCTCCGCCCTCCAGGCGGCGAACCGGTTCGGCTTCCTCCTCGGGAATCTCGTCCTTCATTATGGGAAGTTGGATGCACGGGAAACGATGATTTTCGAACGCGAGGTTCCACGCTGAGCCTCACCCCGTCTTTGGTCCGACCCGAAGTTCCAGAAATCCCCTCCTGCCCGGGAAGCAATGCGGTCCCGGATATTCCTCTAAACAGAACCGGGAAAATTACCGATAAGGATATTCATGTCCTCCCACCCTTATGTAATCGCCGAGGCAATACTGCTCTTCCTCGCTGTCGCTCTGATGATCGAATTCTCGTTCCGCAGGCGGAAGGTAGGCAGGCAATCGGCGCAAAACCGCCGGAAAGAGCAGCAGCTTGCGATGTATTCCGCAGAGTTGAAAACCTTGAACATGAAGTTCGCCCGGAAGAGCGAGATCGCCGATCAGTTCCCGGGGATCACCAAGAAGATGACGGAGAAATTTCCCCCGGAGGCATACCCGGCCATCGCGGTCCGCTCCGCAAAGGATTTCTTCCACGCCGCGAAAGTCGGATACTTCGCTCCGGTGGAAGGATCCTCCGACTACAGCCTCGTTGTCGGAGTGGGGTTCCCGCAGGATTGGGCGAGCGAGGTACGGATCCACTCCGACGAGGGGATCCTGGGCATGGCACTCCAGAAGAAGATGGTCGTCTCGAGAACAGACCTGCATTCGTCCTCCGGCCGGAGATCCTCCCGTTGTTCTCTCGAAGATATTGATATGGCTGCCGATTTCGTCGCACCTGTTTTCGGGGTTTCCGGCATCGTTGGGGTTCTTGTGGTCGCCGGCACCCCCTTCCCGCTGGAAGAGGAACGGATCAACGTGGTGATGCTGGGGGATCTCCTGTCCATGGCGCTGCAGAACGCCACGCACCTGGATCCAAGCCAGGATGGGAGGTGGGTGGATCAACTCACCGGGGTGTCCAACCGGATGCATTTCCTCCGGAAGTTCGAGAGCGAGATCCGTCGCACGGAGAACTATCGGCAAACCCTGGCGCTCTTCATGTTCGACATCGACGAGTTCAAGAAGATCAACGACACGCACGGCCATTATGCCGGCGACGTCGTCATCAAGAGGGTGGCCGAAATCGTCCGGAAGAACACCCGTGGGTACGACCTCGTCGGACGCTACGGGGGTGACGAGTTCATGGTGCTCATCACGTCGACGGCGGCGGAGCAAGCGGCATCTTTCGCCGAACATCTGCGAAAAAAGCTATCCACGACCGATATTTTGATCCCCGGGACCGAGGTCCCGGTCCGGGTCACCATCAGCGGGGGGCTCGCGATGTTCCCTACCCACGGGCAGGCGACCACCGATCTGTTCCGGGCCGCCGACGAGGCGCTCTACGAATCAAAGCGTCAGGGAAGGAACCGGATTCTGGTTGCGAAATCCGTCGGGCTGGGCAGCGGGATCGCAAAGGGTACCGATGCCGATCAGGAATCGCCGGCATCAACGGACATTTCCACGGACGCCGGATCGGATTCCGTCGTATTCCCCCTCGGGGAACTCGGCGACGAACTGAACCCCTGAATTCCTCCGAAGCCGAGCTAGGGCCTCGGAATGTACTCCGTATAGACCGGATCGTACATTCTCGCCTTCACGTGCCCCATCAAGTCGTCCGGACGGCTCAATTTCGTCAGGCCGCGCCGGAAGGCCACTTCCGCGACGGCGACTCCGATCGCGACGGAGACTTCCCGGATCCGGTCCAGCCGGGGGTAGATCCGGCCCATCGCATATTCCTCCTCCGTGACCATGTCCCCGAGCGTCTTCGCGGCGTCGAAGAACATCTCGTCGGTGACGCGCGTGGCCTCGCTGATGATTACGCCAAGCCCCACGCCGGGGAAGATGTACGAGTTGTTGCTCTGCCCCGGGACGAAGGTCTTCCCCTTGTACGTCACCGGCTCGAACGGGCTGCCGCTCGCATATACCGCGCGCCCCTCCGACCACGTGTACGCGTCCTCGGCCGTGCACTCCGACTTCGAGGTCGGGTTCGAGAGTGCGAAGATGATCGGGCGCCGGTTCATGCGCGCCATCGCCTCGATGATCGGCCTGGTGAACATTCCCCCCGCGCCGGAAACGCCGATGATGACCGTCGGCGCGATCGCTTCGACGGCTTCCCGGAAATCGCCGATGAACGCATGGTCGTGCGCGAAAGGCAGCTGGTGGGGATCGAGGTTCGCGCGGCCCTTGACGACGAGCCCGTTGATGTCCACGTACCAGCACCTGCGTTTCGCTTCGGATTCCGGCATCCCCTCCGCCATGAGCGCCGTGACGATCAGGCCGCCGATGCCGATGCCGGCCTCCCCGGCGCCGAGGAACAGGAATTTATGGTCGGTGAGCCGGTTCCCCGTGATGCGCAGGGCGGAGTAGAGCCCCGCCAGCGCGACGGCCCCGGTGCCCTGGATGTCGTCGTCGAACATGCAGGCGCGGTCCTTGTACCTGTTCAGGAGACGGAAGGCGTTCGCGTTGCCGAAGTCCTCGAGCTGGATGCAGGCCTTCGGGAATATCTCCTTCACGGCAAGGAAGAATTCCTCCACGAGTTCGTCGTACGCTTCGCCCCGCAGGCGCGGCGAAGGGGTACCGATGTAAAGCGGATCGCTCAGCAGCGTCTTGTTGTTCGTGCCGCAATCCAGCATGACGGGCAGGCATTGCGTGGGATGGATGCCCGCGCAGGCGGTGTACAGGGAGAGCTTGCCCACGGGGATGCCCATTCCGTTCGCGCCGAGGTCGCCCAGGCCGAGGATCCGCTCCCCGTCCGTGACGACGATGATGCGGACATCGTGGTACGGCCAGTTGGTGAGGATCTCCCGGAAGCGACCCCGGTTCTTGAAGGAAAGATACAGCCCCCGGGGGCGGCGGAAAATGTGCCCGAACTCCATGCACCCCTGGCCCACCGTCGGGGTGTAGATGATGGGCAGCATTTCCTCGATGTGGTCCATGACCACCCGGTAGAAGAGGGTCTCCTGCCGGTCCTGGAGCGAGACCAGGTAGATGAACTTCTCGATGTCGCTCGGCTTGCGGTGGATGTTTTCCATCACGCGCAACACCTGCTGCTCCAGCGTGGACACGTGCGGCGGGAGCAGGCCGCGCAGGCCCAGGGCGTCACGCTCCTTTTCCGTGAAGGCGGTTCCCTTGTTGATGTGCGGATCGTGCAACAGGTCGACTCCCCGCTTCCCGTTCACGTGCAGATGAAGGTGGAAACCGTACGGCATAAGGGGCCTCCTCGCTTTTCTCCAGGGTACTGCGGGTTGGCTGCTCGGGAATCGACGTCCGACCGGATCCCCCACTTACCATGATAGACTGAATATATATCCATGGATCCAAGAAGGAGAGGGGCATGAAGCAATATCGGATTGCCGTCGTCGTAGGAAGTCTTCGCAAGGAGTCGTTCAACCGCAAGCTTGCCAACGCCATCGCAAAGCTGGCGCCGCCCGACTTCTCGTTCCAGCAGGTGCAGATCGGCGACCTGCCGCTCTACAACCAGGATGACGATGCGGCTCCGGCCGACTCCGTCAAGCGGCTGAAGCACGAAATCACCGATTCCCAGGGCCTCCTGTTCGTCACCGCCGAATACAACCGGTCGATCCCCGGGGTGCTCAAGAACGCGATCGACCACGCCTCGCGCCCTTACGGCCAGAGCGCCTGGGCGGGTAAGCCCGCAGGAGTGCTGGGGGTTTCGGTCGGCGCTACCGGCACATCCCTGGCGCAACAGCACCTGCGCAATGTTCTGGCGTGCCTTGACGTGCCTACGCTTTGCCAGCCCGAAATTTTCCTCCAGGCGAAGGACGGGTTGTTCGACGAGGCGGGCGACATCGGGCCGGCCAGCAGGAAATTCCTTCAGAAGTGGATGGATCGGTATGTCGCCTGGGTGAAAAAGCTCGCCGCCTGACGGGAGTCACGGTTCCGAAGACGGTTTTTTCCGCAACCGGCGAAGGATTCGCCGGGCGAGGAGAGCGAACAGGACCAGGAAGAGGAAGACGAGGAAAAGCGCGGCCAGGGGGTGGGCGACGGCGAAGTAGCTCCCTCCCACGACCAGGCCATCCTCGATGAGGCTGAGCAGCAGGTTGCTGAAAGGCTCCGGGCTCTGGTTGACGAGAAGCCGCGTTCCCGCCTTCGCGGCATGGGAGGAGAAGGCCACACCGCCGCACAACAGGACGACCGCGACCTCGACCGCGGGATCAAGGCGGCCGACGGCGGCGAAGGCGATCAGCGCCGCTCCGGCAGGCCGGACGAACGCGTGGATCGCATCCCAGAGCGAATCCAGCCACGGGACCTTGTCCGCGAGGAACTCCACGACGGTGCAGAAGCCGGCGATTGCCAGTACGTGCGGATGGGAGAGGATGTAGAGGGAGGAGAGCTCCGGCGGCAGGGTGAGAAGTCCGTACCGCAGACACAGCCCCACGGTGAGCACCGTCGCGTAGAGGCGGATTCCGGCGAAGAGGGCGATCCCCGTCACCGCCCCGAGGAGCGTCAGAGCCTCCATCGTCACTCCCCGTCTTCCGGGCGGAAAACGGACGCGGTCTCGATGGGAAGCGCCAGGCCGACGACGTCCCCTGCGTTCGGCGCTTCCCCGTCCGTTAGAACCGTGAGGATCCCCCCTGCGGTTTGGACGGAAACGAGCCTCTCCCTGCCAAGGTTTTCGGCCGAGACGACGACCCCGCGAAGGGCGGGAGGTCCGGGATCCCCGGAAATCCGCACGTGCTCGGGGCGCAGGCCGAGAAGGACCCGACCGGTCCCGAGCCGCCGGACTTCCGCGGCCTTTCCGGGAGACAGGGCGATCTTGTCCTCTCCGATGCAAAGGTGCAGGCGGCCCTTCTCCTCGAAAACCCCCGCATCCAGGAGGTTCATCGGGGCGGTCCCGATGAACGACCCCGCGAAAGGCGTCCGCGGCGTCTCGTAGAGCTCCCGCGGCGTCCCGACCTGGAGAACGCGCCCGTCGCGCATGAGGGCCACCCGGTCGCCGAGGGTCATCGCCTCCGTCTGGTCGTGCGTGACATACAGCGTGGTGACGGCGAGTTCGCGCTGGAGGCGCTTCAACTCCGCCCGGGTCGCGGCACGCAGGGCGGCGTCGAGGTTCGACAGCGGCTCGTCGAGCAGGAAGAGGCGCGGCTTCCGGACAATCGCACGCGCGATCGCGACCCGCTGGCGCTGCCCCCCGGAGAGCTCTCCCGGCCGCGCGCGGAGCAGTTCGCCGATACCGAGCATGGACGCGGCGCGGGCCACCTCCACCGTGATCGTTTCCTCCTTCACCTTGGCCACGCGCAAGGGGAAGGCGATGTTCCCGAACACGTCCAGGTGCGGGTAGAGCGCGTAGCTCTGGAAGACCATCGCCACGTTGCGCTCCCTGGGGGAGACGAAGACCTTCTTCCCGGGCGCGGCCACCAGCTCCCCGTCGAACCGGATTTCCCCCGATGAGGGCTTCAGCAAACCCGCCGCGAGGGAAAGGACCGTCGACTTTCCGCAGCCGCTGGGTCCGAGAAGGACGAACAGTTCCCCTTCGCGGACCGCCAGGTCGACCCCGCGCACCGCCGGGACCTCCCCGCGCTCCGAGACGAAGGTCTTGCTGATATCGTGGAACGTCAGCATCATTCCCTGACCGCCCCTCTCGTGAGTCCCGCCACGATCCCCCGCTGGAACGCCAGCACCAGGAGGATGACCGGCACGACCGCAAGCGTCGCCGCCGCCATGATCATGCCCCAGGGGATCTCCCCGTGCAGCCCCTCGAAGAGCGCGATCCCCACGGGGATCGTGCGGGCGTTCCTGCCCGTGGTCAGGAGAAGAGCGAACAGGAACTCGTTGAACGCGAAAATGAACGCCAGGATCGCCGTGGAGAGGATCCCGGGGGCGGCGACGGGTACCATCACCTTCCGCAGGGCGGCAAGCCGGCCGCAGCCGTCGAGGAGCGCCGCGCGGTCGAGGTCCCGGGGGATCCGTGAGAAGTGGCTCGTTAGGATCCACAGGGACAGGGGGAGGACCCACGCCGTGTAGGGGAGCACCAGGGCGGCGTAGGTGTTGATCCAGCCCAGGGCGCTCATCATCCGGAAAAGATAACTCACCAGGCTCACGGGCGGAAACATGGAGACCGCCAGGACGAGGAAGAGGAAGGACATCCGGCCGGGCAGTTCCAGCCGGGTGACCGCGTAGGCGGCAGGGGCCGCAAGGGCCACGGCGAGAGCGGCGGAAAGCCCCGAGACCACGATGCTGTTCACGACATACTCCGGGAAATGGAGCGACCCCGTTCCGAGCACCTCGAGGAAATGCCGGGCGGTCAGGCGCACCTCCGTTTCCGCCGAGAGAACGTCGGGGCGGCTCGACGCACCGACGAGTACCATGTAGGCGACCGGCAGGAGGCAGAACGCCGACATCGCCACGGCGCCCACGGTGTAGAGGATCCGGATCCTTCGCTCCTCGCTCACGCGATCTCCCTCCCGAACCGGCTCGCCCGCAGATACAGAAGGGAGAGCATGAAAGCGAGAAGGAACAGGACGACGGAGACCGCCGACCCGTACCCGAAATCCCCGCCAACGAAGAAGCGGTAGCCGTACAGGGAAAGGGAGGTCGTGCTCCCTCCCGGGCCTCCCCCCGTGAGGACGAATACGAGGTCGAAGACGCGCAGGGAGTCGATCGTGCGGAAAAGGAGCGCCACGACGAGGACGGGCCGCAGCAGCGGGAGCGTGACCCGGAAAAACCGCTGCAGGGGGCCTGCCCGGTCCACCTCGGCCTGCCGGTAGAGGTCCTCCGGGATCGCGGAGAGGCCGGCAAGGAGGAGGATCGCCACGAACGGCGTCGTCTTCCATGCGTCCGCCGCGACGAGCGCGAGGAAAGCGCCGGCGGACGTCCCGAGCCAGTGGACGGGTCCTTCGGAGATCCCGATTCCGGTCACGAGCGCGTTCGCCAGCCCGTACTGGACGTTGTAGATCAATTCGAAGACCCTCCCGGAGACGGCGGCCGGAATCGCCCAGGGGAGGAGGACCCCGGCGCGCAGAAACCCGCGGGCGGAGGTGGGGTGTTCGAGGAGGAGCGCGAAGGCGAGACCCAGCGCCAGTTCCAGGGGGACGGAGACGAGCGTGAAGAGCCCCGTGAAGCGGAGGGACTGCCAGAACCCCGGGTCCGATGCAAGGGACCGGTAATTCCCGAGGCCGATGAAACGCCTCGGAAGGAAGGTCACGTCCCGATGCAGGCTGTCCAGGAGGGTCCCCGCCACGGGGAGGAAGACGAACGCCAGCAGGAGGGCGCACACCGGGGCGAGAAAGGCGTACCCCTTCAGGAGTTCACGAAGATCGTGGTCCTTCCTCATGTTCACGCCTCAATCGTACCGCGACAGGACGTCGCGGATCTCCCGCTGGGCGGCGGCGAGCGCCTCCCCGGGGGACAACTTGCCGGCCAGGGCGGCGTTCAGGCGGCGCTGGAGGATTTCCGATACCTGGCTGTAGTACGGCACCATCGGGCGGGGCCGGGCGCGTTCGATCACCGCCCGCAATTCCCTGTAGTACGGGAGCCGCTCCGCAACTTCCGGATCGTCGTAGACGTCCATCCGCCCGGAGTTCCAGCCGAGGCGAAGGGCGAGCTTCTTCTGGACCTCGCGGGAAGTGAGAAAACCGATGAGCCTCGCGCCTTCCGCCGCGGCGTCGCCGTACCGGGAAAGGCCGATATGCCACCCTCCCAGGCACGCCGTGCCGCGGCCCGGCTCGAACCCCGGGAGCGGGGCGGTGCCCGTCACCCCCTTGACCCTGGAGCCCGGCGCCTGGTGAAGGGACCAGGCGTAGGGCCAGTTCCGCTCGAAGAGCGCGTTCCCCTCCTGGAAAAAGGC
>Ga0307375_10006113_pt1 | contig 11202 bp, 11 predicted proteins | sample TR1MG_FD_202531 | JGI IMG/M metagenome (GOLD analysis project Ga0307375, IMG submission 202531) | Soil microbial communities from Risofladan, Vaasa, Finland - TR-1 | ecosystem: Environmental > Terrestrial > Soil > Coastal area > Acid sulfate soil | place: Finland: Risofladan, Vaasa | collected...
GGACCGCTTACCAAACACATTCCCGATTCTAATTCCAACAACCCAGTAGGGTCTAAATTGGAACTTGAACTATTAGCGTAGACATAGTACTTGTATTCGCCTGTTGCCAAATCAACCTCTCCATCTGTTGCTGTTGGACTTGCTTGGTCTGTAATCGTGAACGCATTGTATCGGTCAGGATAGGGTGAAGTGTCATCGGCTACGCAATAGGCATTGATGTTAGTAGACAACGAAAAGAACTGAAACAGGTAATGACTAGCACTACCTTTTTCAGTTGTCGTTATCACAACATTGTTTGCACTATCTTGCGTTATGCGTATCAAGTTAATGCTACAAATACATTAAGGTCAACCGCAGCACCGTTAGCCTTTGCGCTAATGTTGTCAGCCTCAACGAAAGCACTAGAAGCACCTCCAGAAGCATCAATTTCTAAGTCATCGTTACCCATGATGAAAGACTTACCCGCCTCTAGTTTGATGAAGAACGTATCTGCTCCCGTCTTACTTACTCCGATAGTTGCGTAGTTAGTGTCGTCTAGGTTTGAGATTCGGATGTACTTAACGTCTGTACGAATAAATGAGCCTTGTCCGTTAGCAGACCCAAAACCAATAATATCAGTTTCAGCCGTTCCAACGTTTACTATTCTATTGTCTGTTTCGGTTACGCTTGAAACGAGTAGCGTTTGTGTTTGCCCTCTATCTATACCTCCAAGAGTAATGGACTCCGTGATTGTTACAGTAAGAGTTGCGGGTGTAATTGTAGTTGCCATGTTAATAGTTTATGCTATTAAATAGCGAACCGCCGATTCTGTTAATTTAAGGAAACAAAAAGCCCCATCAGAAGACAGGGCTTAATGAAAACAAAACAGACAGATTCTTAATTTGTGATACTCGCAATATCCGTAGACGATACGTTTACCATTGGGTCCGGTTCAAGCCCTGAAAAAGTCATTGTATACCCGTTAAGGTCAGCAGCCGCAACACCTGAGCCACCAACTCCCGTACCTAAGTCTAAGCCATTGGTTACACCAATAGCCCAATAAGTTGGAGTAGCCTCCCGCGTTTCGATAATTGCAACCACTCGATTCTTAGCAAGTAATCGCATCTCGTTACGCTTTGCAACGTCTAATTTTGATAGTATGAAAGTAACCGCAGGCACATAGTAAATTGTTCCTTTGTTACTTCCCGCTGTTGGGTCATCGTTAAAGCTGGACTCTTCTTTGTCTAGTTCATATTTGTAGAACACTGAAGAAGCTGAAGCGAAAGTTACCGCGCCCGTTGCATAAGCAGGGTCTAATGACTCCCACTGACTCAACGAAGCAAACCTAACAGACTTGATTCCACCGATTGCATCTTTGCAATCTAATGAGAAACCTTGTGTTAATGGACACGACATATTTTTTAGTCTTTTATAGGTTAAGGGGCGACCCGAAAGCCACCCCGTTTAATTCGATTACGGTATGATGGTGATTACTTCCGCAGGGAAAGCAACTTGACATCCTACTTTGAACTCCATAGCCAATTTTACGACACGATCATCTTGTGAGTACCAAGACTCTATTGCGCCACCGCCAGCAAAGTCACCTTCAGCATCTACTCCGATGAAGAAGTTGCTCAAACGTCCAGCGTAAAGTTTGTTAGTTCCGTTCAATCCAACAACTGGAATAACTCTCAATCCTGTTCCTGGAAAGCTAAGACCATCAGAAGAGTTAGGGTCTACATTAGCACCGCCCATTCCATTAAGGTATGTTCCGTATGTTAGACCTGCATTCATTAAGCCTGTAACCAAAGCAGCGTAGTCATCATAACCAACAAATACTCTGAAGTCATCGAACTCGGTAAGACCAGCAACCGCAGCCGCTTGATAAACTAACTTCTGTGCAGATACCGCTTGTGTTGGGTCGCCCAAATCTGTGATAGTGTTACCGCTATCCGCATCAGTAGTACCTGATGAAAGCAAGGTTACAAATCCATCCCAATGTCCGTTGTTTCCTGCTCCGATTCCGTCCTCACCTTTCCAGATTGCAATATCAATATCTCTTGCAATTTGCTTAGTGTATTCAGACATGATAGCTTGCCACACGTAATCAGGTGTTACTGATTCGTGATGTGCTCCCGCAGCCATTTCAGCAGAAAGATATTTCGGCTCTAGGTCTTTAGGACACCATGAATCATTAATCTTAACCTTTCCAGGAGTCAATGTTCTTTGTGTGAACACCGTAGAACCTGAAGCAGCAAAGCTACAAGCGTCATCTTGGAAGATAACCGATTGTGATAGTTGAGGTAGCTTAGAAGCTCCTTTGATGTTTGGTACTACTGTTGCCAAAGACATCATCTTTGCACCTAGCACGGTAGCAGTCATCAGCTCAAACTGATTCTCCGCTACGTATGCGTCTAATGCGTTTACGTTAAAACTCATTTTCTTATATTTTTTTAGTTCTTATTCAATGATTGACGAACCTTCGAGAAGTCAAACTTGCTAGGCTCTTTATCTGCGAAAGGATTGTATGCTTTCTTCTTAGGCTCCTCTGTTGGAGTACCCGCGAACTTTTGCATTAGGTCGATTACTTCTGTAAGTGATTCTTTCAAAACCTTATTCTCAGATTTCAAAGCCTCAACTTCTTTTACAGAAGCAAACTTTAGATTATTGATTTTAGCTACAATAGCCTCGTTCAATTTGTTCATTACGTTGTTGGTCAATTCCTCAACGTTAAGTCCTTTAGGTGCTTCAGCAACAACTGGAGCTTCTTCGCTCATTTCTTCCTCAACAACCGCTTCAGGCTCACCCTCAACAGCAAGAACTTCGATAATGATTCCTCCTTCTGTTTTGATTACGTCTCCGCTTTCAAGTTCATGGTCTCCGTCAGGTGCTTCGATTAGTTCAGCATCCTCTCCGATTACTTGTACGGTTGCGCCTACTTCAATGGCTGGCTCAATTCTTAGAATAGTTCCGTCAACTTTCTTAACGTCTTCTAGTTGTACTGAGTCTTCAGGATTCTCTTCCTCCGCTAGTACTTTCTTGATTGCCGAAAGTTTAGCAGTAATTTTTTCTCTTAGTGTCTTTTCCATTATTCAATTATTGTTATACTAATACATAGCAATAATTGAAACCTGTTACACTTTGTGCTTAACTACGCCTCTGATAGTACCCTAATAACTTGGTCAATCAATTGCTTGTCTAGGTCTTTTTGGCTTTCATCCGTGAAGATTCCCTCAATTGAGAACCCTCTGAAAGTTCCGTCTTTAACTTGCTTCCATACTTCGTCATTCTCTACCTTCATAGTTCCAAACCAAGAGCCGTTAGGTATCTTACTAAACCCTTCAGGCGTTCTTTTGCGCTCGTCAATTATAAACGACTCGACCAAGTAAACCCCGTCCGTTTTAGTCGTATGGTCTAGGTTGACGTTAGATGTATATCCATTCTTAAAGTACCTGTGAACTATCTTCTTTATGGCGTCAGAACTAAATCGCACATAATATTCTCCGTGTTCTTCGTCGCGCCTATAAATAGGCAAGTCAGCGACCATGATTGCGCCCATTATTAGCCGTTGTTCTTCGTTCTCAACCTTGAACTCTAACTTCTGTTGCTTATTGAAAGCCATCCATTCACGCTCAATGGCGGGAGTGTCTACAAGTGCGATAAAATCAACGCCCGTTTCTTCGTGGTCGTCAATTGTCATGTTAATCAAAGGGAACTTTTCCATACTGTTAAATAGCGATTTGTTTATTTTGTTTACATTGGTACTATGAAAAAGATACTTTTTGCTATTTGTATATCCTTCATTGGTTGCTCAAAAGATGAGCCTACTTGTGTGGTTTGCTATGTTGACGGACTAGAGGCTATCAATTTATGTGTTGAGGATTATCCAACATACACAGCTCAAGAGTTAAGAGAATCAATAGACCCTTTGTTGGAAAACGAAGAGTGCCACTATTATAATTAACCACCTCCAAAAGTAGCCTGCCCTTCAATCTGATTAATGTCGTTTTGAGTGCCCGTTAGTTGTGTCTCAACTACGAATGCCTGTATTGGTGCTAGTTCAGCCGATTGTGTGTTTCCGAACTCTGTCGTATTAGTAGTAACTGGATTAAATGAAGGTGCAGCCGATGCAGTTGGTACGCTAATACTTGGCACACTTGCACCACCACCTCCAGGAACAGAATTAAGAATACCAACCGCAGAACCTACCGCCCCTAAAATGGTTGCTATTGTTGTGGCAATGAAAACGGGAGTGGCAACAAACGCTCCTGGACCCGTTGCTGTTGCTGACGTGGTAGCCCCCGCGATACCCGCGCTGATACTTCTAGCTGTGTCAATTGCTATCTGAGCGATTGCCAATGTTTTCTGTATTGCTACCGATGCTTTTGATTGATTACCCAATGCTTCAACTAACCCACCAAGACCCGCAATCATTCCACCTGCAGCCGCAAGCCTTGCGTCTTTTTCCTTCTTCTGCATGTCGACACGCGCCTTAGTTGCAGCCGCCTCTTTGCTTAAGTCATCGCTTATAAACTTTGCGTTTAGGTCTGCAACTGCTTTTATTTTTGCCGCTTCAATTTCAACAGACGACTGTGATGCTAGTCTAGCCTTTTCAATTAAAGCCTCGTAATATATGTCTAGTTCTTCAAGCTCTTTTTTTCTTGCGTCTAGGGTTGCTACTCGTAACTCTTGCTGAATGTCAAACAGTTCCTTTTCTAATCCTTTTTGATTGGTTAGTTGTTCTGAATTTTGCGATGTTATCCTTTCATCCAATTCAGCTTGCGCTAGTTTTGCTTGTTTTAATGCAACTTGCAAATCAACGCTTTTCGTGTTTAACGCTAACTCCGCTTCCGCTAATTCTATTTTTTTGTCTACCACTATTTGCTCGGCTGCTATCTGCTTATCTAGAACTTTTTTTAATTCATCGTTAGCCGCTATTCTATCCGCTAAAGTTCTGCTGATGTCATCACGTATTTGCCTTTGTATTTCAGCGTCCTTTTGGGATGTAAGTTGCTGCCTTTGCTGCTCAACATCCAAGAATTTAACTTCGTTCCTTAGTTTGGTCAGCGCATCCGCTTGTGCTACCGCTTTTACCGTAGCGTTAGCCACCTCAACCGCGAAGTCTTTAACGCCCTCAACAAATGCCTTTTGCTGTTGAGCATCTAACCCCGTTGACATCTGAACTAATGCCGTTCCATAATCCTCAGCCCCCTTAACAACCGCATCCCAATCTAAATCAAATACCCCTTTAATAACATCGCCAACAGCCATCCAAGAGTTAACAAAACCATCTAGTCTATTAAGTAGGTTTTGTTGTATCATTTCCCACAGACTATTAATAGAATCTTGTGGCTTATCGAAAGCGTCTGACATAACACCGCCAAGAGGTTCAACCGCCTCAAACAGCTTATTGATAACTATCTCTAGTGCTATGGTTGCTGTATTCAAAGCATCCATAACCTTTTGATTCTTCATGAGTATGTCCTTCATGAAGGCGAACACCGCCATTGCAACACCTATTATGCCAAGTGATTTGATAAGACCGCCAATAGAAGACCCTAGACCCTTAGTGCCTTGTTCAGCCGCCTTGAATCTTTGCTTCATTTCTCCCGAAGTCTTCTTGGTTGTGTTTCCAAGTTCCTCAACGCTCGCAGTCGTTCTCTCTACATTGCTTTCAACGTCCGAAGTATCTACGGTTACTTTTAACGCTATTACCTTTTTCTCTGTTGCCATTAGTCCTCAACTATTAATAAATCATACCCTACTTCAATAGTCAGATTGTTGTTTGATGTTGCCGTTACTCTTGGCATTATGTCACTCCCGCCTCCTACCGTAATTGGCGCTCTCACGATTCCGTTAGTAGCAACAACAGACGTTATAGATAATGGTCTCCTTAATCTTGGCGAGCCGCTTAATGGTCTAATCCAAAAGGCTATTTCAGCGTCAACCGCTGTACCGCCATCCTTTATTAAAGTAAACTCGTTAATTATGTAAGCCGTTGAACCCGAAGGAACTGTATATCCAGCCATGTTAGATTGGCTTTTACCGGTAACAATATTTAAAAATACGTTAGCCGTTGTCGTGGTGTGGTAAACGCTTATCGTTCCAACATTTAAACCCGTTGAAGTTCCGCTTGAATATCTAGCCGTGTGAATACGGTAGTAAGAATTAGAACTAGTTACGGGTGTAGTTCCCGTTAACGTTATGTCTTCGCTTGTGTATTCCGTAGACGCGCTTGTTTGAAGCCCCGTAATAGTCAACACGCCCGTATCGCTTGCCGATGTACTAACACAATCAACCGTTTCAGGCGAACCCGTAGGAAAGCCTGTGTAAGTGCCGCCTAAATTCCAAATGTCTTCAGGTATAGAAACCGTATCTACATCGGGGTTTTGTCCTAGCTTTGGGACTAATGAATGTCCAGCCACATTACCTTTTACCACTTCAATAATGAAGTCTTTATTGCTTATGTATGTCATCGTATGTACCAATTTGAACCATCACAGTATAGGTCAACGGCATCGTATTGTGTGGTTAGTGTTATCGTTAGTGAACCGTCAATCGTAATTGAGCCAGTTGCGTCAATCGTTATAGCGTTAGCCGTTGAGTCTACCTTCTTGATATTAACCCAAACGTCAGTAGATACTCCAGGTTTAGGAAGCGTAACCGTAAACGCACCAGTAGTTGCGTCTGCTAGAACGAACTCTCTATCTGAGGTAGTGTAAGTAGCCGAAGCGTCTATATATTGCCATTGCTTCTTGCCGTCTATAATCGTTACGTTATCGGCTGCGACCGTCTGATTGTCCGAGTTAATTATAACTACATTAGATGCTCCGTTGATTACCTCGTTCCCGTTGCCTAAAATTGTAACGTTCTTAGAAGCTGACCCTATGTAGTTGTTATCTCCTAGTATCTTGTAAGATGTTGCAGAATCATTTACTCTATTGCGCTTACCCTTTACACTTCCTTTGAAGGATTGGAATTGGTTTCTGTTTAGTTTGGCGTAGTGCTTGTTGGTTGGGTATTGTTCGCCATTAGTACTACCTTGCCGACCTAGCGTGAATGTTTCTACGGGTTGCTCAATAACGTCAAGAACCTTAATTAACTCAACCTTTGTTAATCCTTCTTTGAAGGGGTTGTAATCGGTTATCTTGTTAATCCTCCAATAAGAATTATCTAGTATTATCTGGTCACGAAAGTCTAGCTTATCAATATCCCACGCATCCAAATAGAACTCGCCTTGAAACACCTTAGAGTCTTTATTGGTAATCTCGTCTAAATAAGCCCTGTGGTATACGTTGAATAGATTGGCATTCGTGTATTGCAATGTTCCCGTGTACCCGTTCCCGCTATAATATAGCTGAGTTGGTATGCCAAAGTTTAAGTCTAGTGTTGGAGTTAATGGATGGTCTAAGTGTCCAGCATACGGATAAACATACTTTGTATCTTCTGTATTGCCCCCGTTGTATCTAAGCACCCAATGAGGGTTAGACACTAATCCGTTATTGAAGTATAGAACACGTGTATTAATATCAACAGGCTTTGCGCCTTCCTCAATATCTTCGTCATAAATCTTAGCAATGATTCTGTTAGTTACGTCATCGTTAACCAATGGAGTAGGTGAAAAATCAATCTCAACCTTTGTTGTATTGGTCAAGAAGTCATTATCCATATCTATACGCCTTCTCCCGTATGCGTGACCCTTGTTGTTCTGGTATCTAGCGTTGTAGTAATCATCGTCCTCAGAATAGGTGTAGATGTATTCTTTTGCCGTTAGCAGACCTAATGGCTTAATCGTTGAACTATTATTTCTTGCTAGTTTCTTGTTCCAGTCTCTTGTGATTCCTCCCGCATAATAATCGTTACGGGTTTCAATCAGTAGGTTAGTTTCATTAATAGTGTCAACGGTTACGTAAAGGTTGAACATCTTAAACACGGATAGGAGTAGGTCTGACATTCCTATGTCTGGAGTAAAGTTGTTCATGTACACGTTAGACTGCTCAAACACTTGTTGCTCTGCTACTTGGTTAAAGGCGTTAGAACCTACGTCCATATCAATAGTGAAGTCTCCAGGAACTACTACTGAGTTAAATTGATTAGACAAAAACCATATCTCAAACCATATTGTATCACCAACAAAAAACAATTCTTGACTAGTAGACCAGCTTATGTTGGTTGTTTCTGAAGACCCAATTCCACCCGCAGGAATGTCAATATCAAAATCAACTATATCAATAGTAGTCTCTACTAATCCCGATAGCCGCTTAACATGAATGGCAGCAGGAAGCACACCACTAATAACAGAGGTACCAATCTTAGTAATAGTAAAGTCACTATCAATATACATCTCATAGTACCCAATGTTAGCAGGCTCAAACTCGTTAGTAGTTGCGTTCCAAAGGTCATTAGGGTCGCTTAAATCTGCATACTCTAATTTATCATATGTGAATGAATCGCCATTAATAACAACCGTGTCAGTAGCCGCGCCTATATCCTGTAAACTTGTGCTTTGTGCCGTGAATTGCCTATCTGCTATCTGAGCATCTGTCAAAGTAAATGATTCCTTAAACCACGGCACTATCAGCTTAGTAAAAGGTGCAGAATCAAAGAACGTGCTATCGTATGTAAAACCCGCATAACTGAATATCTTATCAATTATCGTCTTAAGAAATACAGCGGGTCTGAAGTCCTCTAAATCGCATATCCTTTGCCCTTGATTGTTGTAGTTGAACGCATGACCATAGTCAATCATTGGGTATGTATAACCCGTTGTATTAGACCATGATGCGGTTACTATCGGCTCTGTTAAAAAATGGTCTAAATCGCTAAAGTCTATGAATACATTACCGTCCTCATCCACATCGTTTAGTGCCTTATCGCCTAACGTTGAAAATATGTTCTTCAGCTTACCAATGAACACCACCTCGTAGTCCATCTTGCCATCCACAACAGATATAGTTCTAAGCTGAACAACCCCTACCATCACCTCAACACCGTCAGAAATAACCCTTGCTTCTGCCTTCTTGTTTGGATTGAAATTAACATCAATGTTAAGGTCAGCAGAATCATAAGGGTTGTTAATGTTCACATCCCAAATATTACCAAATAGCGCGTCATTGCTTGGTGTGCCTGGACAGATGATCGTCTTAGAGTACTCCGTGCTTCTTGTATTCGGGTCGCGAACGTCTGCAATAGAGTAATTGAAGGAAAAGTCTAACCCTTCCTTTATGTCTAATCTACGCCCTTCTACTATTACCTCACCCACGTTGTCTGTTATTACTTAGTGCATATTCTAGCTCGAAAGTGTATTGCATTAACTTATCATAGAGGCTCGTTTGAGTGCCTATCTTCTTAGCCATTCCAGACATAGCAATGAGTTCGTTGTTCACCTCTTGGTATATTACAGGAGAACTAGCGAAGTCCTCCATCCATACGCTTTCCGCTTCTGTTAAATAGTCCGTGTTAACCGTTAGCTTCTGTTGGGTTTGGATATGGTAATCGATTGTGCCTCTACTTGCCTTTGTGTACTCCCAAGATGTACCGGTAAAGTTGTGTTCTTCTTGCTTGTATGAAGCTCGTTTAATATCCTCGTCCTCCGTACTCTTTAGATTGAAGTTGAAGCTATCAAACCCGCCCAAACGGTTAAGCCAATGTAAACGAATAGGCGTATATTTAGAACACTTAGCGTCAATGTAAAAGGTAAACTCTTCTTGTTTTTCCGCATTGCCTAACCACACATTGTAATATGAAGCACCGTCTATAATCGTTGAGGGTGTTGAACCCGTCCAAATAGAAGCGTTTGAGTTTACTAGGTCATACGTTCCTACAGCCACATAGCCATACTTGTTAGTGGTCGCTACGGTAAAGTGTCCAGACTGAAGGATACTACCATCCGAATCATAAGAATCAATATTGCAAGTGGTTATTGAGTTGTCAGAAGAAAGGAAGTAAAGAAACGCGCTTTGGTCTGAATTGATGTATTGAACGTTCGGGGCTTGCGTTAGGAACTTCTTACTAGAAGCCGTTGACTTCATATCATAATCCTCGTAGTCGAAGTCCAACCAATCTATCTTGTTTTGTACACCGTTCCACACGCTCTTTACGTCTGTAATCCTTGTATCACCTCCAACGTAAACGCCTCCTACCTTATCCTCTTCTTGAATGAATAGAGCATACTCAAAATGAATGTTATTCGCATCGAATACGCCTACGTGGTTTACTGAAGGTATCGCTACTTGTGCAGCTATCTGTGATTGCAGAATCCTAGACGGGTCGTAATACGCTTTATTGAGTTGAACCGTTCCACCGCTTGTTATCCCTACTCTTGGATAAACGCGCACCGTTGATAGTGCAGGGTCGGTAGGGTAGGTGCTAGGTAATACAACAACCTTAAACCGTTGCGTTGCTGTGTAAGCTGTGGAGAAGAATACGAACGGGTTATCATTGTGAGCCAGTCCGTATGCTTCTGGTTGTGATTGAACTATTACTGCCATACTATTAAATAGCAATCAGCGCAAAATGTTTTTAAACAACAAACCCCGCACTATTGCAGGGTTTATGTCGAGTGTAGTAGCCAATCTTCTAGTCCACCGTTTATGCCTTATGGCGTTGCTAATGTACTAATTAATACTTGTAACCAAATCATCAAATACAATATTCAAGTCTTCAAATACTGCATCTGCTATCGCGTTGGGTAAATCAACTTTAACCTTCTTGCTATCGAATACGTCAGACGCAAAGTTGTTACCCTTAGTTCCCTTCTTGCCTATCTTTCTAGCTATCAAGAATGCTAAAGAATTAACCTCTGCAATGTTGACATTTGAAACGCCTTCAAGTCCTAGTTTTGCTCTTGGGTTTGGATAGGTTAACCACTCCTTTATTTTGTTAATTGGAGGTTGCTTTCCAGGTTTACGCCCTTTATCTAACGCCTCCCAATAGTCAAGCATTGATATGTTAACCTCTAATGAGTTGTTTGACTTCTTAGCTGATACTGTAATGCTATTCCCTAAGTCACCCGAAGCGTCCGAGAAGTTTTCCTCTAGTCTGCTCTTTAGACTTTTGGCTATCAACTCCATTGAGTTGTTTAGTGCCTTGACTGTTTTTCTGTAAGTGAACGCCATACTAATAAATAGTAAACTAACGCTTTTTGTTTTGCTGACGCTCGTAAGCGCTCTTGGCTTTCTGATATGCTAACCTATTCAATAACTCCAGAATATTCATTTCAAA
>Ga0307375_10006115_pt1 | contig 11198 bp, 21 predicted proteins | sample TR1MG_FD_202531 | JGI IMG/M metagenome (GOLD analysis project Ga0307375, IMG submission 202531) | Soil microbial communities from Risofladan, Vaasa, Finland - TR-1 | ecosystem: Environmental > Terrestrial > Soil > Coastal area > Acid sulfate soil | place: Finland: Risofladan, Vaasa | collected...
TTAAACTTGTCTCTCTTCTCTGAGGATTAAATTCTTGTCTATCACCGTTGTAGTCAACAACTCCACCGTTATGAAACATTTCGTATTTATTATCTGGTAGAGAGGTAAGAGAAAATAAATTAACACCACCTTTATTATTAAATTGAACATTATCTGGTAGAGAGGTAAGAGAAAATAAATCAACACCTCCTTTATTATTAAATTGAATATTATCTGGTAGAGAGGTAAGAGAAAATAAATCAACACTTCCTTTATTATTAAATTGAATATTATCTGGTAGAGAAGTAAGAGAATCTAAATTAACATACCCGTCATTATTAAATTGAATATTATCTGGTAGAGAAGTAAGATGTCGTAAATCAACATACCCGTCATTATTAACTATTAACATATCATCTTCAATAACATAACTGCATTTGTTACGTTGTAGTATTTTTTCAAACGCTTCAAAATCGTTTTGAATTTGCCAGCTAAATATTTTTCTCCAATCACTCATTGATTTCTCCATTGTCAGACTTTTCAAGTGCTTCTTCAACTGCAGAAACGTCATTAGTCATAATTAAATGACAATTATTACCAACAGCAACCTCTCGTGCGGATACTATTGCGTCGCTTAAACGCCGATGATAGCCATAATAAGCATCAACGCCAGTATACTTTCTAAAATAGCCGCCTGTACGGTACATAGTGCTAGAATTTCCTTCCCCGTGAGGCTCCGCAGGAGCCTTTGTCAAAAACCCAAGAGTTACTTCAAATGAACCTGTCACCCTAGCAATGTAAACGCACGTCTCGTCGTTATGCTGTATACGCTGTGAAGTGTCCCATACATTTATTACCTCAAATACGTTTAATTTCCAACTAAATATTTGTCTCCAATTATGCATTGCTTAACCTGTTTACTGAATTTACTGTAACACTAATATCCTCTAAAGTTTGAGCATCATATTCCTCTGCCCACTCACTTATTACCGAAAATGTCAAAGTGGAGGTAAATATAATATCATTCAATCCACGCCTTCTTTTTTCGATCGGCAATATTCTAAAATTCATCACCTTTACGTCTCTTTTTACCCACTCATCAATTAAATCGTTATTAAGAAATACTAATAAAGTATTTATAATTGCGTCCGGAGCACGGCTTATTTGAGCTCTTTTTATCAATTGAAAATAATTCACCAATACTTCCGACAGGTCTCTTGCTTTACCGGAAGAATTCTTATATGAACATTTAACCGATACGTTAGTAGTCACCAACCCTCCCATGCGTATAATTGCTGGAGTGAAAACTGAACCAGAAATCGACCCTGTACTTTCCACTGAGTTGGTTCGGTATTTGTAATCAACAGACGAATCCAGACCAATGTAATAAGACCCTAAATCACTTGTAGTCATATTTACCCAATAGTCATTATCGTCTAAAGTGTAGGCTGGGTCTAAATTTCCAAACAATCTCTGAAAAGTATCATTCATAGTGCCAGCAATGGAACCTGTTGCAACCGTAAGGGGAGCGGTCAAAAAATTCTTTATAAGACTTATTTGAATATCATCTTCTTGATTTTCATTATCAACTGACGCCACATCACATTCAATACCTCTGACCGTTTCAGATGTAAAAGTAGAGGGTAATTGAAAGGCAACTGACCCCGTACCAGCAAGTTTATAGTAAGCAATTGATTTAGTTCCAAGCAATAACTTTCTATCCAAATCCATATCTACTACATTATTAAGTGCAGTGTTCGTGTAAGTAGCTCCTTGACCCAATACTAATAAAGACGGGTATACTTCTTGATTGGTAAAATACTCTTCGAAGGTTTCAGGCGTTGAACCAGTAGCAGAAAGAGCTATTATTTCGTAGTCTTCATTTGTAAAAGAAGGTACATACTTGATAATTCTTCTGGTTGTTTCAACAATCAAATCAACAATATATTTCTCTGCTCTCCAATACATATTTTAGCCTATTACCTTTAAATACTTTTTCCAGTCTTCAAGAGGAAAATACCATACGTCTTTATCACCTGTATTATCGACAAATGATACCCCAATTGCCCCGTCAGAGGTGGGCCCAGTAAACCATACCCAATCTTTCGAAATTACCACTACTCTGCCTTTTGGATGATAGGGAGCAAATATTTTTACTACATCAGAAAACACTATTCCTAACGCTGCTAATTTACTTCTTGAAGCTATTACTTCTACCTTATCACCTACAACAGGAGTATCATGGTCGGGTAAAATTTGCCAACTAAATATCTTTCTCCAACTATTCATCTACAACCTCTAAAAACTCATTCCAATGTTCTAGTGGAAAATAAAAAGTTTGACCGTATCTAGCAGTATCATAGCTGTATAGCAGTGCAAACTTCACTCCAACGCTTCCTTTCGTCCCCTCGTATACGCGTCCAAACGGGTATGTCCGGTCTTTAATAATGCTTACTACGTTCCCGATATCATGATATATCTCTCCGAGAGAAACTGCATGAATAGCTTCTAAGTTTGCATCTGGAAGTAAACGTACTATATTGCCTTCTTGTATCTCTGATGAAAATTTCCAACTAAATATTTTTCTCCAATTATTCATCTACAACCTCTAAATATTTATCCCAGTCAAGGTATGGAAACCACCAACTCATTGTGAACCCATAACTTAATTCGAAGAGCACTAAATACCCGCCCTTGTCTACCACTGCACCTCCAGCGTCCCAAAGAAGGTCATCTTTAAGTTTCATAACAATGCCAGCCCTACCTACGAGAGACTTTGCGTTTAGTTCTGATATATCAATATCGTGCAATTCAGATTCAGTAGCAATTACTTTCACCCTACTATGAACCGTTGGTGTTTTTTGTATTTGCCAGCTAAACTTTAAACTTGTCTCTCTTCTCTGAGGATTAAATTCTTGTATATCACCGTTGTAGTCAACAACTCCACCGTTATGAAACATTTCGTATTTATTATCTGGTAGAGAAGTAAGAGAAGATAAATCAACACTTCCTCTATTATTAAATTGAATATTATCTGGTAGAGAGGTAAGAGAGTCTAAGTAAACATCACCTTTATTATTAAATTGAATATTATCTGGTAGAGAAGTAAGAGAAGATAAATAAACATCACCTCTATTATTAAATTGAACATTATCTGGTAGAGAGGTAAGAGAAGATAAATAAACACCACCTCTATTATTAAATTGAACATTATCTGGTAGAGAGGTAAGAGAAGATAAATAAACATACCCGTCATTATTAAATTGAACATTATCTGGTAGAGAAGTAAGAGAAAATAAATAAACATTCCCGTTATTGTTAACAATTAAAACGCCGTCTTTAATAACGTAACTATACCCTTCACGGTTTAATTCTTTCTCAAACGCTTCAAAATCGTTTTGAATTTGCCAGCTAAATATTTTTCTCCAAGTATTCATATTTTTCTTAAATAGTCTTGCCAATTCGTTAACGGAAACTCCCACGTATGTTTAGAAAACTGCACACCACAAGAACCTTTGCCGCACTCTACTGAATCAGACCACTCACCTTCCAAGTCAATGTTAAGTACCACACCTTTACTTCCGATAGTCTCTTCTGCACCAGCTATAATCCCAATACCATGCAATAACTCTTCAGTAGCTATTACCTCAACTCGGTCGCCTATGTCAAGACCGGTATAAGAAAATTGCCAACTAAATATGTTTCTCCAATTCCTCATATCTCTCTCAAATACTCTCGCCATTCGACTAGCGGAAACTGCCACCTCTCACCGTTAAAAAATTGAACTACATAAGAGCCTCTCTCTGTAGGTGTTTGTCTTAGCGGCCATCCAGTAGTTTTAATTATCTTAAGAACTTTACCTCTCGCTCCAATAACAAGACCAACAATATCGTATATTATACCAATTTCACTTAATAACTCTTTAGTTGCAATTACTTCAACCTTATCGCCTATCTTTAGCTCGTCTACTGACGTATCCCAGCTTAATATCTTTCTCCAGTTATTCATACTCTTTCTAAAAACCTTTGCCAATTCTGGCTAGGAAAACTTACAATTATGTAAGACCTGCGGCGTAAAAACTCAAATGCTGAGTCTTGAAAATCGATACCAGTAAATTTCACAGCTACATACCCCTCCGACGATAAACTACTGGGTAATATCTTCACTACTGTACCTTCTTCTGCACTAACAGTTATGCTTTCCCACACTTCCATGAACTCATCAAGCTCTTCCAAAGTAGCAATTACTCTCACTTTTTCACCTACCTCTAAATTGCCCGCTGAGGTATTCCAGCTAAATATTTTTCGCCAGTTATTCAATTACCAACAACTCCCTAGCTTTTTTCACATCGTCTGTGACCAACACCGTCGCTCCTTTGTGTAGTATCCAGTCCTTTATAATTGGTAAAGCTTTTTTACTGGTATATAACTGGTCGGATACAAACGTATCAAAGTAGCTGCCTACCGCATTCAGTTCCCCTAATCCGATAACCATTTCCAACGCAGAACTTCTTAGGTGCTGGTAAAACATGCACCAGACTGTTTTCTCGCCGTCGTGAGTGCCTCGCACACCAAAATCTTCGTAGTCAACAATTGTCACGAAGTCTTCGGCTTTTGTGCTCCAACTAAATATTTGTCTCCATATAGTCAATGTCAAGAACGTCCTTTGTTTCTTCAACTTTATTAGTTAGTATAACACTTACACCATCATTAAGCCATGTATTTGTAAGGTCAATGGCTTTCGTAAGGCTCATGTAATCTATTCGTACAATATCTTTATACATACCACTTACGTAATTCCCGTGTGGGGATAACTTCGTAGTAAACTCCCCCAATCCAACACCAACTTCAAGAGGGGAATTCCAAGCAAATAGTATTACACTTTCGCCATCAGCAAACTTCCTACGAGCGTCTTGGTCGTGTACCCATAAAACTTTTATATCTACATTTTTCCAGCTAAATATCTTTCTCCAGTTACGCACCTACGACCTCCAAATAGCTTTGCCAATCTGCAATTGGAAAGTACCAATCGTCATCAATAAAATCTGAGTCAAATGCTACAGATATAGTTCCGGCAGGGGAATCTAAGCCTTGTTCAATCCAGTCTGTTTCAGTATCGATGTCAACAACTCTACCAATTCTCCCTTCCAAACGTATTGCGCTTGTCCCTAAAATATAAATTTTGTTTAGTTTCTCTACAGAAGCGATTACCTTTACCTTGTCACCTACTACAGGCAGTATTACTTCAGTATTCCAACTAAATATTTGTCTCCAATTTTTCATACCGCACACACTTTATGTTTAGATACCGACCAGCCAACTATGACAGCATCGTCAAGACCTATAACGTCTCCGTGAACTTCAGCATACGTCGGAAATCCATCCCAGTCGACAAGACAAAAAGACCTAGCTACTCTCTTAATAGTCCCTTCAGTACCAGCCGGTACTTTTACCCACTCGATGCGCGGATTATCTATACGCATCAACCAACTCTCTGGCGTTAGTAATTTAACTTTACCGCCAACTTCAAGTGGGATACTTCGCAAATTCCAACTAAATATTTTTCTCCAGTTATTCATAATCTTGTACTTAAATAATGACATCTATTCGTCTGACCACAACATAAATTCATCTCGTATCCAACCACCTAAATTCCAACCATCTGAAAAAGCTAGTGTGTAAGTAGTTTCTTCTGGCTCGCCTGAATCGGACAAAAACTCAGTACCGAACTCTGTGGTATTATCATCTATTTCAGTAACAGTTGCAACTTCACCAATTTTTGACTTGAATAATTCAACATTAGCAAAGTATGTTTCAGGGGCGACTTTTAAGACTTTTACCGTATCGCCGATTTTTATCTCTTCATCAGGTAAGTCTTGCCAACTAAATATTTTTCTCCAGTTATTCATTTACAATCTCCAGGTAATCTTGCCATACAGAGAAAGGAAACTTCCAAATCTGTCCCGTCTTGTCAACCTCAATCTGCACGTCACCTAAAAGGTCTTCACCGTTACTTTTTATACCGTACCATAATGCGTTTTCATATACCCTTACAACGGTTCCGATTTGTCCTGATAAACCTTCCGCAACACCGCTAGGCACTCCAATCTTGAATAACATTTTTCGGTCAGCAATTATTCTTACTCTATCGTCTACTTCTAAATTATCTATGCTGATGTTCCAGCTAAATATTTTTCTCCAGTTACACATCTACTATGTATCCGCCTTTTAAAAATCCGTGAAAACCAGGCACTTGAATTGAGCCAGCTCCTGCATTGCAAGTATCACCATTTTTGTCAACCGTAATGGTAGGTGGTACTCCGTGCCTCACCCAGCACTTGTGTATCTTATCATCAGGTCGTGTACAATTACTACATCTTGAATCTATAAGCCAGTCATGATTGCCCGGTAACTTTACAACTAAAGCTCTCCCGTCAGGTCCTTTCCATATTGGATTATACCAGTCAGCATACCACATTGCACCCACCGGGGCCTCTTCCAAAGTATATAAATCCCCTGTTTCAACATTTTTGTAAAAGCGACGTTTAAATACCTGGTACATATCGTTATCAGCAAAAATATAGTCACACGCCTCACACTTAACTGGCCATCTATCGTCCGATTTATCCCAGTCATCGTTTATAACGTCATTTTCATCTACGGTAGGTACTTCATAGGTGTCTAAAAAATTCATAGCCTCATGACTTCGCCCGTTAAGACAAACATCAGAGCTGTCAAATCGAGAGAGCCTTCTTAAAAATCTCTTCTGCTTATTAGTACGTTCAATTAAAAAACATTTTATAGGCTCCAATCTTCACCTCTTAAACGGTACTATAAGGAATTAAATACCGGGAATCTGACCTCTCAATCAGCTTTACATTAAATCTCTGTGAAATTAACTGCCTTTGAATAAAGCTGTCTTGCTTGTTTACAATCTCATACCTTTCCTCATCACCAGATTTACTATAGATTGCAGGGATAACTAGGATATCAAAGTCAGACACATAAGGATCCCATATCATCCAACAATTTTGTGCTTCATCGATTGTAACACTACCTTCTTCATTAACTACCAAATCTCTCGTATTCAAAGGAATACGTAATAAAATTTGATTTACGTCCTGGTAATCGTCTGAGTAAGCATTTAAGTACTGAGACCATCCATAGAGACTTTGACTACTATCAGCACCGGGTTTGTAGGTATTAACATCAATCCCGGGCTGCATGGTTGAGTATTTATAGGTCAAAACGTGACCTGTAGGATTAAAGCCTGCATTCAACACCACTTCTACCTTTTGTGGGTCAAGGTCAATTCTTTTTACTAAAGAGTATTCATTATCATTTACTAGGTCATCTATAATTGGAATCCTTGAAGCTATAGCACCATCAATCCAGAGAGTAAAAGATGTGTCGTAAGGGTCAAGGCTAGGATGTAACGAGCCCGAAGACCAAATCGTCGCCCTCGGATTAGGAGTAAGTACAGTGTAAGAAGAAATAGTAAGAGGAGAAGCTGTAGAGCCTACAACAGAACCGGTTGAGTTTCTTTGCAGTAAATAGCACACAATAGGTGAAATCCTACTCTCGGCTAGATGTGATTCTTTCATGTAATCAATAATTTCAGAATCAATGCCTATTCCGTAATCATAACTTCCAGGTCCAATATCTACAGACATTTATTCTCCTTATTGCCCTGCAGAGGGGTCAGAAGGCTTTTTTTCTTTATCCAAGTCTGACGGCTGTACAGCTTTTAAAGCTTCCTTAAATGAATTAAGATGAGTGGCTCCCAGCTCAATTATCTTCTGCAAGTATTTAGGGTAAAACATCGCTATCAGAAATACGAGATTTAACCCAATCATGAATCCAACAAACCACTTGTCGTACGGCTGACTTGAGTAGTAGCTTTCTTTAAGAATAATGTAGTCAATCATCACTAACAGTAAAAACACTGCAAAGGACAAAAGTCTAATTAGACTTTTATTACCTTTATCGTCTTGAAAGAATCCTACCGGTTTCTGAATCCTTTCTTCTGATTTGTTTATCTTGTTCTCAAACATAAGAGCGCCTCCTAAATGATGTTAAGTAATATATTTTTACAGCCACTTCACCATATGTATGCCTCTACCTGTAATAATGAGTGAAAAGATACGTGAACAATGCTGTAATAATAAAAAAAACGACAGTGCCAGTAAATGTCATCATTGAAAAATGAAGTTCTAAAAATATATCCATCGGCACAAACCCAGATAGGGATATAAGTAAAAATAAAAGACCTAACATAAGGAAAAGTAAGATCCACAATCGCTTGAAAGTGCTCTTATCACCTGCTGCAGTCTTCCAAAATAAATAGCAAATAGCAAAGGACATAATTGCAGAAAGAAAATATTCTACCTGCCAAAACCGAAGTAGTAAAATGTATTGTGTCATTATTGTAACCTTCTATCAAATGATTCTAGTAATGTTTGTAAATTAGATACTACATTTGAGTTGTTAGAGATAGCTGTTGCAAGTTTTTCTGCTGATTCCTTTCTTTCAATTCTATCCTTGTCTCTCTCATCTGTAAAAGCTTTCTCCCTCACTGCAAGTGCCTCCAGGAAAGCCTTATCTTTAGCGTCAAATTTTTGACTAAAAGCCTCTTCTTGTTTATCAGCTTTTTTGTTTAAGTAAATTACATACTTTATAAGTGCAATGCATCCAAGTCCTAACACCCCATAATTTAATAGTGGAGTAGCAAAGTCCATTGCTTCACCTATTTGTTATTTTATTATAAACAGCACTTTTCAATTTCTAATTCGCCCTGGTTATGTTAACTTTCAAATTTGTCTCTCTGGTACGTGGAGTGAAGTGCGGGTTAGGCACTATGGTATCAGTTGCAGTAACGACCACCCCATCGTTGTGAAATATTTCACGGTAATTCTTTGGTAACCTTGTAAGTGCCTCCACAAAAACATCTCCTCGATTAAGAAATCGGGTGCTTTCTGGTAGTACTGTTAGTGCACTTAAGTCAACGTAACCATTATTACTAAAATGGACGTTGTCAGGTAACGATACAAGACTGGGCAGTCCAACAATTCCATTTTGAACTATGGTCAGAGTGTTGCCATCAATCCTATATCTACACCCACTACGTTTTAATACGTTTTCAAATTCCTCAAGGTCATTTTGAATTTGCCAACTAAATATTTTTCGCCAATTATTCATTATAAAATTAAATACTCCCCAATCTTGTACCGCGTAAACCTCTTGTAAGAGATACAGGGTAGGCAACCATACCGCTGAACTGACCTCTAATATGAACTCTTTCGAACGCCATAGTAGTACGAATGTTAGGTAACGTTGTTGACAAAAATTGAAGTATGTTACCTCCAATTACATTCTGATATTTGCCCTGCTTATCCCTCACCAAACTTATTCCGTTATCGTTGTACTGAAAATGCTTACCTGCCTCAAACCACTGAAGCCTCATACCTGCAAAAAATTCACAGCACAACATAACTGTTGTCATGAATATTGACATTGAATCTTCATTCTCAGGTGCAAGCAAGTCAAGACCATTTTGCTGGGCCTGGAGATTTACATTATAAAGGTCTTTAAATCTGTAAGTTGTCAAAATAGGGGGAGCTGTATTGAAGTAATTTAATCCTAGTCTACAATCTTCCCACAACTCATCGTCACCTAGAGCGCTTACAAGCTTATATGACGACCCAGGTGCAGGAGTTGTTACTCTCATTGATAACCTGCTTCTAAGCATGTTAACGAAATACCTTTGATTGTCTGTTAACGTAATTGGCATTTTATACTCCTCGTTTTTATCAAATCATAACCGATTTAACACGTTAATCATTTGCCTGTGTATTACATAAGAACTATTATCCGCTCGCACCCAATTAACTTCCAATTGGTAGAGGTCAGGCTTAATGTTTGTCACCGATGGGATTAAAGTAAATATTGCTTGCCCCGACACGCCTGCGGTACTTACGTCTCCGTTGACGCTTAAATCAGGTGTATCGCTTGCATGGGTTGTAAATCTTTTCAAAACCATCGTAACCGTATCATTTCTTATGTCTTGAATAACATTATTATAATAAATAGTTATAGTAAACTTCTTAGAAGAATCTTCATAAAAGTCACTTATTTTTGTAGCCATCTCTACTCTTAACTCCAATGTGTATCAACAAACTATTTATAACCTTTTTCGTATAAGACCTCAAGTGATTATTGCCTTATATGACTCTTATGACACAGCAATTTGACTAGAATTCTCTACAATAGAAATACTCACACCTAATTCAGAAAATTGCGTACTAATTAAGTCCGGACGAAGCGGCACAAGATTAACAGCAAATGACGTATCCTTAGGAATAATAACATAATGTGCTGTACGCAATCCAGTATTAAATATTACGGTCTTTCCAGTCACCAGGTAAGATTGAGTGCTGGCTGTGACTACCTTATCGTACCTAAAGCTTATATCATTAGTTTGTATAGTGTAAGATTGTTTGTCAAGCTTTACAAATGGACCGTCATACATGTTAGCAGGATATGGGGTAATAATATACGAGCCTACGGTAGGATAAAGTTTGCGGCTAACAATAAAGTTGGCAGCTTTTGCCGCTACCGAGTAGTGTTCGACTGTCGTAGGAATCTTTCTTTCAGCTAAAAGATTAGTTACAGTCCCTGATATCGCATAACTTTGAGTTGAGAGACTAAGATTATAAGTCCTATGAAACCCTGTCGACGTGCCAGTAATAACGTATGTTTGAGTCGTTGCATATAATCTCTTCCCTTTCAGCAAACTTACAGCAACACCTGTTACTGTAAAGGACTGTGATGAGAGAGATATCTTTCTTGTTGCAAGCAAATTTGTAACATTACTAGTTATAGCGTAATGTGCTGTATTGGCATGCATACCTCTTTCAACGAACAACCCCGCACCTTTCACTCCTACTGTGTAGCTTTGAGTCGTGCATGTAAGCTTGGAGTCCTTCCGTAGCCCTGTCGAATGCCCTGTAATAGCATAAGACTGCACTGCAATAATAAGACTTATGTTTAAGACAGTATTTGCAGGTGTAATAGTAAAAGACTGAGCAACAGCCGATAGCTTTCTACTTGCAAGTAAATTAGTTGTTGTACCGGTAATAGTATAAGACTGGGTGCTAGGTGATAACTTTCTGCTTGTAATTAAGTTGGTAGTCGTACCTGTAATAGTATAAGACCGAGTAG
>Ga0307375_10006116_pt1 | contig 11196 bp, 3 predicted proteins | sample TR1MG_FD_202531 | JGI IMG/M metagenome (GOLD analysis project Ga0307375, IMG submission 202531) | Soil microbial communities from Risofladan, Vaasa, Finland - TR-1 | ecosystem: Environmental > Terrestrial > Soil > Coastal area > Acid sulfate soil | place: Finland: Risofladan, Vaasa | collected...
CGACTCCTTCTCCTTCTCCATCGCAACCTTCTTCGCACCGGCTGCCTTCGACTCCTTCTTCAACGACGCCAACTCATCGGCTACAGCCTTCATCTCCGCCTCTTGACGCTTCAACAACAACTTCTCACGAGACTGCAACTCATTCACCTCCACACGAAGCAGATCAACTTGCTCCACCGACTCGGACAACTTCATCTCCAGCTCCTTCTTCTCTTGCGCCGCCAACGCCATATGCTGCGCCGCCTCACTTGCATGTGCTTGCCAGGCATCCATCTGCTTAGAATACTGCGTCAACTCACGATCCAAACGAGCATTGTCCGCCTGGAGACTCTCAACCGTATCACGCAAATCTCCACCTGAAGAACCCAAAGAACGGATACGATCACGCAACTCCTCCGCATCCAATTGAAGCTGTTGCTTTTCGGCCTTGTGCTTCGAGACCACAGATTCGAACTGACTCCTCATAGACGACAACTCCTTCTGAACTTTCTGAGCATTCAACTCGGCTTCCACACGCGCATCCTCAGCTGCATTCACCGTAGCAGACACGGCACTCAACTTACGCTCCAAACCGTCAATCTCTTGTTGCAACTGCTTGACCTTCGCACCACCAGCACTGGAACTCTCCGCATTCGCACTTCTCTCAGATTTCAAAGCACTCAGCTCCCTAAGAAGATCTCGATTCTCGGATTCAAGTGTGCCAATACGGTTGGAAGACGATTTGAGGCGAGACATCTCAAGCTGCAACTCGGAGATTTGCGTCTCGTACCTGGACTTGGACTCCTCGAAGGAGCTTCCTACGCTGCTCATCGACAACACTTGCTTCCTCAACTGCTCCAACTTCGCATTCGCCATGCTAAGCTCCTCATCCTTACGATCCAACAACGCAACGTTACCAAGAAGGCGCTTGTTCTCGCTCTTCAACTCGATCAACTGAGACTCCAAACGGTGAGAGCTCTGCTCCGTCAACTCCAATGCATTCTGTAATTGCATCGCCTTCTTCTTCCACTTTTCGATATCGGACTCGCTTTGGGTATGAACAGAGCTGTTGGACAGAGACTCGGCCTGAAGGAGGCGCAGACGATCACGCAGCTCTCCGCACTCACTCTTCGCACTCTCGGCACTCTGTAGCGCGGCATTCAACTGTGCCACAAGCGATGCCTTATCCACCTTATTCAAATCCAACGTCTGCTCCATCTGATCCACATGCAAGTTCAAATCGCTGCGACTGCGACGAAGCAAGCTCTTCTCGGAGTCCAACTGAGACCGGAGCTCGCCAATTACGCCCTCGTAGTGCGCCTTCACCGTCGAAATCGCAGCCTCATGTGACGACTTCAACTCGTAATTGGCCTTAAACTCAGAAACGACGACTTCAAGCTCAGAGACGTGCATCTGATGACTCCTAATGTCAATCTTGAGCGATTCGTTCTCGCTCTGCAACTCGCGATTGGCGGACAATACCTGCTCCAATTCGTTCGATAGGGACAAGACCTGAGAAGATGTAGTCAGAGAAGAAGAAGAAGAAGAAGATGATGATGATGATGATGATGATTGAGCAGATGAGAGCTCCTGGTTCTGAGTGATGAGGGAAGATATCTCCATGCGAAGTGATGCAATCTGCTGCAAAAGTTCGTCATTCTCTGCCTTAGATTGTGCCAACGCATCTTTCAATTCCAAATTAACCTTGTGAGACGATTCGGCATCAGCTCTGGCAGCGTCGCGGTCGATACGGAACGCCTCAAGTTCAAACTGGATGGATTGCATCATAACCTCGGTCTCCTTCGCAACTTTGATTGCTGCATTGAAATCAGATTGCATCTTCGCATTCAACGCCTGTGATTGCACCAGTTGCTCTACCAAAGCCTTCGCCTTCTCTCTACTAGCCTCCAGAGAAGCCTCGGCCAGCATCCTCTTCTCCGATTCTGCAGCAGCGCCACTTCTCATAGTCTCCAATTCGGCACGCAATTCAATAATCTCCACATTTTGAGACTCTAGGATGGCCTGTTGCTCCAGAAGAAGGGATTCCATCTCAGCAAGTCGTTCGGCGTTCACGCTCTCGGATGATTCCATCGCCTTCTTCAACGCCTCATAAGACCCCTCCTTCAACAATTCGAACTGAGACTTGATAGTATCCAACTCCTCCTTGAGCTTCTCCTCCTCAATCAGATGCTCCTCGGTGAGAAGGCGAAGTTGTTCGTCCACATTCGATTCGCATTGACCAGCTTGCTTCTCCATGTCCAAGCAGCGAGCCTTGGAGGCTTCAAGAACAGCCTCAAGATCAGCGATTTTGGAGATTTGCGAGCTCGCAGAAGCGGAAAGCTCATCGAGGGAACGTTGCTTCATCTCCAACTCCTCCTTTACCTCAGCAACTGATGATAGTGCAACTTGCAGGTCTTCTTCATTGCGGATCGCTTCGTTTTGGGATTCGCAGAGGGCCTCTTGGGCAATCTGAAGAGCTTGGCGAGCCTGTTCCAACTCAGTTTGAAGAGCCATGTTATGCGATTCATACGCTTCGTTCAGCGCAGTGGTCGTATTGGTATTGGCTTCAATGTTCTCCATCGTGAAAGGAGTTGAAGTGGAAGAAGCCGTGGGGGATTGAAGAAGAGCTCTTCGAGCAGAGGACGGCATCATGAGATCAAATTCGTCGTCTCCGTAGTTCAGCACAGAAGGCGTAGGTGACGATATGGTACCACTGTATGCGATTTCAATTTGCGGAGAAGCAGAATTGCGATTGGCAGTGTTGCTGACGATGAGGGCATTGTTGAGAGACGAAGGAACAGAGTCGGACGATTGAAGGATGGACTCGACATCGGACGTGCATAGGATTGGGCCAGGACACCAAGTTTGTCGTCTTCCCTTGTTGGCCTTCTTGAGCTTGCTTGCGCACACGATACCCTCACTGAGCTGAACAAGTTCCTCCCTGCGTCGAAGGACTTCATCGTTGGTGGCTCGGGAAGGAGATGCCGGGATGGGAGCTGATGATAGCGATGATGATGATGATGACGATGGAGTCAAAGTCAATGATGTTGACTTGTCGTTTGGGTGCGATGGTGAGCTTGGAGAAGATGAAGATAACGCGGCGACGCCGTTCGTCTCATCCTGTTGTTGTTGCCTTCTCATAGTGTCGAGTTGCTCCTCTAGGCTGGAAATCTTGGTCAAATAGCGTTTCAAGAGTGCTTTGTCGTCCAGCACCTCGTTGACCTGAGGCTTGTTGCGGATCTTCTTTGCGGAGCTTGCGAACTTGATCGTGCTGTGTGACTCCTCCTGATGCATCCATGCAGGTGTGACGTTGCAAATGATGGCAGTTCTCGAATTGCCGCCGAGTGCAGGCTGTAGAATGCGAGTCAAGCGAGAATCGCGGTACGGGACGTGCGAAGAGGGCTTCGAACCGTCGCTCAGCTTTGAAATGACTCTCTCGAGCGTCAGCAAGCTCTTGTTGATGTGAGCCCCTTCCTTGAGGCGAATACCTTCAGCGCCAGTTTGGCGGGCACGTTCAGAACCGGCAAGATCGACGAGATTCAGAAGAGAGACCTTCACGGCGCTCTTGCCCAGATAGGAGGACATTCCTGCGACGCCACTCTTCGAATACCTTCCTCCAGGCACCGGCACACTCAATCTCGCCTGCTTTGACTTGCTCTCCTCCACTGCACTCTTCTCGCTGCTCTCGATGACCATACGGAAGATACTATGCGAACGGGACGAGTATTCATTCATCTTCGTCTGACCCACTCTGCGATTCGCATCTCCTCTCGCCAAGATACTCAACATCTGAAACTGCGAAGTCACAATCTCCTCTGTCAAATTGCCAACATACACGCCACGCTCAATGTCCTCGTGAATCTTGAGATTCGTATTACTCGGGCACAGCAAATCCGTGATCAACTCATTGTAGATCTCCATGTAACTCACGCGCAGCAAGAAATCCGTATTCGAACTATTCTGAATATAACGAAACACGTCCTCGATGGCTCGGGGAATGATACCAGGACTCTCTGCATTGCCACGCATCGTGAACGTCTTTCCACTCGAAGTTTGGCCATATGCAAAGATCGTTCCTACAATGACAGGGGAAACGCAAACAAAGACAACATGAAATCAGCATTGGAACTCTGTGGTGGGCTCTAGACAGTCAAGGTAGAGAGAAGGCCATAAACAGGAGGGGCACCGGTCATATCGAAAGACGCACCATTCATGCCTTCTAGAGCTGATTTGATGATATCACTAGCAGTTTGAGTATAGAGTTCCTCTGTGCCTTCGTCAGGACCATAAACACGATCTGCAAGACAGACATACAAGGTCAGCATGTGAAGGGTTTCGCTTCGGGAGAGACGTTGGAAGGGAACTAATGGATTTGAACCACAGAAGAGGAGCGAATGGGATAAACGTACCGAAAGTGTATGTATTGCCATTAGGTCTATTGTTCTCGGGGCTCAGTTGGGAGATTGATGTCGAATCACAGCTCCAAGCGCAGCCATCCGGTTCCTCGCGAGCATTGAGCGGCCTGACACGAATAGCGACGTGAATGCGATCCGACATGGGGTTACCTACGTATTCAATGATACTGGGAGAAGGTGAAATGAGCGCGCCACCAGTGGAGAGGGGAATGGAGTACTTGGACCAGGGCTGCAAGGTGCGCTCTCTCATTTCGGTTCTGTTGCTCTGCGACGTTGGAAAATCCATCGTGAGCTAGAGGGTTGGCCCCAAGGTGGTCGTCTCGGTGAGGGTTGAGAGCTTTCGGGCCGATCGACGGGTTGGGGGCGAGTTGGGCTCTGTTTCGATTTTGACCGTTCTAGAGCGAGTTGGAGGGTCTGTTAAGCAGAGATGTTAAGTCGTGTATGGACCGCGTCCACGGATGAAGATCCGCATCCGGATCCGCGAAATCACGCGGATAGGCCGGTCTCACAGATGGATGGCGGATGATCCGCATACATCCGGTAATTTCAGTACTTCCAAACCCACGACGCAACTCCTCGCTTCCCCACAGGCGCAGGCAGGGAACGCGAGGTTTCATCCTCATCAAACGGATCAGTTGCTTCCGGAGCAACTAATGACACATCCATGAGCACAGAAGACCCTGGCGGATGGATGGCGGATGCGAGAAAAAGCCTCGCAGATGGATGACTAAACGGATGAGTTGTCTCAGGTCATACGCGACTTAACATCTCTGCTTTATTGGGTGTCAAGATTTTCCTCCTTGAGAGCATCCAGAATGCAGAACTTGTTTGAAATCGCTCACTGCAAGTATGCAAACAGTTTGGGAGCGGTGATGCGAAATACCATCCTTGGCGGGCTTCAATTGATGATGAGGCGAGTACAAGTATCCGTAGTTGCGCGGCACGTCTTGGATCCATTCAGCTGAGATTCCACAATTTATAGCTTGCTGAGCCGACGTGGTGCCAAGGGTTGGCAATATCTTGCTAATAAGGTGGGGATGTTGATGCGGACTCCATGCTGGTGAGTCACTGACTGCGGATCTTTCAGGAGCTACGAGCTGCCAAAACGTCAAATCTCGGAGCGATCACCAGTCAGTCGTCTCACTACAGCCTTCCGGAATATGTCCTCGATATGAGCTCTTCGAAAATGCACTCCCATACTCAATCCTGGGGATTAACCCTCGCGTGCATCGTGCTATTGGCTGCTACAGCAGCTCGTTTGGTGGCAGGTGCGTTCCCTCTTCCGCCTTTCTTTCAATCGCAGACATTTTCCCATAACCCGATGCACGGTTCAATTAGCAACCTGCTGACCCCTATTTGTCCTCATCAGCTGTCCCTCCTCAGGTTGTGGCGACGGAACTCGTCGTACGGTCATATTCCTCGATTTCAAGCCCTTGTTGAGCCTCTTTGGTGTCTCCTGCCCCATTTACTCAATTTCCAGTTGTTATTTTATGGCTTTGTCCCGTCCACTGACCCATTTGTCGGAGCCTGTCCCTCCTCGTGGTTTCGGTTGCATGCGCCATTTGACTGCGGTTTCCAGATCAAAGAGGCCAATCTCCTTGGCAACACCTATCGCTACGCTACTTATGAAGTTGGCTTTGATCAAGGTACGTTGTACATTTCCTGATTGCGCCAGGCTGGAGGCCGAACTGACCAAGTTTTGTATTCTGGTACCCGTAGAGCTGTTCTACTTGAGCGATGTGACTTGTCCTTGTGTGAGTAGTTCTCAAGCTTGTCCGCTCAAACTGGAAGACGTTGCCCCGCCGGTGGACGAGACTGGTTTGGACGTGACGGTGCTTCGCGAAGGCGTTTGGTTCTATGGCACTCTTCCCAGTGACCAACTTGTGCGCTACTATCGCTTCGAGATTCCTTATGATCCCGATATCCCCTGCCCAGTGGTGAATCTGGACATGCAGACGGACCTTGGTTTGGCAGATGGCTTCATTTCTCGCGGTCGAATTCCTACCGAGACTTCTCACGATTGGACGATGCCCTCGAACAGTCGCGAACACATAGTACTATGCCCCTTCTTGCCACAAGTCACATACGGCACCTATTACATTGCTATGGCGGATCGGAGCAACTCTGCCATCAATTCGTTTGGATTGCGTCTCCAGATCTCCAACGCCATCTCTTGTCCCGCCTCGAACCCCGTTCCTCCCACGCCTTCTCCCAACTGGGTCAACACAAGTCAAGCCGTCTACGTCAGCATGGCACCCCTGGAAGTACAACACTACCAACTCTACTTTGAAATCCCCACCAACGAGACTCGTCGCTGTTTCCAGTTCTCAGCCGCCATCAGTGGCCTTGTAGCCGGCACCAATGGTGACATATTCGCCTCTACTACCTCTCAAAAGCCAGACCAAAGTGGTAGCGCTGATTGGGCCGCTCAAACTTCACGCGACGACTCCATCTCCGCTCTCATCTGCTTACCTAATACTCAAAACAGCACTACCATTTACATGGCCATCTACAATCGAGCCACCGTGAGCTATTCCTACCTTTTCACTGCAAAGGCAGACTACGACATCCAAAAGGCTCCCGTTGCTGAACTGCTCTTCTCTCAATCCGCTCACACCCTCAACTTCGGATCTTCTCCCAAAATGATATGCGCTGGCCAGGTCTTTACGTGCCATGCTCCTCCTTCCCCGAAGTGTGATGCTGATGGGTCCAACTGCTGCTACATCTTCCGCAACTTGCCCCCGACGAAGGACCCGACTCCATTGGTGCCTTGGAATGCATTCGATACAAGTATCCCATCTATCAACCAAATCCCTTGGAATGAGCCAGATTCGATGGTTCCAGGCAGATTGGCGTGGGCACTCTTCCTCAGCAGAACCGACTCCTCTGGTGGTGTGGAATACACACAGGCCGATCCCGCTTCCTGCAGAGTTGTATTGGGTGATATGTTGTTGAATTCCAATAACGAGAAGGTGACTGGTGAGATCTCCTTCGACATGACGATCTTCCCGTGCGATGCCACCCAATATGCCGATCGTGTCCGTCAGATTCGCTCGATGGTGGATGCAATGTCTAGTTTGACCGACTATTACGATCTGGCTTTGCAGCAGTTGCGTTTGAACATCATGGCGATGGACGATAGCCTCCTGGGTTGCAGCCCCGTGCTCGCTCGGCTCATCCAGAGAACCGTAACCTCTCGCGCCATTCCCTCGTTCAGTGCATGTTTCGCAGATGTAGGCTCTGCTGCATGGGGATCTGACCCTTGCTGTAATCGCACGCTCGCTCTCACTTCGTGCTGTGCCTCGTCCTTCGTCCCTTTTTCCGTCTCCCAATACACGAATCTCAATAGCAACCAACTCTCCTCCATATGTGCGAATCCCACGTGCGCGAATCGCGCTGCGGAGAACCTCATTCTCTCTGATGCATCCATCAACAACGCGGTCACAGGCTGTTCAAGCCAATTCCTCTCCAGTGCAAGTATCCAAGTCAAGGCCAATTTGGAATCCCCTCTCTCCACTTGCCTGAACAGACTCTTTACAACCGACCTTCGAAACATACGCTGCCTGTCAGACAGCGATTGCGTCTCTCCGGCCATGTGCAACATGTCGACACTCCTCTGTAACCACACGATGGATGAACTCATCATCTGTGTCTCCAACACACTCGATTCGAACGTGGCGAGAGCGCTCTACGGCATCTACGGGGCCGACCCATCATTGGAAGTCTCTGCAGCGAACACCTACCAACTGATCGCCAACAACGATTACGAAGTTCAATGTTCTGGCGAGGGTTCGATCGCATTCATCACTTCATATCACTACGAGAAACTGGATTCTAATTGCAAAGATAGCTGCGCGACACCGATATGCCTCGACGCCAACTGCGCAGTTCCCGATAATTGCAACTCCGCCGTGACCCCCTCCGCTTGCGATCGGCACTGGGTCTTAGTCCTTGGCAACAACCAAACTTGCTTGGATTACCTTCGCTGCAACTGGGCCGTGTGCGACGATACTATGCTGCCTGCGACGTGCGAGGCCATGTGTTTGAACGCTTCGCTCTCGAATCAGACCTGTGTCAACTGTGCCGGAGGCGCGTGCCTCGAACTCCCAGGATGGGATCAAACGCGCTGCATGGATGGTTTGTGCAACTTGGGAGCCGGATACTCGTCTGCTGCGTGCTTGGCCAACAATGGAACCTGCTCCGTAACTTGCGCCGGATGCAACACTCAACTTGGCTGCGAATCTCGTGGTTTCTGCTCCGATGCGGCTTACTTGTCGACATATGTAAACAGCACCACTGTCCAAGGCGTTTGCGTGGCACCACTCACCTACAACATCGACGGTGTGTACTGCGCCATAAATGGATCTATCCGCATCCCCAGTGGCTGCATCGACCTGAGCTTCACCAATGCATCTGCTTGTAACGATGCCTCTTCTACCTATGTCTGGGAAGTACTCGCAACCAACCAACAGGACTGCATCAACAAGGGATCCGCTTGTCTCAACTCCCTCGGCGTACCTCTGCCTCTCTCAACTCAAGAGTGTTCTCTCTGCTCTTCCGCTACTATTACGCCGTATTACACATGGACATCGGGACAATGGACCTCTGCGAGAGTCCAGGAGCTCAACTGGGTGACTCGAGCCACAGACCACCCCTTCACGCTTGCCTCGACTCCCAATATCGTCAGCCTCAGGTCACACATTGAAAATGCTGCTGCGGATGTATTGACCTATCCATTCATCACAGACGCGCTATGCAGATACACTACGTCGTACACCGTGGCCTCCTCACTCGTTTGCGATTGCACACCTAGCTCTGCCGGCAACTGCTTCTCCAGCATCTCTAATCAACGTGTTGGAGCCAATCGTGCTTGTTATGGCTCTTCATCGGTAGTAAACACTCGAGTGGGCACTCTGACAGTGTATCCATATACGATGCCCGCCGGCTCTCTATGTGAGCTCGTTACGCTCTATTCCACCTCTGCCTCTGAATACGAACTCGACCAATCCCACTCTCTCTCTTCTGCCATCTTCCAATCCTCTCCGACCAACTCCTTCTGGGTAGTCAAGAGGCAAGGTTTGGACGTAGCCGTTGGCCAAATCGTCTCCGGTGCTGTGAACATCACCGTTGGCGCTGTCGCTGGCCCCATGCGTCTTTGCATCTTCGTGGAGTCCGATATTACAATCGCGAACGTGGCACAGGTGTGGTCCCTGGCAGAGCTGAACAACGGGGTTATCCAATCCTTCCTGCCCTCGTCTACCCTAACCTACAACGCGACAAGCGCCACGATTTGCGATTTCATTCCCGGAGCCGGTGCCTATTTCGCCACCAAGCTCGTGAAGGACTACCAGACTCAACAATCCGACTCAACATCGAACAGGAGGCAGGCGAAGGCTGGCGCAGTGCTCTACCTCCTAACTGTGGCTTTTGCCGCGCTCCAAGGTACCGTCTTGACCATCAATCGCGTGAGAGAAAAACTGTTCCGATTGAAACTCGTGTTCGTCATACTGGTAGGACTGAATGCGCTCGTGAGAGGAGTCTATATGGTCGTCCCCTCCAACCAATTCGTCGGCAACGAATCGATCCAGTTCATCATCTTCGAGCTTCCTTCCTTCCTCTTCTTCTCTGTGTACTTATCCATCATCTACCTATGGGTCAACGTGACACTCAAGGCATCTCAATGGAGAAAGCGCAAGCGCTTCCTTGGAGACGCTGAATCCATCTCTCGAGACGTGTTCATCTTGGCCAACATCATCCTTTACGCCATCTTCATCGTGTTCATGTTCCTCATCTCCATTCTTCCTTCTATCGAAAAGCCTTCTGTATGTTTCCTTGGCACCCAAAACGACACTCTCCGAAACACCTCTTTCTACCGAGTGAAACTCGCCTATTGGTGCATTGTCGCTGGTGTGTGCGTGCTGGTGTCTGTAGGATTCCTCATTGGAGCCTTCTCGCTCCTTCGACTGGTCTTGTCCGTGGAACGCAGTGGTGTGAGTAAACACGCCCAAGGTGATCGCCAAGCCAAGCGCATGAACAAGCTCTTCTTGATCACTGGTGTAGCAGCCGTTTGCACCGTGTTCTTGCTCATCCGATCCGCTCTCTTCCTCTATGCCGCTATTACTTCCAAACCCATCAACACCATGGTCTTCGTCATGCTCGAAGTAGTCCCCTCGTGCGGATTGCTCTACTACCTACGACCGTACTTCCTCTCCAATCTCTTCAAGAGCAGCAAGACTTCATCACGATCAGGTCGGACATCCGATTCTGCGACACCCCGATCTGGCCACGATCAGGGCACTACCACGAGCTCAGACTGATCAACTTTGTACTCCAATGTACCTCAACAGGGACCTTGCTGTGTTATCTTCCGATCACATATTCTGAGCATTTATCCCATTCAAGATTCTCTCATGTGGGACGGAACGAGCACACAGCTCTTGAGTGTATTGGAGTAGAGACACCTCGATCCCACGAGAACGTTCCCTTCACTGCACTATATTGACCTAGGCGACTATGTCAAGGTGAGAAACAAGAAGAAGAACAGCAATACGTGGCACAACAGAATCCAGCTGTAAAGATATTGAATTGCACAGTTCGGAACTAATTGGAGGGAACAATTGCACAGTTCGGAACCAATTGGAGGGAACAAAGGCTACCGAATGAGGCTATCCGGCACAGAGCCTACGAATACCCTCGATAGCCCCGCACGTACCCCGGCGCTCTCAGGCAGCCAGAAAAATCGCTTCTTCCTCATTTTTGACCTCACCTGAAACGGGAACCGTACATCAAGGCCAACATTTGA
>Ga0307375_10006117_pt1 | contig 11194 bp, 10 predicted proteins | sample TR1MG_FD_202531 | JGI IMG/M metagenome (GOLD analysis project Ga0307375, IMG submission 202531) | Soil microbial communities from Risofladan, Vaasa, Finland - TR-1 | ecosystem: Environmental > Terrestrial > Soil > Coastal area > Acid sulfate soil | place: Finland: Risofladan, Vaasa | collected...
TCGATTAACCTTGCAAAGAAACCGTTTCTAATGGTTTCCGCATTCTCATCACCAGTAGTTTCTGCATCGCCAGAATAGCTTATGCTAACGGTGGCATCAGTCGCTTCTGCAACAGCATATGGATCGGTTGAACCTGATACTGTTGCCATAAATGAAGTCATTGCGCTTAACGGCAATTCTGCCTCAATTACACCACAACCCATATCGTAATAAACAACACCGTTGTACAATTCCTCTGCCTTCTTTAAAAGATCGGCATAATCTTCTTCTGATATAATATATGACTCATTACCACCAATTACCTGTTCCAATAATTTATCAATCTGTAGCTGGTCAAACAATTGTTCTGTTGTTTTATCACTGTTTGTTGTAATTGCACCGTAGACACGATCCATTATATTGGCAATAAATTCTTTTTTGTTTATCATTGGAGCTTGCTCAATATACCCATTTACCCATTCACCAACCGTTCCAGCAGTATTTTGTGGTTTAAATGTAAAAGTATCATCATTTGCATTATATCTAATACTTAAAAAGTCAAACATATCAACATATGAACCCTCTGCCACAATCGCAGCAAATGCTTTATTGTTGAAATTTTCTACAGCCGTATCATATAATAAACTTCCTGCATCTGTATCGGGACTACTCTTAAACAACCCATAGACATCAACATCCTTAACAGGAACACTTAATCCATTAACAAACCAATCATAATCAGACAAATCATTTCCTGAATTAAATGAAGTCAATTGTTTACTTACAACTTCTTTCAAAGTCCCTTCTATATTATCGGTGAAATTGGTGAATAGTTGACCAATTAAGTCTTTCAACCCTGTTGTACCAACAACCACACCCAACACATCAATTAAAAAACCACCGATATCATCTTTATTGTTAATTGATGTAAATAGATTGGTTGTTGTATCCGCAGCACTTCTTCCGATTTTAGAATATTCGTTTGCAGCATCGGCAGCGTCACCTATCTTTTGAACCACATCATCAATAGTTCCTTTAAGTTCCTCTGCCAATGAAGTATATGCACCAATGGTGGTAAATATGTCTTGTTTATCGGTTCTTATGCTCATTTGTTATTCTTCGTTATTGCCCTTATAGCGTTCAACCATATTAATTAACTCATTTCTTTTTTCAGTGGTAAGTCTCTTTTCCTCTTCGCCATCTAATTGTGTTCCAGTTGATTTTGCAAACACAACCTCCTTTAGATACTTGAGTAACATAATTTTTTGATCTTGGTTTTTTGCTTCAGCAGCAATCAATTTAACAATTGAATCACCAAGTGCTTGAATTTCCCCACCTTCTTTAACTTTGGTTTCCCATTTAGTATAGAGGCGTTTGATTTGAGCACGGATATTATGACTATCATCATAAATCTCTTGAAGAAGATTGTTTACACTAACTTCATCAAACTTAATTTTTTTTCTCTTTGGTCTTGGCATAATTAAAATAGTTTTGGTACATATAAATACCCATTCTTTTAAAATCTAATCATCCAAGAAACCAGCTTTCTCAACAAAATAGATTTCCTTAAACGGTTTCATTGCCATTCGAATTTCTTTGGTGGTTAAACCAGTTTGTTCTTTTAAGAATAACAATATCTTATTTTTGGCAAATTTATTGGTGACACGTTTCTGATATTTTCCTTCTGGATTATCTTCCAGAAATAAAATATGCCAATTTTTCAATACGTTAGCAATTGCTTCGCCCACAACGACCTCGTTTTTCTTCATACCAGCAGGATCGTCAATTAGAGTTTCAATTTTTTCAACAACATTTTGAATCAAGACTTCTAATTGATCTACACCATCGTCCTCTAATTCATAATGATATTCGATATTTTGATTAATTTCATCAACATAATCATCATATGAAAGATTAACTTTCATTTCATTATAACTTTTCTTTGTAAGGTCTTTAAAATAGTTTCTCACAATAGTTTGACAATAACTAAATGCTTTTGTCTTCTTACCTGCCTTTGTAATGCTTTCAGGATCAAATTTAACCATGTGGTCTATTAAGTGAGTGAGTGCATTCTGCTCTGTCTCTTCCATCGTATGATTCCCAATATGAACTGGATACCTACGTAAAATTGACTGTATCATTTTTCGAAAGGGTTCGATAAGGATTGTGTTGTAGATATAATCCTTCTCCTCTTTCGATTTTGAATTGATGTAATCTACAACAGCACCTTCCTCACGCTCTGCAAAATAAAAATTCTTTTGTTTTCTCATTAGTGAATATTAACACCTTCCAATTATTTTTCTTCAACAATTATTTTTTGAAGTGGCGTAGTGTCAATAACTCTATCGTTTATAAAATTAGCTTCCCTTGTCGCAGTATCAAACCAGAATTTTCTTTCTGCATGAGGCATTGTTTTTTGATAAACGCTAAATAAACTATCCTCTCTATCGATCAAATGTTTGTAACCAATTTTGGGAATTGTGTACACCTTACATGCATTGTTAAGTGCCCTTAATAGAAATTCGTAATTAAATGTGAGTTTAATGTTTGATTTGAGACCACCAAGATTGAGAAATTCTTCTCTGTTTATGATTGCTCCCGAAATTTTAAAGTCCGTGTTTTGTTTCAGTGCATTCGCACTCAAATATCCCATTTCACCGTTCTCGCCAACAAATTGTTGTGCCCAAACCATTTCGTTCGTGAGTTTTTGTGCTGCATTGTTCTTATCGACCTCGACCATCATCATTAAGAATACATCAATATCACTGTAAGTTTTAATATATTTCTCACCCTGATAGATATATGTCTCACTAATCTCATCATCGAATTCTAATATTGAAAAATAATCAGTCTCGATTTTAGCTGCACCAAGATTGACTTGATTTTGGAAATCAGAGTTACCATCATTTTCAACTAATACAAATGTCACTTTGTCTTGATGTTTTCTTAACATCGAATCTCTCCATCCAACGACACTTTCTTTAATGGCTTCTGGATAGACGATATATACTGAAGGTAATTCTTCAGTTTTTTGTTGAGCTACGATGGATTCAACCGCTTTTGACAATAACGGGGTTACTTTATCATCGCACTCATGTATTGGAATTAATATACTTATATTCATTTTATATGATTTTAAATTTAAATTATTCTTGAACCGCCTCTTTTTCTTCGGCAGGTAGTGCGAGTGCTTTCTCGAAAATGCCTTTTCTTTCATTCAATAGATTTGAATATGCTGTCACTAATTCAGCTTCTGCTTTTTCTGGAGTATATTTAGATGCAATTGCCTCCATATTATCATAGAGTTGATCACCTATGTTATCATCCAGATATTTAACAATTGCTTCACCAATTAGAACAGGGAGTTCATAGAAGTTATTTGTCCAAACACCACTCTCTTGTTTCATTTGTACAACATTTCCCTCATCATCTCTTTCTAAAAGATATTCTGGTGTAATATCAGGAACTAAGGCAATTGGAAGTACACCACTCTTCATACATTCAAGTGGGAAAGTACCCCAAGATGCAAGTCTATCTACCCACACAGCAGCAAAATTACCCCTGATTCTCTCAGCAAAGTCTTTTCTTCTCATTGGTTGAGGTGGCTTACTCTTTGTAAGTAGTGGATCGAATGTTACCCATGCATATTGTGGATAACGTGCAAAAAATAATTTCACAAGTTTTGAAATTTCATTGGGGTTACGACCAACTATTGAAATTACTGGCTGTTGTGGTGCATCCGTTCTTTTGAAATAATCAGGAACACTTGGATTATATGTTTGGATGCTGAATTTCTTTGTACCGTAAAATGTCTGAACAAATTCCTTCAATGTTTCGGAAGTTGTAATTATATCATTAATACCCAATGCTCTCCAATCTGTACCCGGTACTAATGCATTTATCATATAATCGACTGATTGTAGTAATCCTACTCTTACACAAGGTAAATTTTTCGTCTGTTCCATCACATTCGAAAATACGTCTGGAATGACCATCACATCCTCTGGACCTACGGTCAATTTATTATCGTTCATTGGGATATGCTTAATATCCGTCAATTCTCCCTCAATCCATTTAGGTACTACATAGTCTTCCTTTTCGGTTAACATTACTGTTATGTAACCCATTTTTTTAACAACGGTTGCGTGAAAATATATTTCATATACGGCTGCTGTTGGGTGTGGTGCTTCGGGAACACAGAAAAGGAATTTTGATTCCTTATTTTCTATTCTTGCCAAAGAACTTTTGATTTTTTCAATCTTCTCTAATTCAGCCTTCTGTGCCTCATTATTTAAAATTTCTTCACTCATTATTTCTCATTTTTTGGATTATAATTAATTATTTTTTGAAACTTTTCTTTTCCCTCTTTAATATTTGGGTCGTCATCTTCAAGTTCGATAAAATCTCTAATGTGATATATCTCACGACCAACCTCACCTAAAGAACCGTCTTGACAGTCCTTATTGTATGGTCTTTGAAGTTTGATTAGTTCTTTACCCTCTGGAGTACCAGCATCAAGAATTTCAGGATCAGTGGTGATAAGAACGTCAATTCCATCCCACATTTCTTGCTTATCATCAACAAATCGATATTCTTTAAAGCGACTAAATATTCTACTCAAGAAGAATAACGTTGGTGGAATACTGAACCAATTTTCTTGAGATAATATTACAAAGTCTACTGTATCTTTATACATTGAGAAAAATTTCTCAACATGTAAATCCATTTGTTTATACATTACAGGTGCTGATCCATGTATTTCAAAATTATAATCTTCATACATGAATCTATTATATACTTCCTTGGCGGTTAGACTTTTACTTGTAGCACTAAAGGCAAGGTAGTCAACAGGTGCTTCACCTGTTTTTGGATCAATTTGATAATCTATTGGATTTATGTCGTCTGGTAGGTCTTCATTTAACATTTTTGTTACTTCAGTTGTGTCTTTCCATTCATATTCCTTAAAAAAGTCGTAAACATAAGGAAAATCAGGAGTTTCTGGTCCACCATATTCTTCGACATAATATCTATCAAACTGTAACCACCTTGCTCTTAATACTTCGTTGACATCTATGCCAATCTTAATTTTTTTCTTCATTTTTTATTCTAATTTCTTCTATTTGATGAGCAAGCTCATCATGTAATTCTTTCATTAATTCAGTATGTTTTTGAATTAACTCTGGTTCAGTAACATATTTAGGATTAACACACTCCACACGTGTTTCGTATGATTGTGCGGGAATTATTATAATTTCACCCTCAAAAGTTTGTGGTGTAATACGTGCCGTTACTTTATGTACGTAGTCTTCAATATCTTCGGAACGAATACCTGCAATACCAAGATATACTACCAAAATTTTATTTTCCGTTTCCATTACCATGTTCTTCGATATAATTATTATATTTTTCCTCAATCATAGTAATCAGGGGATTACGAACATTTTCAGTATCCTCTTCTCCCATATTGATTACACCAATTTCATCCACTCCCCCAAACATATCTAATAGTTTTTCTAATGAACTTTCTTTTTTGTTTCTTAAATCAATCTGATTTATGTCTCCAAGAAGAATAAGTTTACAGTCACTACCAATACGTGTTAAAAGAGTTCTGGAATTATCCAGCGATACATTTTGCATTTCATCCGCAATAATAATACAGTCATCTAAACTTGCTCCTTTCATATAGGCTAAAGGAAATGGTCTGATAACATCCTCTTCAAATAATTGAGTAATTGAATTTGATGTGATTATTTTTTCCATGTTAATCATAAAACTCCACATAACTGGTTTTATCTTTTCATCCAAGTCGCCTTTTAAGAATCCAATCTCTTCCCCCTTTAAAGTGGTCACTGATTTTACCAGATATATTTTCTTAAATCTATTTTCCTTTTTTCTTAATAGACTAAGTGCATATGCTACTGAAACAAATGTTTTTCCAGTACCCGGGGGTCCTGCACAAATTGTTATTTCTTTATTTCTAATTGAGTTAATTAATTTCTTTTGACTTTCATTTTTCGCAACTATTTTTATTACTTTTGGTAAATGTTTATTTATTTGAGTCTTTATTCTTGCAATTTCTGCTTCACTATTTACTGACATCATATCGTCAAGTATTTTATCCTCATCAAATCTCCTATTGTTTTTTGCCATAGATTAAATTATGTTTTATATTAGCTTATACGACTTTAAATTTAAAATCTTGAATTTAGTTCAAAATTTTTTTCCCTGTATTTATAAAAAAATATAAAACAAATGGAACAAGGTGAAAATCAACAACCACAAAAAAAATCGATGCAAGATGTGATTAAGGAATATAAGGATAAACATCTTAATGATAATCCTGATCTTAATCCAACACAAATGGCAGCAACCGCAAATATTCCAACTGCAAAACAATATAAACCAGAACAATTTCAGGAAGTAATGCAGAAAGAAACTGATCCAGATTTGGTTATTTCATATGAAATGATTAAACTTCCATCAGAGGGTTTATTCTATGATCACAAAATTGGTGAAGTTGCCGTTGAATATATGACTTCAAAAGATGAAGACTTATTAACAACACCTTCTTTAATTGAAAATGGAACAGCACTTAATGTTTTATTGAAGAGAAAGATTAAAACAAAAGGGATCGTGGTAGAAGACCTATTACCGGGCGATAGAAATGCACTTCTTTTATTTTTGAGAAGTTCTTCATATGGAAACGAATATTCTGTTGAAGTACCTGATCCACGAACTGGTATTATGTTTGAAACAGAAGTTAATTTAACTAAACTTCAATATAAAGAATTTAATGAAAAACCAGATGAATTTGGTCATTTCAGTGTTAAAATTCCAATGCGCAAGAAAATAGTTAAATTCAGATTACTCAGTACTGGTGAAGACAATATTATATTTAAGAAGGCAAAAGAGTATCATGAGGCATATAAAACTGATTTCAGTGATTATAATACTATGAAACTTAAATCACACATTGTTTCTATTGACGGAAACGAAAGTCGTGATTATATTAATAAATTTGTAGATGCAATGCCAGCAAGAGACGCTTTAACAATTCGTAGAAAAATTATTGACGTTCAACCAGATGTTGGTATGGACTATGAATTTATGGCAAAAGATGGATTTAAATTTCATGCTAATTTGCAGATAGGTCTTGATTTTTTTTTCCCCTCGATTTAGCGGGACAATATAAGAAGATGTTGGATGAAGAGATTTATCTTCTTACTAAACACGGTAACTTCCAAGCTGAATATATTGAAAGTATTCCTATTTTTAAAAGACGACATTTTTTATACCTTTTAAATAAAGAATTTGAGGCAATTGAAGAACAAAATCAAAAAATAAAAAATGCATCACATTAATAATATTTAAAACCGAGAAAAAAACTCGGTTTTTTGTATTTATATGAAACAGAATATCTAAATGGCTGACAAAGCAAGAGAAATTAGGGAACTACATCAACTTGAAAGTGATCGTATAAAATTTGCTCAAGAATATCTTGACTTGCTTGGTCGTGAACATAACCAATTTAGAGCACTCTACGATGTAGCATATAAAAATCAACAAACAGCAGAAGCAACAATGGCTGCTGAAGAACTACATGCTGCTCAATTAGAAGAAATAAACCGTTTAAGAGCAGCAGGATATAAAATTTCTGTAGAAGTTGGTGATGAATTAGATGATCAGGTTAAAACAACTAAAGAACTTACAACACAACAGGAAAAATATAACAAACGTCTCGAAGCAGCACTTAAAACACAAAAAAACATTAGTGGTCTTGCTAAATTAACGTGGGATTACTTAATGGAATCCGATAAAGTAATTAAACAAACAATTCTTGGTCTTGGAATGAGTGGTGAAAAGGCAGCAGCAATGAGACTCAGTTTCGAACAATCTGCTGGACATGTTGCAAGATTAGGTGGTAGTTTAGGTGATATTCAATCCATTATGACGGGATTTGCAAATGAAACTGGATTGGCGAGAGTACTTACAGAAAGCATGGTTGTTGATATTACCAAGATGGCAAAGGGTACAGGACTTGGTGTTGAAAATGCAACTAAATTAGCTGCACAATTTGAATATATGGGTATTGACGTTAAAAACACAATGAATTATGTTCAAGGTGTCGTTGAAACCTCAGAATTAATGGGTGTTAACACAAATAAAGTTTTAGATAATATTACTAACAATTTTAAACAACTTCAAAAATATACATTTACTCAAGGTGTAAAGGGTTTTGCTCAAATGGCAATGTATGCTGAAAAATTCAGCATTGACATGGGACAAATATTAACCTCTGCGGACGGAGCAAGAAACTTAGAAAATGCTATTGATATGGCTGCTCAATTACAAATAATGGGTGGAGAATTTGCAAAGTCTGATCCATTTAGATTATTGTATTTAAGTCGTAATGATCCTGATGGATATATGAAGATGTTAAATGATATGACTAAAGGTATGGTTACGTTTAGGGATATGGGTGATGGAACTTTTGAAAAATTTATTTCACCTGCTGATCGTGATCGTCTTGCTGCCGTTGCAAAAACATTGGGTATTACAACAGATGAAATTACTGAACAGACTCTTCGTATGGCTGACATGCAGAAAATGCGTCAGGATATGGTTGGTATGGGACTTTCTGAAACGGAAAAAGAGATTGTTAGTGGTATGGCTAAATTTGACACAAATCTTGGAAGATATGTTGTAACAATTTCTGGTCATAAAAAGGATATTGCTGATCTAACCACAAACGAAATTAAATTGCTTGAAAACACTAAATCATCATTGGAAGAAAGAGCACTTGCTGCACAAACATTTGATGAGGCATTTAAAAATACTATTGCTGAGATGAAGACAATTCTTCTTCCAATGTTACAAGGTGTAAATAAGGTATTAGAATGGATGAGACCTACGGTAATTCAATTTACTGAATGGGTTAAAAATCTTTCTGAGGGTGGAAGACAATGGTTGAAAGTAGGTGGAATGATTTTAGCTGGTGGATTTGTTCTTAATAAAGCATTTGGTCTTGCAGCACGAATGTGGAGTGGAATGAAAAGTTTCGGTGGTATGTTTGGGGGCGGTGGCAAAGCACCAATGTCTTCTGGAGCACGAGCAGCATCAAGGCGTGGTGCTACAAATGCCCTAAAACGTGGAAAGGGTTCTGCACTTACTGGTGTTGGAATGGGTGCTGCTGCATTAGGTACAGGAGCAGGTATCGGTGCTGCTGCTGCTGGTATTAGTTTACTTGCAGATTCGATGGAAAAATTAACTGCCGAAAAAGCTAAAGTATTAAAAGACATTATATTAACATTAGGCATTGCAGTCGGGGTAGTACCATTACTTGCAATTGGTTTAATGGCATTAGCACCTGCTGGAACTATTGCTGCACCAGCTATTGCTGCCGTAGGAGTAGCTGCATTAGGTATTGGTGCTGGTATTGGTATTGCTGCTGCGGGTATAGGTGCAATGGCTCTTGGTATTGGTGAAATGGGAAAACGTGCTAAAGGTGCAGGTCCAGATTTAAAAGATATGGGTCTTGGAATGATGGCAATTACTGGAGCATTAGCATTAGCAGGTCCATCTGCTGTATTTGGTTTACCAGCATTTGCATTAACACTACGTAGTATAACGAAAAGAGCAGACGGAATTAAAAAAGTCGGAGATGGATTAAAACCATTAACAATGTTAAAAGGAATGAAAGAAGATTTCGTTGCTATTGAAACAATGGTGAAAACAATCTCAAGTGGAAATCTTAATAACCTGAAAAACTTCTCTGCATTAGGTGATCTTAAATCTTTATTAACTAAACCACTTACTGTTCAATTTGCAGAGAAAGAAGTGGCTGTTGTTTCAAACGTTACCCTTAATATTGACGGTTATAAATTCTATGAAAAGACTCATGGTGCTGCCAATATTGCTATTGGAACGAAAGCAATTCAACAAGGAAAAGCAGTATAACCGAAAAAACTCTTGTTTCTTAATTTATTTTTTTGTAACTTTGCCACACTGCAATTTTGCACACTGCGTGTTTAATCTAAGTGGAGTGTTTTAAAATCTTGTGTTTTTCAGTTCTACGAACCGAAATCAAACTTACAATAATTTGTGATTTAATTCTACGAATCAAATAAAAATAATTGGTCTTCACAGGCATACTATATTTTGAACTTTCCTTCGGAAAATTCTTATAACAAATATAGCGATTTTTTTGTTTATCTCCAAGTGTTTTTCCTTTAGTTATCAATATTTTATGTAGGAATTTAAGAGACCTGATCTTAGTATCTCAACTAAATGAAGGTCAAAAAGATTATAACCCGCCCCTTGGGACATAGAAAGATTATCCCAATGTAAAAATAGGGTTTATAAAATTATTGTGCAAGTATTTATATAAAAATTGTTTAATGGCGAGACAAAACGATAATAATAAACCGACTAATTATTGGGCACGAACTGGGTATGGAGACTTAACTTCTTGGGAAGGTGATGCACCGCCTTCTCGACTTACAGAATCAACTGCTGTATTAAGAGCAACGTTAAGTTCAAGAAATTTATATACACAATTTAAACAATATCCATTAGAGGAAAGTGATAGACAAAAGGTCGTTAATACTATTAGTACTGTACTTGGTACTATTGCGCCATTTAAAAGTTTTAATTTAACTAACAGTGCTCTCGGTAGATTAGCATCACTTCCAACCACACCTTTATCTGAAATTGGTTTAATTATGTTAGGAAAACAACTAACAAACAATTTCAAATCAAATATGGGACAAGAGTATTTTCCACAAATGAGTTTAAGAAATGTATTTGATGGAAATCCAGAAACTAAACTTTTTCAAAGAAATATTGATTTCAGAATTACAAAGGGTGAGGTAACTGGAAGTCTTGAAAATTTTGTTGATAAAGTATTTGATTTTAATCCACGTAGAGAATCACCATTTAAAGAAAATCCAAGTAATAAAGAATATCTACAGAATACTGGTTCAGCACAATTAGATTATCTTTTTGGAAAATCAATACCTGATAATAAGGGTGGTATTAATAAAAATATTTATAAACCAGTAAGTACATCCTTTACTGATTACAGTGATGCTGCAACAGCAAGTAAAAATGAAATTTTTGATCGTAGTTCTTTACTTGGAAATGATAGAAAAATATTTTTTAATTTTAGTAATAAGATTGTAAACAAGGGTTCAAGTCTTTTAAATAGATTTAATCC
>Ga0307375_10006118_pt1 | contig 11193 bp, 20 predicted proteins | sample TR1MG_FD_202531 | JGI IMG/M metagenome (GOLD analysis project Ga0307375, IMG submission 202531) | Soil microbial communities from Risofladan, Vaasa, Finland - TR-1 | ecosystem: Environmental > Terrestrial > Soil > Coastal area > Acid sulfate soil | place: Finland: Risofladan, Vaasa | collected...
GATGATACAGGTGCGGGCACAACCCGGTCGGGCGTATTGATAAGATTGTAGCCGATGTCACGTCCTGTATGTCACCCGCCTACAAACGCTGTACAACGTACATAGAATGTCCCTATATGTCACCTTATGCCATAGTGATAATCACTTTCATCGAGACGTCCGGGGCTGTTTTGTAATTACATAACACTGATAAGTTGTTAGATAAAAATAGTTTGATATTATTCCGAGAATTATCTTGCCTTATGGCCGGTTATAATGTACACTTTATATATGGATACTATAACTACAATATTCTGGCGTGTGTTTTGGGTTACGATAGCACTGTTGTAAGTGCCGATAATAACTAACATTTATTTAAGGGTGTAGAGCATGGCAAAGAAAAAAGATGTACAGACTAAGCCGCTAATAGAAGCCGAGAAGGTACAAGCTAAGAAGGAAGCTTTTACTCGTGTTGTGCCGCAACGTGTAAACAACGCGATTAAGGCTATACGGCTTGTCAAACAGTGCGGCTCGGCCAATTACTTATCGACCGACGAACAGAAGCGTGCTGTTACAACGGCGATAATGAATGAAGTTAAGGAATTGGAAGCCGCTTTAGCGGGGAACGCTCCGAGTACGGGCGGGTTTAAGCTTCCTTCGTAGTTTTTTCATCAGCAGGGACGTAACGTATCCTATGCGTTTTATGGATAAAACAGCAGCTTGTTTACAGCTTTGATAAAGCATAGGATACGGGTATTATAAATATATATAAGATATACAAAGATTATGTTCAATGTAGCTATAAAACGTGTTGACGACCGGCAAGCTCGGCAGATATGCAAGGTATCTTGTGACACACTTACCGAAGCCGAGCGTTTTGTTATTGGTCTATTGCAAGTGCAATATGATAGCCGGTCTATTGTGTTGATACACAAGGGCGATTTGGTGTATCACGTGTACGATTATAGTGGGTTTTTGGGTGTTGTAGAGATAAGAATATAAAGGTAGGTGATTATGACTAAGCACGAATTAGGCTTGTTTATTGTAGCGGCGATACAATTTGTAATGATATTTATATTGTATCGTCGTTACTATTTGTTAAAAAGGGATATACATGCTTTATACGTAGGCTTAGTTAAGCAGATAACCTTTTTAACTAATCTTATAGCAGGTAAACATGACTAAAGATAACATAAAAGCTGTTGTAGTAAGGGACATAGACGATACTTCTTTTGAGCTACATATTTTAGCTCATGTACCTACGGAGTATTTCTGTTGTAGTTGTAAGCAGTTGCGTTTATCTTGCCGGACGGATAAAACAAAGTGCGGAAATTGTGGAAGCAAAGATATAATTGTAGGTCGTATAGGTACGCTTGATAAGGAAAAACTTATTGCTAACTGTAAAACAGATTAAGGAATAGAACCATGATAACTGTAATACAAGAGCGTGACAACATATATACGGTACAATTAGACGTGCTTGAAATAAGTATGTTGACACAAATTGCTATGGGTTATAGCATACCAAAGTCACAAGCTTTAGTGTTGTGTGTAAGTAAGGGCTTTGACACTTGTGTAGGTATGTTAAAAGAGATAGCCGAACATGAAGCAAGGAAACGTCACGACCAATTAAATGAAGGGTGAAATATGATAACGATTATGGTATTTGGTGACAATATGGTAATGCCCTTACAAATAAATACTGCTGCTGATATACAGATAGACAATGAAGAAACAGCGATTATATTGGCTAAGGCTATTTGTAGGGCGTGTCAATGGGCAGAACTTAACATAGCTAAGCCGGAACAAAAGCCTGTAAATAGGCCGATACAACAAGCCGATATTGATACAGACACTTATTCAGGTTATTACTATTCTGATAATTAGTATGTCACTATGTAGGTGACATAAGAACACTATATTTAATATATGGAGCAAGAGTATTATGGCTAAAGAGAAGTTAGATAAACCAATAACATGGCGTGACAAAATGAAGGAATTTGGCGGGGGAAATTTCACGTTCTTGTCAACGGACGGGGAAGTGCTTATCTTTGTTGTGGTAGGTTTACCCGTTCTGTTAAAGAGCGTGTATAAGGGCAAGGAACAGGAACGAATTGGCTGTCCTGTTGTGACGGACGAAGGATTTCAGCTATTTTGTACCGGCAAGCGTTTAGCCCGTAAGTTAAGCAAGCACTGTGACAAATTCACAACCAATGCAATTATGGTGATACGTCATGGTGTAGAAGGTGACGTAAATGCTAAGTATGAAGTTAAGGTGATACCCGAACCGGAAACGTTCACCCGTCTAAACGACATAGCTAAAGAAGATTTCACGCCGGATATGATAGACGACGCAGTAAAAGAAGCGTCGGCTGTTATGGCAAATTAGTCCTTACATTATTTTACAGTTGTCAGCTTATTCACCTATGGTATGGTGACGCCTTGTATGCCAAAGGCAGGGCGTCACCTTCTATTAAAGTTATGGATAGTATATATTGAAGGGATTCAAACATGGCAGGGAACACAAGGGGCAAGCTCAAAGAACACTTTGAAGGCATACACCGGAATTTTGAATGGTCGATTGTACACGTCCAGAAGTCTTTAACCCTAATAGCTACGCAGTTATCGTTTACAGAAGCTATGGTTGCTGTAAAAGGTGACGCAGAAGCCGAAGAAAAAACCCTTATGCAAAATTCTTTGTATAGTGGTATAAAAGCGTTAGGGGAAGGTATAAGTACGCTGGACGATTTAGCACAACAAGTTTATGCGACGTTGTGACATATAAGGTATTATATACCAGTTGTGAAGGGATTCACTAATGGCTATTATAGAAGCCTTCTTACGTCGCCCTACTGCGATTCTAAAGATTCCAGACGCTATTTCAAGGGGCTTAAATATAACAGGGTTTATTAAGGAACTAAAGATTGCCGGATTAAGGTATAGACGAACCGATATGTTAGCAGATTGGCGTAGTGTTGCGGGTATAGAAGCTAAGAAGGATGTAATAAAGTATGTACGCAAAGACCGTTTGCCTTCTATGCGTTCTGTTGCGGATGTCGAATGGGAACTAAGCAAGGAATATATGTACAAGGTAAAATCATGGACGCAAACGAGACCGGATGAACCATTGACGGAACGTTTTGTCAATGTTATGTCTGATAAGCTTTTAACACCGGCTGAAATAGAGACGCAGGTATATTCCCGTTGGGGGGAATGGGAAAAATACGAAGGGGAAGCGTTAAAGCGTATTCAAGTTGTAGGCGTGTATCATAAGATAGATAGTCCGTTAGGGGATTAAAACTATATGAGCAGTATATCACGTTCTGCCCATACACTAAGGCGTGAAAAAACTCTTGCGATACCGCGACACTTTATATTCTTTGATACAGAGACAACGCAACACCGTAACGACGACGGCAGTATAAGGCAAGATTTCAAGCTCGGATGGGCAGTATATTACGGCAGGGCATACGGTAGGCACAAAGAACAAAGAAGCTGGTTTTTCTTCGATACTATACCGGCTTTTTGGGAATTTCTGTATAGTCATACCGAACCTAAACAGCGTTTATGGATAATAGCCCGTAACATTGTATTTGATTTTACCGTATGCAAGGGATGGGAACACTTAAAGAATGAAGGGTATAAGCTAAAGTTTTTCCACAATAACGGTGTGTCGGTTATTGTGACAGTAAAGAAGGGCAATAAGTCTATCGTTTTTCTTGACAGTATGAACTGGTTTAAGGAAGCTTTAGCTGTGACGGGTGAACGTATTGGCATACCGAAACTAAAGATAGATTTCAATACCTGTACAAAAGAAGAACTAAGTGTGTACTGTCGTAACGATGTACTAATAGAAATTGAGAATTTCCTTTTGTTTATACGGTTTTTAGAAGGCAATACAATATCGCGTTTATGTTACACTAAGGCGTCAACGGCTATGGCGGCGTATTTGTTCCGGCATTATCATACGTCGATATACATACATAATAACGCCGAAGCAATAAAATTAGAGCGTGAGAGTTATAAGGGCGGACGCTGTGAATGTTTTTATATTGGAGATTTAGGCCATGAACCGTTTTATATACTTGATGTCAATAGTTTGTATCCTTACGTTATGTGTTCTAATATGTATCCCGTCAAATATAAAAGTCTTTTGCATAGTGTTAGAGTTAGTGATTTACACGATTTGGTTAGTCTTTTTTCTGTGGTTGCGAAAGTGCAAATAAATACCGACGAACCAGTGTACGCAGTAAAAGATAAACGTACAATATTTCCTATCGGCACGTTTGAAACGACGTTATGCACACCGGAGCTAAAATATGCCTTAGAGCATAATCATATAAAGCGTGTTATAGATTGTGTGGTTTACGAACAAGCCGAGATATTTAGTAGCTATGTAAAAACTATGTATGCCCTACGTAGGGACTTTATATCAGCAGACGTTAAAGAATATGATATATTATGTAAGGATTTATTAAACAGCCTATACGGTAAATTCGGACAGAAGGCCGAGAATTGGATAAAAATAGGTGACGCACCTAACGAACCGGATAGAGAAGAACTTGTAATATACGACGATATGCCGCGTATAAGGCGTTTACGATATTTATTAGGTGAAATATTTGAGCTAAAAGGTTATAGCGAAGCATATAACTCGTTTCCTGCAATATCAGCACACGTAACAAGCTATGCACGTATGTATTTATGGTATTTAATGGGTGTTTGTGGTGTAGGGAATTACTTTTACTGTGATACAGATTCACTTATAGTCAATGGTACGGGCTTAGACAACCTAACACCCTTTATAAACGATACGGAATTAGGTAAACTAAAGATACAGGAAAACATACAACACTTGATTATAAGGGGCTTAAAAGATTATATAACCGACGCTAAGACCGTAGTTAAGGGCATACGTAAAAACGCCGAGCAAATATCAGACGGTGTATATAAACAGGAAAGTTGGCCGTCGTTTAAGGGCATATTTAAGACTACAAACGTCAATACATACACTGTAAAAAGTATTACTAAACACTTAACAAGAGAATATACTAAGGGTATTGTATGCGATACAGGGCAAGTGAGACCGTTTAGCCTGGACGAAGGGAATAGTTATGTTAAGTAAAGAACAAATAATTTTAGTTAGGTCGTGGGGCGTAAGGTACTATATAGGTGTTTTACGTACAAGGAATATAAGTCGTGAAACGGGTGTATGGTGGACGCAAAGATACAGAGCGTCTATGCAGCAGGTTTTACAGAAGCAAGGAAAACGCTGATATGTTCTTCGTCGTATCCTAATAGTTTTAATTCCTGTTTTGCCCGTTCGGGTGTGATTAAAGTCTTTTTAAGGAATGACAGCGTTTGTGTAGCCGTCCATGTAGCTGGTTTTATTTCTGCTGCTTTTGCTGCTGCTGCTCTTGCTCTTTGGTCGGCTTGTTGTTTTAGCTTAATTACAAATTGTGTCATTAAGCCCGCGTTATAATCATTATACCCTAATGATATGTATGCACTTTTTACGTCACCTTCGCTCATAACTCCGATGTTATACATACGACGTATATCAATACGGGTAAAAAGCGTATATGCCATATTGACAAGCTTGTCACGCCAATAGGGCATAATATCTAAGGCACGTAACAACATAAATAAATCGTCCCTGTTGATAATCCCCCGGTGTAACATTTCAAAACCCTGTTGTGGTGACGGTAGAGACCAATGAGCAGCCCAATAGCGTTCCGCCCATTCCTTACTAAGCCCTTTTTTCTGTACCCATTCTACATATTCTGTCGGTAAACCTTCGTATTGGCCGAACCTTCTTGCTATGTCCGGCGTGAAAGCTTCCCTAACGGCCATAGTTATAATATCAGCAACCGGCGGGATTTGATACGCAAGCTCTTTATACAAGTTATGATAGTCCGGGTGTATGCCCGTTTTTGTTAGCTCTCTACTTAAATTATTTAGGGACGGCTCGCGTCTTAATTCATACGCGATTAAATCCTGCGTCGATGGTTTAGTCAATATACCGTTATAGTATAATTCACTATAACTCGGATGTATTCCACCATAGCTGATATTCTTTGCTATTTCTTCGTTAGATAATCCCTTCATTAAACAACCTTGCACCAAAAGCATAGGATTCGGAACATCGTAAGCAAGATTATGCAGGGCAAGTCTATCGTCTGTACGCCAGCCTAAACGGGCTAATTCGTCGTCTGTTCGGCTAATGTCCCACAAGTCCCTTTTGTACATAGATAGCGTCTGTTCTGTATTTAGTTTTTGGACGCTAAGCCATTCCCATAATTCCCAATCTTCCGGCGATATATTGAACTTGCTCCATGATAATTCTTTAGGATTCATAGGGTCGCCATGATACCTTGCCCACGTTATAATGTCCGGGAACGCTGGATAAGGTAAACGGGCATTGTAGAAGTGTGATATTTCGCTATCAGCATAACCCGCACTGTGCATACGTCCAGAATATAAATCGTCGGTTATCTTTTTACGCTGTTGTAATATAGTAGCTGTATCGGCGTCTATGCGTAAGGTTAAAAGCTTCTCGGCGGCTTCATATTGAAACGGCCTTGCCATTTCTTCCCCTGCCACAAGGTTTACGGCTCTTGATACAGTGCCTAAAAACATTCTTTGAGCGTCGTCCCAATCGGGTTGTGGTGGGGCTGATAAGATGTTGTAGAAGGGTTTAAGGGAAGCCGGTATAAGGTCGCCTATACCCGACGCAGCAAGGATTTGAGATATAACAGGGGCATAAGCTTTTTCAGCACCTTCCGAACGTGCCATACCTGCGTCAAGGCTGTTCTTCCAGAACCATTCTGCGTATGTTGACGGTGATTCTAAGTTAGGCATAAACTATTATCCTTGCGGCCACTGTTGAAAGCCCCTTGCTAAAGCTCCATAAAAATCGGCGTTAAATGGAGCGTTCCACAACGCTACTCTGTAAGCGTCCACAATACCTATAAATTTCTCTAACTCACTAAATTTAGCTGTTATCATAGCCGTTAAAATACTGTCCATATCAACACCGCCGCCCCCGATGTTTAGGTCAATCCAGTGCAATGCGTTGTATGCAACATCATATAACGGGTCTGTACCATACCTAAATACTTGCGAAGCGTTTAAGATATTTTGTCCCGCTCCGTCAAGATGGTCGTGGGCTGTTTGCCATTGCTGTATGCGTATAGCGTCGGCAGCGTTTTTTAAGCCCGCACCAGCAGACCATAATAAACCTGCTAACGTGCTATAATCAGCCCGCCATTTAGTTATATAACCTGTTAAGGGCTGTGGCATTATCTATTATGTCTCGGTTATTTGAAACGTATAGCGTTTATCCGGTATTTCCTTAATAGCGTCGTCAAGAACCTGCTTTATGACAAGCCCTTCGGCGTCGTCTTTTACCGGGAACATGAGCGTTATCATACAGGACTTTTTGGGCATAGGTGATTTCTGGTTTTCGTCCATTAACTATATCCCTTCTTTTTGTATTTATTAGGTTTTATGTACTGGTGACGTTGTTATTTGCGGGCAAGGGTCGATTCTTTATAACCTTGTCTTTAATACGGTTATCAACACCAAAGCCTAAAGCTAATATCGAACCTGCTAACGTTATAACGCCGGTAGGGTTAAAGCTATTATTTGCAGCAGTAACAGAAGCGAACTCGTACAGCTTGCGTTTTACTTCGTCCTGCCGGTCAAGAGCTAAGAATTGTAACGCCGCTTGCTTCTGTATGTTGTCAAGCTGTGTCTCGAATTGCTTAACCTGTATATCCACTTCCAGATTAAGCTCCGCCCTTGTCACCATATTGCCGCTAACAGGTGACTTGACTTGACTTTCACAACCGAAAGTCCATACTATAAGGATAACGCAAAGTATTACACCTACGAACGCACCCTGATTCTTGCTAATTAACTTTACAATACCCATTAGAACTATACCCCACTTTCATTACTTACAGGTTAAGCGATACGATGTCCCCAAAAACGACACTTTTCATTTACTCCAGTGTATCTAACTCCAGTATCAGTGTGATATACATAAACTTCTAAATAGTCGTCAACGTTAAGTGCTACGTCACCGTATGGTTTAAGAAATATACTCCTAATAAGCGGTGACGTCACAGCATCATATAATACATTCACAGAACCGTTTTTCCTTATAACTGCATAACCAAATTTACCGTCATCAATACCTTTTAATTCTATGACACTACCAAAAGTATATACGCCTGTTTCTTTTGCTGTCCATCTATAGTTAGTATCTTTATCATACTCCGAATTATTGTCATAAGATTCATTACCAAATTGTATCTTGGTAAACGTAGTTATATTTATTGTCTGTCCACTACTTGCGTAAGCAGCAAAACGTGAAGCGTAAGGAAAACCGATAGCATCAATAGCTGCTGTTAGTGCCGCAACCTCGTCGTCAATAGTATCGTTAAGTGTGGCAACCGCTAAAGCAATAGATTCAGTAAGCTCGGTAACTTGACCGTCAATATAATCATATACAACAGCTATACTCTTGAAAAAGTCCATAGTTTACGAATAGGCTATAATAGCCCGTTCAGTAGTTGTTAGTATCAGTAAATGCAACATACTCAAATTAGTTATATTAAACTTCATAACATCGTATTTGAGTAACGGCCATGCGTTATCAACAGTAGCTACTTTATGAGTACGTACCCAAATAGTATCACCGTTTGACGGGTGTCCCATTATCATAACTTCCGAACAAGGTATATCGTCACCTTGATAAACGTCGTTAGCACCGTCACCAACAACGTGAAATATGTCCTTAATACATGGATTTGTAGTGTACAACACACCTTCCGGCGACGATTTTAAGACTACCCGCTTGTTCTTCCAAAACGCTGTCAATAACGCTAACGTTTGCTGCATATCCTTGCTCAATTCTATGCCGCCCTCTGGCTCAGGTGACAAGTCAAGCTCAGGAATTTTCATCGGTGTCCCTATATGAGACATAGTAAAACCCTTAATAATGTATGATGTAATTCGTTTACGTACCCGTTATTTTAATCGTCACGATATCCGATAGTGATTTCTTTTGCCGTTGTAGCACCCGAACCGTTATTGTAAAAACCGGCCTTGCATACCTGCCCTGTTTTCAAGGGCAAGTCCATAGGTAGTAACGGAGCAGCAGTTGTCATATCGGTAGAAGCTGCGTCAACGATTTGCTCGGCGTCCCTGTAAACCCGTAAATACATTTTAGCTAACGGGGCTGTCGATATTGTGACAATACGATAACTCTTATTCTGCGGACAGGATAAAAGCTCTATGATTGTCTCTACACCGTCTGTAAGCGTCGGCGTAGTTATGCGTTTATATCTTAACATAAGTAATTCTCCATAAACAAGGTAAAATGTCTTATACTAATAATACTATTGACTTTGCATACAAAGCATAAATGTTACTGCCTACGTATGCGAAGTATAAACGCAACATCGTCCACGTTTGCCGTCCATGTAGCAGCACCCGTCTTTGTAAGGGTTAAGTATGCGTTTAACTCTTCCCCTGCCGCAAATACTAACGGCGGCTCAAACATAAGGGGCTTTCCGGGTGTTATACTCGGCACTTGCAGAACGTCACCTGCAAATTCTTCATCGAGCAATACTTCTGCTCCAGAACCTATCAGAGAATAGGCGGCTTTATACAGGTTGTCACTTTGGTCGGTGTCAACACCACAAAACGGGATTCCGTTCCTGTCGGTATCAAACATAACTTCCCTGTTACGAATTAGTTTTAGATAATTCGTAACGTACCTTGCACCTATACCAGTGCCGTTGTTTACCGGGCTTCCTGCAATACCCAAAAGCTCTACTGTATGTAGTGCCGGTACAACCTTCCCACAAGGGAAGTCTGGAAATTCGGCGGGTGTTAGGGACGTGTCCAGTAAAAAGTCACCACTTGCAGCAGGTGTATCCCCGATTCTTGCGTACTGTAAGAAGGTGTAAATCTTGCTGTCTGTGCCGTTAGGGTCGGACGCCTTAACATCACCTGCCGAGAACCTATCATATATGATTATGACATTCCCGGCTTCGGCAAACCGCTTAACCGTAAGGGTCTGCCCTTCTGCTATGGGTATGGTGACATTGATACCCATTTCAGTTAAGAACTCCATGAGATTGCCCTTCATATAGAAGTCGTGTAGCGTCCCTAACTGATTCCCGCTCTTGCCCTTAATACGATAAAAGGCAAGTGTCACCCGGTCAACACCTACTGTAAGGTAGGTATCACTTGCGGACGGAATACATTCTATCCGCTTAACCCGTAAGGATTCGCCCGTTTTGGCTTCTAAATCGCCGCCGCCACTGGCAATAATCCTTTTAACCATATTGGCTTGCAATAACATAAGTATATCTCCAAAAACAAGCGTTAGTTATTCTGTTATTTATACGTTACGCCTACTGTGACATAGATACATAAACACTTATCAACACCCGCCTAAGACCGTTACTTCGTCCGCTTAAAGCCGGCCATGTGACGAATAAACGTTGTCATACGGTCGATGTTATCTTCGAGCGTAAGGTCGGGCTTATTCTTAATTAAAGCCTGCCCTGCGTCGATGTGTGGTAGAAGCTGTTCGGCAAAGACAATAACCTTATCCTTAGCAGCATTGATACCCGAAGCGATACGATTTGCACCGACGTTCTTAGCTTTGTCCTTCCACTGTTCAAGGGTCACTCGGCGTAAGCCGCGTTCCCATGAACCGTCATTGACGGCGGCAGTTATCCCGGCTAACATTTTGTCCTTCTTCGCTGCGGCAAGCTCACAAGGATTCACTGTCACCTTGTCTATGCCCTTGCGAACGTCCTCGATAGACGCACTTAAACGACGTGCGTGCTTCTCTTGAAATTCTGCTGGTGTTAAACGTGCCATTTTGATACTCCTTAAATTAAAGTGCCCTGTTTTCATAGCGGCTATGATATTATATATTATCATAAGCCCTACTACCCTATGCCCTTATGTTATCAACAAACGACCACGTAAGCAAATATAAAAATAGGAAAAATAAGCTTTGATATATGTTTATCAACACAAGGTATGTATAGTAAAATAAATATATAAGGGTATAAAAACAAAATATAGATGTTATATATTCATTGATTAAGGGTATGGCGTTAGCTAATAAGTAAACACCATTTTTGACGTTATATAAGGGTTTATATACGACCGTCTTATAAAAAG
>Ga0307375_10006119_pt1 | contig 11190 bp, 4 predicted proteins | sample TR1MG_FD_202531 | JGI IMG/M metagenome (GOLD analysis project Ga0307375, IMG submission 202531) | Soil microbial communities from Risofladan, Vaasa, Finland - TR-1 | ecosystem: Environmental > Terrestrial > Soil > Coastal area > Acid sulfate soil | place: Finland: Risofladan, Vaasa | collected...
TAACAGCGCGCTTGCCCGTTTGAAAGAGTTGCACCAAGCACCGCCGGAAGAGCGCGGCAAGCTCGGGGTCTTCTGGCACACCCAGGGTTCGGGCAAGACGATGTCGATGCTCTTCTTCTCCCAGAAGGTGCTGCGCAAGATGCCCGGGAACTGGTCCTTCGTCATCGTCACCGACCGCGACGATCTCGACGAACAGGCCTACAAGGAGTTCACCTACGCCGGGGTCATCACCGAGAAGCACATGCGCGCAACCGGCTCCACCCACTTGCGCCAACTCCTCGCCGAGGATCACCGCTACGTCTTCACCCTGATCCAGAAGTTTCGCACTGAGAAAGGTGAGGTGCACCCGGTCATCTCCGAGCGCGACGACGTCATCGTGATCACCGACGAGGCCCACCGCACCCAGTACGACACGCTGGCGCTCAACATGCGCAACGCCCTCCCGAACGCTGGCTTTCTGGGGTTCACCGGGACACCGCTCATCGCCGGTGAGGAGCGCACTCGTGAGGTCTTCGGTGACTACGTCTCGGTCTACAACTTCGCCGCCTCGGCCGCCGACCACGCGACGGTCCCGCTCTACTACGAGAACCGGATCCCGCAGCTCGAAATCGAGAACCCGACCTTCGGTGACGATCTGATGGCCATTGTTGAAGAAGCAGACCTTGACGAAGACCAGCAGCGCCAACTCGGCCGGGCGCTCGGTCAGCAGTACGAGCTCATCACCCGCGACGATCGGCTCGAGGCCGTGGCCCGAGATATCGTTGATCACTTCTTGGGCCGCGGCTTTCCCGGCAAGGCCATGGTCGTCTCTATTGACAAAGTCACCACTGTGCGCACCTTTGACAAGGTCCAACGGTTCTGGCGACAGCGACTCGAACGGAACGAAGAGGCTCTCCGCGCAGGAGGTCTCACCGATGAGCAAGTTGACCTCGTGGAACGCGAGATCGCCTTCATGCGCGAGACGGACATGGCTGTCGTCATCTCCCAGTCGCAGAACGAGATCGCTGAGATGACCGAACGGGGTCTGGATATTTCGACGCACCGTCGGCGAATGGTCGAGGAGAAGCTTGAGGACAAGTTCAAGAACGCCGCGGATCCCTTTCGCCTGGCCTTCGTCTGTTCGATGTGGACGACGGGCTTCGACGTTCCCTCGCTCTCGACCGTGTATCTCGACAAGCCACTGCGCAACCACACCCTGATGCAGACGATCACCCGGGCCAACCGCGTCTTCCCTGAGAAGAACAATGGACTCGTCGTCGCCTACGTCGACGTCTTTCGCAACCTGCAGGCGGCTCTGGCTATTTACGCGGTGGGCGGCGCGTCCGGTGAGATGCCCGTCGAGGAGAAGGGACAGTTGGTGGAGGCGGCTCGAGAAGCCATCGATGACCTCCGTGCATTCTGTCTGGCGCGTGACGTCGACCTTGACGTACTGGGCCGCCTCAGCGGCTTCGCGTTGGTGGCCGCTGGCAAAGAGGCCGTCGAGATGTTGATGGTGGACGATGACGAGCGAATCGCGTTTACCTCGCGTGCCGCACTGGTCAACCGCCTCTACAAGGCGATCTTGCCCGACGTCCGTGCCAACGAGTTCAGCCGCGTGCGAGCCGTGGCCAAGTTCCTGGCCGACGGCATCTCGGCCAACATCGAGCCGCCCAACATCGCGGGGGTCATGGGACGAATCGAGCAACTCCTCGACGAGTCCGTCGCGGCGCACGAGTATTTGATCCCAGAAAGCGAAGCCGAGGCCCTCTTCGATCTGGGATCAGTGAATTGGAAGGGCCTCGAAGAGGCCTTCAATCAAGGACGCCCTCGAACAGCAGCCCAGCGCCTTCGTTCGCTGCTCTCAGCCAAGGTTGCCGCCCTCGTTCGGCTCAACCCTGCTCGTGTCGACCTGGTGGAACGATTCGAGAAACTAGTGGAGGACTACAACGCTGGGAGCATGAACGTCGAGACCTTCTTCCAGCAGTTGCTCGACTTCAGCAACGCCCTGACCCAGGAAGAGGCTCGCTCACTCGCTGAGGGACTGAGTGAGGAACAGCTGGCCATCTTCGACATCCTCACCAGGCCGGCTCCGGAGCTCTCCGATAACGAGACTGCACAGGTGAAGCGCGTGGCCGCGGAGCTCTTGGAAGTACTGAAGCGCGACAAGATCGTCTTGGACTGGCGCAAGGAGCAGGCGACCCGGGCATCAGTACGCGTAGCCGTCGAAGAGATCCTCGACCGCCTCCCAGACGCCTTTACGCGGCCCATCTACGCACAGAAGTGCGACGTCGTCTACCAGCACGTCTTCGACAGTTACTGGGACGATGGGCGCTCGGTTTACTCGACGGCCGCCTAGCCGGAGGAGCGGGATGGCCAGTTGATTAGCCAGTCAAGCCGACCAGGTTTGCCAAACCGGCGACCGGGCGTGGCATCTGATTGGCCCTAAACGGTGCGGATAGACTCAGGTGACAGCCTGCCGAACCGCTCAGGACGACGCTCGCGTACCGAAGGGAGGTCAGGCCGTGGCAACGAATGACCAGCTCAAAGCCTTGGTGAAGAGTCATGCCGACGGCGACGACCCTCAGTTTTACGCGGTCGCGATGCAGGTTGCCGCTAAGGCTGCTCGGGCTGGGCAGTCGAAGTTCGCTCAGGAGCTCCGTGATCTGGTAGATGAACTACGCAAGCGGAGCGCAGCACCGTCCCGTGTGGCGTCCATCGTGCCGGTGACTCAGCCGCGAGGAGAGTTTGGTTCGCTGCTGAGCGTCACCTACCCGGATGCTCGCCTGGGCGATCTTGTGCTTTCTGATGACCTCGCCGAGCGTCTCAAGCACGTCCTGCTCGAACAGCGCCAGCGAGATACGCTTGCCCGGCACGGGCTGCGCCCGGCGCGGCGGCTGCTGTTGGTCGGGCCGCCTGGGACGGGGAAGACATCAACAGCCCGCGTCGTCGCTGGTGAACTCGGGTTACCGCTCTTCGCGATTCGGCTCGACTCGATCATTACGAAGTTCATGGGTGAGACCGCGGCGAAGCTGCGTTTGATCTTTGACGCCCTTGTTGAGACGCGCGGCGTGTATCTCTTCGATGAGGTCGATGCGCTCGCCGGCGACAGGGCAGCAGCCAATGATGTCGGTGAGATTCGTCGCGTCCTGAACTCGTTCCTTCAGTTCCTCGAAGAGGACACCTCCGAGAGCATCATCATCGCGGCAACGAACCATCCGCAGTTGCTCGATAATGCGCTCTTCCGCCGATTCGACACGGTGATGGATTTCGCACTTCCTGACGATGAGAGCGTTCAGGCGGTCATCAAGAACTTGCTGGCATCATTCCAAATCAGCAATCTGAGTTGGTCGCGTGTCATTGCGGCCGCTCGCGGACTCAGCCATGCTGAGGTCGCGACGGCGGCAGAGAACGCCGCGAAGCGCATCGTGCTCGCCGGACGAACTCGGATACTCACGGATGACCTCGTGACGGCGCTCTCCGAGCGCCCCCGCACGAACGCTCAGCGTGAGGAGAGCGCGTAGGCGGCATGTTTGAACGTGACCGTCCGCACATCGTCGTGCCGACTCCGCCGCGCTCTGAACCCTTCACGCTCGCATCCTCTGGCGGCGGTAGCAAGAGCCCGGGGTTTTCTGGTGATCGGCAGCGCCACGGGCGCCGGCTCACCGACGAGTACCAGAGCGCACTGACTCCGTACCCTGATGAGCCAGACACGGAGGGGACATACATTTCGTTCGTCTCCTTCCCGGACCTCGAGCTTGCGCTGGAGAGCCTCGATGTGCAGCGTTCGGGGGAGCAGCCCGAGCTGGTTGCCGTGCGGGAGACCGAGACTGCGAACGGCACGATCCAGATCGCGACCGTGTTTGTTCCCGATGGCAAGAAGGAATACTTCCTGCGGCATCTCACTGCCTACGTGGAGACGGCAGGGAACGAAACCGCGCGGCACGCCACCCTCATCGAAGGCATCCAGTCGATCCGCCGAGCAACGATTCGCGAATTATGGACGGACCCGGATGACTTATTCCCGAGCGATCCCTCCCACGTTCGCTGGTGGGAAGTCTGGCTGCGCAAACGAGACGGCAACGAGCGGCAGAGGTTCACAGCGTTCGTCGCCCAGCACGGGCTTCGTACCAGTGAGCACTACCTCGGGTTCAGTGACCGAACGGTGATACTCCTGAACGCGACCGCCGACCAGCTGGCCGAGACATTCAACTCGCTTGATGACATCGCCGAACTGCGGCGACCGCACGAGGTGTCCAGCTTCCTCGCTGAGCTCCCGGCGGCGGAGCAGGCTGAATGGGTCGATGACCTACGCCGACGCCTCCGGGCCGCGTCCGCCGACGCTCCTGTCGTGTGCATCCTGGACACGGGGATCCAGGATGGGCATCCCTTACTCACGGGCTCGATCGACCCATCTGACCTGCACGTCGCCGATGCGCGCTGGCAGCTCCAACCTGTTCACCCGCATGGCACTGAGATGGCCGGGCTGGCGCTCTATGGCGACCTTCACGGTGAGGTTCTTGACTCGCGGACGGTGCAACTGCGCCATCGTCTGGAATCGGTCAAGTTCTTGCCCGACCGAGGCGGCAACGAGCCCGACCTTTACGGTGCAATCACGGCCCGGTCTGTCGATCGTCCAGAAATCCAGGCTTCGACCCGCCCCCGCGTGTTCATGCTCGCCATTACGGCGCCGCGCCCGGCGTCGTCCACCATCGACAGTGTCTACACCGAACCGGTCGAGCGTCCTGAAGCGGGGCGGCCGACATCCTGGTCTGCCTCGATCGACGCGCTCAGCTTCGGTCGCGGCATTGACGACGCCGACCCCAAGTTCACCTACCTCGATCGTGACGAGCCGCGCCGCCCCCGGCTCTTCGTGATCTCCGCAGGCAACATCCGAGACGTGGCAGCAACGGACGACCACCTCGCCCGAAGCGACCTGGAACCGGTCGAAGACCCGGCGCAGTCATGGAACGCACTAACCGTCGGCGCATACTCCGGATCAGATGACATGTCCGGGGCTCCAGCGGATTTCACCGGCTATGTGCCGATCGCGCAACGCGGCGAGCTGTCCCCCGTTAGCCGCACATCCGTTCTCTTCGATCGTAAGAAGTGGCCATTCAAGCCTGATGTCGTCGCCGACGGTGGCAACGTCGCCGCCTCTCCCGACAGGACGGTGGTGGACACACCTCCGAACCTCGCCTTGCTCACGACAAGGCTTCAACGACCTGGCGAGGGATTCTTCGCGATCACCCGTGACACCTCGGCGGCAACGGCTCAGATCGCGGCGATTGCTGCAGACATCTACGCCGCCTACCCGAGGCTGCGTCCCGAGACAGTGCGAGCGCTCATCGTCCATTCCGCGCAGTGGACGGATGCCATGCGCGCCCGCTTCGACGGCGAGACCAATAAGACGGCTCGGGTCAGCCTCTTGCGCCGCTACGGCATGGGCGTGGCGGACGCCGACCGCGCACTGCGTAGCGCGGCAGACGCGCTCACGCTCATCGCGGAGGCGCAGCTTCATCCGTTTGAGCGGGAGGGCGGGAGCAACACCGGCAAGGCCCGGGAGATGAATCTCCACCAGCTCCCGTGGCCGATCCAAGAACTCGAAGCTCTGGGTGGAGCCCATGTGAGGCTGCGGGTTACGTTGTCGTATTTCGTGGAGCCGAATCCCTCCAGCCGCGGTTGGACGGGTCGGTACATCTACCCCTCGCACGGGCTTAGGTTCGTGACACGACGGCCCGAAGAGAGCGTGGAGTCCTTTCGCGAGCGGATCAACACGCGCGCTCGGGTCGAAGGGGAGCGTCCGCCGAGCCTGGACACGGAGGAGGGCTGGCTGTTCGGGAGTAATCAGCAGCAAGCCCCCGGCTCGCTTCACACCGATATCTGGACTGGAAGGGCCGCTAACCTCGCGAGCAAAGGGGCCATCGCCGTCTATCCGGTCGCCGGCTGGTGGAAGAACCGACGTGACTACGACCAGAGCGAACAGGGCGTCGACTATTCGCTCGTTGTCAGTATCGAGTCTCCGGAGGTCGAGGTTGATCTGTGGACCCCGGTCTTCCAGCAGATTCGTTCCACAGTCGAGATCACGACCTAACGGCGCCGGGATTCTCATGCAAGGGTAATCGGACGTAGCGCCGCTACTTCATAGGGGCGCCATATCGCTCACTAGTCGCGACGTAATACCTGCCATAACCGACGCGGTCGTTGCGCTCCTCTACCAGAAGCCAATTCAGCAAATGTCATCGCCGAGAGGAAGAAGCGGACTATGCATTTTCCCGTCCAGAGGGATGCTTGAGGCCGCGCTGTGACCGTCTCCGACGATACGAGTTCGGCAGTGTTGTTTGCCGCGCTCCGTGGAAGTCCACTACGCCATCCTTGACACCAGCTGTGTCCGGACCGGCCTCGGTCAGCAAGTCAATAACGGACGCAAGCCCGCCTCGCTGACCACCGTGGAGAACGGAACAATCAGGCTCTTCGTGGACAGGAGAAGATGACCCAGAGGAACTCGAAGGAGTCGAACGCCTAGCGGTGACCGATTTGCGAGCATTTCTGCACCAGAACAAGGACGCCGTCTTTCGGGAGGTTCGCCGTGGCACATTCGTATTGGGGCAGACCTACGTCGTGGCGGGTTGAGCCCCTTTGAGTCGCGTGATTAGCAAGCGCTGAATTCGGCGCGCTTGGTCAGTCGTCGAGCGATTCAGCCTCACGTCGCATCTGATCAACTGCCTCGGCAACCGTGGCCGCGTGGTCTTCAGGCGTGATCCCCAGGCTGTCGAGATACCGGTTCAGTACGGGGGTAAGGCGCGCGTCGACGGCTTGGAACGTCTTCTGCGCTTCGATCGCGTCGGCCATCATCTTTTCTCTGCCAGTGAAGGAGAAGAAGTTCTTGTCGTGCTCCACCCAAAAGGAGTGAGCAAATCGGTTCCGAATCTTTAGTGCAGCGGTCAGTTCATCGAGTAATTCGGTGTCCCCGTTAAGGAACGGTTCGATTCGATGAAGAAGACACCCCATGGTTGCGGACAGGTTCGCGTCGAAGTTGAAATCGAATAGCTGCTGCGTTCCGGCCCGATGTGTCGCGGTCTGTGCAAGGGTGAGGGCGTTCACCAAACCTTGTTCCAATACCTGGGCATGAAACATGGCTGCACCGTAGTGGGCGAAGACCTCACGTCGCTGGTAGGCGTGGTCAGGCAGATCGTCGTCGCGATTCTCCATGCCGGCCATCTACCGAGAATAGGACAGCATGAATGACACACGCGAAGGTGCCAGCCCGTTGCCGGTCTCAAACAACAGTGACGGGTTCCCCTTATCGCGGTGGTGTTTGAATCTGGACCAACTACGGAAGTGGACCAATTTGGTGACCAACACCCTGAAATGCGTGCAAAACATGATGCCCGGTGATCACCCTTGTAAATGAAAAGCCTAGGTCAGGTGCCTTATACGGGCATTTACGGCTAGCTCACGTCAGGGGTCTGCCAACCGTATTTGTCGGGGCCGATCACGATGTGGCGGACTGAGACATCAGAGATCTAGTCCGAAGCCCGGAGTTGGTAGATCATACGGATCCGCACTTGCCAGTGCATACGGCTGCACCATCTGCGAACCCTCAACCACAGCGAGGTTTCGGGCGCGCTGGGACGCACCGAGGACGCGATTGCGCTGTCCTTCTTTTTCGTCGCTCACGAGTGCACGGTCCGAGAGGGCGTCAGAATCGTCCATTCTCCAGCGGTCAAAGTAGGCCGCGCCGGCTGACACCTCTAGTACCCACCGCTCGTACAGCTCGCCCATTGCGGGAGCATCGCCGAAGTCTTGCACCCACGTGTCACCGCGATCAATGGCGATTATCGCGAGTTCTCGCGCTCGCTGCTCGATGGCGTTGACACGATCCTTCAGCGCGAGGACGATATCAGGGTCGGTAATCCCGGTCGGACGGGGGAAAATTCCAGCAACGAGTTCGCTCGCCGGTGGGTTGAGGTAGCCAGCGCCGGTCACGTAGCGATCGACGCGATGGTGCAGGACGCTAGCTACATCGTCGGCGTCGTCGAACGAACGACCTGTGACCAGCATCGGTAGTTCGGTGTCAACGTCGAAACCCCGATTCTCCGCATCCCGTAGCTGGGCGAGCAGCGCTGCGAACGCGGGGGAGGCCTTGGCCTGAGCCCACTCGGTGTCGCTGAGTCCCGATTCGCTGAGCGCCCTATCCCAGCGGGGGCCATCGGCCAGGGCGACGATGGTGTCGTACTCGGCGACGAGTACGGCGATGGACTGGGTCTGGGACCGACGGATCATGTCGGTCGCGGATACGTCGGATCCCTCGTGGCGCAGCACTCCGGCGAGCACTTCGGTGGCGCTCGGAATCTCGGTCAGCCCATCGTGGCCGGTTGACGGATCAGGGTCGTAGTGGGTGTCCACATAGAGACGGTTGGAGTGAGAACCCCGCGTCAGGGCGACGTACAGCACTTCGCGAGTGGTGGTGGGACTAGCGAACGTGTGCGCGGTATCGACGGTGCGCCCCTGGGCGCGATGCGCCGTCGTGGCGTAGGCCAGCTCGACGTTCTCGGCGACGTAACTGGCCGGCAAGACGACCGAGCCGTGTCCATCGACCCGGTTGACGGTCATTGAGCCGTCCGTGTGCGTCGCCGAGACGGTCCACACGTCACCGTTCTTGACCCAGCCCGTGCCGGTCGTAAGTCGTCGGTTGTTCTCGCGGGTAACGACGAGGTCGTGGGTGCCGGCCGTCATCGCTCCAGCGACGTCGATCCCTTCTTCAATCACGACGCCACTGGCGACACGCTCCGCTCGGGCACGAGCGTTGAGCTCGTTCACGGTCGCGGTGTCGCCGGCGAGCATTAATGAATGCAGGCCACGATCGGTGTCGGCCTTCCACGCCGTGTAGAGCGCGTCGAGCATCTCGTCACGGGTGCCATCCTCGATTCGCCCGTGTGTCGCGTAGGTATCGAGTGCGGCGGTGCTGCCGTTGCGGACCCCGAGACTGGCGTTCTTCTCCCACGCCGCCTTGAAGCGACGAACATCTGCCAGCGTTGGAGCATCCTCACCGTGGTCACGGACGAGGGTGCGAAACATCCCTCCGGCGTCCACGCTGGAGAGTTGGGCCCAGTCGCCGACGAGGACGACCTTGGCCTTGGCGTCGAGAACGGCTGAAGTGAGTTCATCGAGTGCGAAGGTCGAGGCCAGGCTGGCCTCGTCCACTACTACCAGTTGACCGGTGCGAAGGGTCCAGCGAGGCAGTTCTTCCTCGCGTCGGGTGATGCTCGCGCGCAGTCGGGGACTCGGTACTCGACCACTGCGTTCGATGAGCCGGACCTTCTCACGTAGTTCACCCAGTTCGCGAACTCGCTGGCCGTGCTGGCGGTGCTCGTGGAGCCACTTTGAGAGATTGTCAGTGTCAATGCCCATGTCGCCACCGAGGACTTCTGCGGCCGCTGCCGAAGGTGCGAGACCGATTATCGAACCAGCACCGTGCTCTGATTCCCAGGCAGCGCGAAGTCCCGCCATGGTCGTTGACTTGCCCGTGCCTGCCGGCCCCACCAGAAGATCGAGGGCGCGGCCCGATGTCGTGATCTGCTCGACGGCGAGGGCCTGGTCGACCGAGAGTTTGAAGGTTTTGCCGGGGAGTCGTTGCTGGGTCACTTCGGCCACGGTGGCGCTGCTGACAACCGACCCATCGAGTCGCTGGCCCGCGTCGAGGAGACGCGCTTCGGCGTCGAGCAATGCGGTTGAGGTGTAGAGCCAGTGACCGGTTCCCTGGAACTTGGAGGTGCCGTCTTTGCGAAGCAGGAAGCGTGGCGTGTGGTGCAGGTTAGGAGTGGTGATGAGCAGTGCCTGGGCGACGGCGAGGTTGGTCGCGCGAGTGGCCGTGAGAATTCGCTCTGCCGGCTTTGTGAAACGAACACCCTGCATCTGGCGAAAGACCTCGGCCTGGACATTGGCGCGAGAGAACGTGGGCCGCTTGGCGCTGACGACGTCAAGGGCCGAGTTGGCGATGTCGAGCAGAATCTCGTCCGCGAGCTCAGCGCTCGTGAAGGCGGGCACGTCCCTGCCACCCAGTTCGTGAACCCACGCCATGGGCTCGTCGTCGATGTACGGCGTGGCCCGCGCGGTCCACTCCTCGGTCAAGGCCCCGAGACTCAACCCTTTCTTCGCTCGCCGGGTGGAGAGGGTGGCCGTTTGGCGCAGCTTGATTACTTCGACGTCGGTGGGAGCGCGACCATGATCGTCCTCGAACTGGGCGATGAGGCGATCCTTCGCGCTGACGATGGCCGTGGTGCGCTGTGAGAACTCGTCCATGAGGCGCTTCGAGACACCGGCCACTTCCCACTTCGGGAGGGTGCTCGAACGCCGGGTGTGGGCCTCCCAGTCCCAGCCGAGTTCGGCGGTCAGTAAGTCCGAAAGAACGCCCTGGTGCATCTCAGAGAGCATCACCGTTGAGGCGAAGAGTCCGCGGCTGTCGAGGGTCCGCCAGGCACCATCATCCTTGGCCTGGACCCGGTTGAGAATCACGACATGGTCGTGGAGTTGGGGATCACCATCTCGCGAATCGAAGTGGGTGAAACTCGCCGCCACGACGCCAACAATGTCCTCCTCGACGCAGCCTTGGCTTCCCGTTCGAGTCTGAAAGACTTCACGCTCGGCGTAAGCGAGGACCTCGGCGATGGCCTGCTGGTGACACCGGTAGATCACTTCGCGGGCCTCGAGGTCGGCCAGGGCCCAGGCCACTGACACGCTCTTCGTGGGGCTGAACGTCAGGTCGAAACCGCCCACGGCCTTCGCGCTCGGGACCCTGCCGAGTACCTCACCGGTGATGGGATCGGCGCAGTCCTGGAGCATCCGTTGGAGGTTCTTCGCGCTGACTGACTGTCCGACGACGACACCGCGACCACTGTCGAGACCGACCAGTCCGGCTCCGAGAAAGACTCCCGGGGGAGTACCGCTTTCGCTGTAGTAGCGAACGAGGTCCGACTTGTCAGTCCCTTCAGGACCATCGCCAACGGCGATGGATTTGAGCAGGTATCTGTAGCCAGATCCGATGCTCAGGCGCCGAATCGTCATCATGTCTGAGGCGCCTGCACTCAGCACAACTGTCGCGATAATGCACGGTTAACTGGCGCTCTGACGTGATCCCGAGTGACGAGTTCAGTCGTTTATCCGTGGTGGACGGCGAGGTTGGCGGCCGATGCCTGGGTAGCGTTGCCAGGT
>Ga0307375_10006120_pt1 | contig 11190 bp, 4 predicted proteins | sample TR1MG_FD_202531 | JGI IMG/M metagenome (GOLD analysis project Ga0307375, IMG submission 202531) | Soil microbial communities from Risofladan, Vaasa, Finland - TR-1 | ecosystem: Environmental > Terrestrial > Soil > Coastal area > Acid sulfate soil | place: Finland: Risofladan, Vaasa | collected...
TTTCGATTATTAGCATTACTATCATTAAATCATATCGAAGAAATTGAAGAATCCACTATCAACGATCTCATCAATCTACAACAACCGGATGGGGGTTTTGGGTCTAATGAAAACTCGTTTTGGATATTATCTTGCTTGGATATATTAAAACGTCTAAGAAATATAAATAAGGGAAAAGCGTTTGAATATATTCGGCACTTTCAAAAGGAAGATACCAGCTTTTTTGACGAAACATTAAATTCGCCACACGATCAATTTAATATTCAAAACACATCTTGGGCCACCATCTCACTTTGTATTCTGTGGAATGAATTAGTTGAATACGTTGAACAAAAAATTTTAATACAAGTTTACACAAAAGAACGGATTCCTATAGAAGAAATCGCTGAAGATTGCTTCGTCCGTTCAGATTTAATCATTTTTCTAATAAAAAAATTAACGAAATACGAATGGTTTAATGTTGAAATCAGAGATACAGTCGATATTATCAAAGAATATGTCGAGGAATTTGATGCGATTTCTAAAAGAATCGCGATCTCTATTTTAAAGTATATTGCAAATCAAAATTTTGTAAATTTATCTGATTTAGCGAGGTCTTTTAGCGCAACCGATTACACAAAAGCATTGCAGCGCGTAATTGCAGTCACAAATATCCTTTTGAAAGAAGAATTTATTATTGGGGAAATTAAGTGGAATAAACGTTTTTTCCGTGTAAATGCTTTTTTAAATGGAGTACTTTCGGGTAAAATTTTGGTCAGATTGAGTCAAATTCCTTATCATGAAGTAACTGTGGAAAAAGAGCAAGTTCCGATCGAGAAAAAGCGAATTGAAGAGACGATTGAACATATTAAACCTTTGGTTGATAAAATTCGATCTGAAATAGATAATTTATTAGATCTTAACGAAGTTATATTAGCCAAAGAACATTTAAAAAAAGATATTACAGAAACTTTAGAAATTTTGAATTCATCCAATCAAAATATTGAACGAAGCGTCTCAAGGTTTCAATATCTGAACGGAGAATATTCACAATATCTAATAAGTGATTGGATTAAAGTCTATCAAAACACAAAAGAATCCATTTTACAAATTGAGAAGGAATATTTAGAAAAAATCAAGAAGAAGGAACGAGTTGTTCAAATCCTTAAAAATTTAGAGGATTTCCAAGAATTTGTTCAGGGCCAATTGAATAACATCACAGAAGAGCTTAATAACACTCAAAAATTATTCCAAACGGCATGTGAGGAAAAAAATCTAGAATCAAGAAGAGATGAGATTAATCAAAAATTAGAAAATATTTCTATTTCAGTGGAGCGTATCACTCCAGAACTTCGGAATCAGGCTACCAATTTATCCAAGGCCAGCGGAGAACTTAGGCTTGTCCAAGAAACATCTCAAATGCGAGAGGCATTATTACCATTAGAGAAATGGTTAGAATCGATGTGGATGAAAAAACGGAAAAATACGATACAAATGATAAAAGATATTAAAGCTCATTTAAGTTCTAGAGAAGATTTAAATGAACAAATAAAGAATAAAATTGAATTATTTAAATCCAAATTAAATGAATTAGCCAATTCGATTGATTCTACGATAGATTCAAGCCAATACTTGACCGCCAGTTCTACTTTGAATGAAAAAACAGAAGGAATTTTAAATTACCTTTCTGAATCGAATCAATATATTTTAAATTATATACACGATACAACATCATATTTAGAAGGATTCCAACTGACAATTGATGATATCTATCAAAATTGGACAAAAAATACCCTTGAAAACATGCGAAATGAACTCATTAATGCAAAAAGTGAATTAGAAAAGAAAATTTTATCTAAACAGGAATTAGATAAAACCCTTCACTTAAATGACCTAATTGAAAAAAATATTTCAAAATTAAAAGGTGCTACCGAAACTTTAGAAGATCATCTTCTTCAATTTATAGAGACCCAAAAAGTATCTGAGGTTAATTTAGAAATTAAACGAAAGATGTCTGAAATTGCTGGGTCAATGAAATCATGCAGTCAGGAAATTGAAATTTTTATTAAAAAAACCTCGCAAGAATTTCCCAGTTTTCCTGAAACTTCTCAAATCACGTTACATAAATGGACTGTTTTTGAGAACTCATTTAAAAGAACTCTTTCTCTTATATCAGAAAAAGTAACCAATCAAATTCTAATTAAATTTCTATTTACAGTTGCCCCAATTTTTCGCGGTGGGCGTATAAAATTAGATTATTTATCTTCAAAACTAAATCTGAAGAAGGATGAAATCGAAGATCGTATTTTATATCTTATCTCCATCGGAAAATTAGAAGGACAATTTGATAAAGAAAATAATGAAATAATTCCATTAACTGATGAAGTAAAAGCATTATTAAAATTTGAACGAATGATGAAAGAGGAAACTGATTCCTTAAAATTCGATTATGAGCGTACAAAACGTTTATTTGAGACCAGTTGCCGAAAAAGACAGTTAGATGAAAAAGTTACGGAAGAAATATTAGATAGAACAAAAGGCGTCCTCTCTAAAAAATATCAAACGGAGGTTATTATTGATAATCAATTAAAACAGCTACCACATCATATCGATTTACATGTCTTATTAGAAAAATGGTATCAACAGAAAATAGATGTTGAACAAAATCTATCGTCAATTAAATTAAAAATAACAAAACGATTAGAATTTCGAGGGAGAATTATCGAATTTATCAAAAAAATTCGAGCGCGAATGAATGAAATTTCAAATCATATTGAATTAAAAATCGATTTTGGAGAACTTATTGACGCAAATAAATTATTATCGAAAAATATTGAGCAAATTGAGACGGAATTAAAGAAATATGATAAAGAATTAAAAATTTTAGTGGAAAAAATATCGAATGATTTGGAACGATTCGATCTAGTAGTAGCAGACTTAATGAGTAAATGGGTTATTGAAAAAACGCGACTTAAGACTGATTTATCGGATATAAATTCACGATTACAAGAAAAAATTACTGATAGTTTAATCAAACAATATAAAATTGAATTAGAAGACTTAATCCACAACAGTAACTTAATTATAAAAAACTTCCTAAATAATTATGAAAAGAATCTTGACTCATCAATTCAGAAGGGCGATATAGAATCCTCTTTAATATCTCTCAGGGATTTTCATAAAAAATATTCAAAAACTGAAGGGACTTGCCAAGCACAAATAAGTAGATATATTACTTATAAATCAAAAACAACAAAAAGATTCAAAGATGCTATAAATAACTTAATTACACGTTGGGAACTCGCGAAACAAGAACTCCAGAAGACCTTTCAGGAAACTTATTTACAATTGGAGAACCAAATTATTATTAAATATTTACAAATTCAACAAACCGTATTTCTCACCTCGAAATTAAACCTTACAACCCTATCAAAACGATTAAATATCAAGAAAAATGAATTAAAACAACGCTTTATTTCGCTTATAGCAACCGAAAGACTATCCGGTAAATTAGATCCTAATACCGATGAATATGTCTTTCCAAGTGCCAAAATCGAAGAAATAACCCTTGAAAGACCCCCTGAAAATCTTGTGGAATCCGTAATTCCTTCAATTCCCCCTAAAAATAAGCTTTATGATAGAATTTCGGAAGTTTTCAGAAAATGGTACCCTATTATTGGATCTTTTGGTTCAGTTGCTGGAGCTTCCTTAACAATTTTTTCTTTTACGCATAATATTTTACTTACAATTCTATTGCCGATCATCGTATTTCCCTCTCTCCTTATTTACGTTTTTTACACCCACTATTGGCGTGATAGACGGAAAAACTGAAATTATTATAATCTAACTTTAAATTACATTAAATATCGTAATTATTAGCTATTTGTGATAGGTTGTTTGAAATAATGTTCGAACTAATTGCTCGAGATGCTGCAGGCCGACTAGGTCGATTAAGCACACCTCATGGAGAGGTGATTACTCCAAATCTTATGCCCGTTTACAATCCTAATATTCCTCTTATCCCCGCAAAGGAATTAGAACAAGAATTTAAAATTCAAATGTTGATAACAAATGCATATATTATATATCGCACTCCTGCATTACGAGAAAAAGCTATTAAAGGTGTACATAACCTCATTGGGTTTCACAAAACTATTATGACTGATTCTGGTGCATATCAGGCTTGGATCTATAAAAAAGAATTAAACGTGTCTAATCGTGAAATTATCCAATTTGAAGAAATTTTAGAACCTGATATTGCTACAATTTTAGATGTATTTACGGAAACAAATGATTATAATATCGCGCGAGACGGTGTTGAAAAAACAATAAAAGCTGCAGAAGAATGTTTAGAAATCCGTAAAAAAGAAAAAATCCTCTGGGCTGCGCCAATTCAAGGGGGTCAGTTTCTAGATTTACTGGCGTATTGTGCTAAAAAATTATCAGCTCTTGATTTTCAAATTCATCCCTTAGGGACATTAGCTCCCTCGCTTCAGAGTTATAATTATAAACAAGTTGCTGAAACAATACTTATTACCAAACAGAATTTGAATCCCGGACGCCCATTACATGGATTCTCAATTGGACATCCGATGTTCTTAGCTCTTGCAGTCGCATTGGGTGTAGATCTTTTTGACTCTTCTGCTTATGCGCTATTTGCACGTGATAATCGCTATTTAACCGTAAATGGGACTTTAAAATTTGATTCTCTCGAGGAATTTCCTTGCATATGCCCTATTTGCATAAAATATACTCCCCAAGATTTAAAAGAATTAAATATACATGATAAACATTATCTACTTGCCAAACATAATTTATATGTTACAATAGGTGAAATTAAACGAATTCACGTGGCTATCCGGGAAAATTGGCTGTGGGAATTAGTCCAAGAGAGAGCACGGGCACATCCAACGTTATTGAACGCGCTAACTTATGTTTTATCTAATTATCCAGAGTTTTTCTTAAAATACGATCCAATAACGAAGAAAAAGGGGTTTTTCTTTGGTGGAAATGAATCTTTATTGCGTCCTGAAGTTGTTCGCCATAAGAAAAAACTGAATGAAATCTATAGCCCTCCTTCCGCTGCACAAATTTTATTAATTATACCTGACTTAGATATTCGGTTCCAAAATTCGCCTCAATTCCAAAAATGGATTGATACTATTAATCAAACTCCTCATAAGGAACTGATTCATCTCTGTTTTTACTCTCCCGTTTTTGGAATCATTCCTGAAGAACTTAGAGATATCTATCCTTTATCACAACATGAATATCCTGAAATAAATGATCTACAAATAGATCACCATGCAGAAGCGATATTCCAAATATATTTAAAAACTCATCAATCTAATTACAAATATTTTTGTATCTTCCGTCCCAAACAATATTATAACAATAATAACCAAGAAAGGGAATTATTGAGGCATCCAATTGATGCAATTATTAATAAACCTTATGAAAAATTCGCTGTATTTTCTTCAATGGAGGAGTTAAAAATACATTTAGAAGAATTAATTAAAAAACTCAGTTAAATTTTTTCAAAATCTTTAGCATAATCCAAATTTTAAAAAGAAAAATTCTAATTCTTTTCTTAATTTATTTTGTAATAAAATTCATAAGGTTTCAAATCCAAAATTTTTAAAAATCTTCTTTTTGAATTAATCATAAGTTTTAAAAAATATTCCATTATGGAGGATTCGAAATATGAGCAGAGCTGCAGAAGGACGTTTCTTTGGCGAGTTCACGAAGATGCTGAACTCTCGAGTGAAGGTTATCACGAATATATTTTCTCTTGATAAAAGTGCCAAAATGATTTATACAGGTGCGCTTCTAGGTTATGATAGAACCACTATGACGATTTGTCTTAAAGATGCAGAAGATAAAGAGGGTAATCATTATAATAAAATCATAATCTACGGTCAAATGATCAGTGAAATAATCGAAACTAAGAAAGCATTTGATTTAAAGAAATTAGCAGAAGATCTTCAAACCATGTTTCCCCGTGGAGAAGTAAAGTTAGATACCGAAGCTGATGCTATAATTGTACTAAATAAAATCAAAGTTACAGAAAAAGGTGTGCAAGGAACTGGACCGTTAGCTGAACGTGTTAAAATGGTCTATGATAAATTCGTAGAAACGATGGAAGCTGAACAAGCAGAAATAGAAGAGGAAGAATAAATATCGGATTCTTATTAAGATCATAAAATTGGCAAGAAGGTGATTTCAATACTGGAATTCGACGGAATTATCGACAAAATTGAGCAATCTAATATCACTAATATTGATATTGTGTTTATGAAAATAGAAAAAAATCAAACCAGAATGAAATTAGAATTAGTCAATAAAATAAATCCCTTTAAAGAAAACGATCCAGTGAAAATAATCTTTAACACCGAACCGCTATCCAAAGATAATCCAAAACTTGTTATGAATGGTTATCTCTATTCTATTACGAAGAACGAAGCAATAAATAAGATAATTATTACAGTAGGTGGGCTTCAGTTACTCATTGAAACTCCCGAAAATTATCCTGAATTTAAAACAAAAAGAGATATCATAATCAATTTTTTTTAATGTACCAGACTTGTATTGTTAATAATTAACATACTAGATTTTTATTTCAGAGGAGCGGTTAATCTTACATGAAATTAGTTAAAAAGTCCCCCTTAGTTTTAAAGGAGGGCAGCAAGAGGACAGAAGGGGAAGACGCTGTAAGAGTAAATATTGACGCTGCAAGGGTTATTGGTGAAACCATTAAGAGCACGTTGGGTCCAAAAGGGATGGATAAGATGTTGATAGATCGGTTGGGCGGTATCGTTATTACAAATGATGGTGCTACGATTCTTGAAGAAATTGATGTCCGTCATCCAGCAGCTAAAATTATGGTTGAAATTGCGAGGACTCAAGATAGTGAAGTAGGGGATGGTACAACTACTGCAGTTCTATTAGCTAGCGAATTATTAACTCAGGCTGAAAAATTATTATCCCTAAAGATTCATCCAAACACAATTATCAATGGATATAAAAAAGCAATGGATAAATCCCGTGAATTACTTCAGAATTTTTCCCTTCCGATAGATCTAGATAACTTAGAAGTTCTATTAAAAATTGCAAAAAGCGCTATTAATAGGAAATTATTACAAAATCTTAATGATACCCTAGCAAAAATTGCCGTTCAAGCTGTTTTAAAAATTCGCGAAACCAGAAAAGAATCTTCCTTTGCCGATATTGAAAAAATACAAATTATAAAACATCAAGGAACCAGTTTATCAGATACTACTTTGATTGATGGTATTATTCTTGAGAAAGAAATTGAACATCCTCATATGACTAAAAAACTAGAGAATGCTAAAATTGCGCTTCTTAACATGCCGCTTGAAATCGAAAAAACAAAATTTAATACTGAAATCAGAATAACAAACCCGAATCAAATTAAATTTTATTTAGATGAAGAGGAAAACATCTTTCGACATATGGTCGAAAAGATTTGTGAGGCTGGTGCTAATGTTGTTATAACTCAAAAAGGTATGACCCTTTTAGTAGAGCATCTCCTAGCTAAAAAGAATATCATGGCGATTAAGCATATCAAAAAGAAAGAAATGGATAAAATTCAAAGAGCAGTCGGCGGTAAGGTAATTAGCAGTATTGAAGACCTTAAACCTGATTTATTGGGGGCTGCTGGGCTTATTGAACAGAAGTTAATTGGAACTAAAAAAATGATTTTCATCGAAAAATGTCAAAATCCACGCTCCGTTAGCATCTTAATTCGGGGCAGCATCGAACATATATTACACGAAGTAGAACGGACTCTTATTGATGCGATGTCGGTTATTGCAGATATAGTTAAAAATAATAGATATATTACCGGTGGCGGTAGTATAGAAATCGAAATAGCGAAAAATTTAAGAGAATTTGCAACGAAAATTGGAGGTAGAGAACAACTAGCAATAGAAGCTTTTGCAGAAACGTTGGAGATCATTCCAAAAGTACTAAGTGAAAATGCTGGCTATGATCCAATTGATATATTAGTCGATCTTCGGGCAAAACATCGTTCAGCAGAAAATATATATTTTGGTTTAAATGTTTTTAGTGGGACTATTGTTGATATGAATAAACTTGGAGTATTAGAACCTTTACTGGTGAAATTACAAGCCTTAAAATCCGCAACTGAAGCTGCATCAATGATTCTAAAGATTGATGATGTAGTTGCTGCAAGATTAATCGCTCCAGAAAGGCGTGCTGGTGCTCCTGGTATAGGAGGTCCCTAAGGTCCGCCAAATCTTAGACCAAACCCAATGCTATAATTGCCGCGTTAGTGTAGACTGGTTAATCATCAAGGGCTCTCAATTATTAGGAGAAATCCTTGGACCCGGGTTCAAAATCATTTGAAAAATCTTCAAATTAGGAAAATCCCGGACGCGGCATTTTATTTATTTATTTATTTTGATGCTTTATAGAAAAATCTTTCAAAAATTAAAAGATATTAAGTTCCGTTAAATATGAATCCCTCTTAATACTTAAGGCGCGAGGAATCCATTTAGGTTTCGGACTAACTCAAGAAAAGAGGTCTCATCGAAAAGTTTAAAAGGCTAATATAATTTTAAGATATAAAAATCTTGAAGGTATTTTATAAATTTGTTTAAATTGTTTTTTAGTAATCCTTAATTTCAAATAAGCAATCTCTCTTGGAGCGGATTACACGCTAAATAACCAAAAATTTATGAATTTATTAAGAAAATTCAGACTTTTACCCTTATATAAGAGGACTTAATTTTGTTTAATTTAGAAGGTTGAATTATTATGGTTCATGCACTCAAAGAAATAGAACGAATTAAATTTGGAATTCTTTCCCCGGATGATATACGTAAAATGAGCGTAACACGGATCATTACCGCTGATACCTATGACGAAGATGGTCTGCCCATTGATTCAGGTTTGATGGACGGTCGACTGGGAACGATCGAGCCTGGTCAACGGTGTAAGACCTGTGGAAATCGTGTTGGCGAATGTCCCGGACATTTTGGACATATAGAACTTGCTAGACCTGTGATTCATGTAGGTTTTGCACCAAAAATTCAAAAAATCTTGCGAGCTATTTGTAGAAAATGTAGTAGATTGATTATACCTGAAGAAGAATTACAATTATTACGAGAAATAGACGAAGACGACGAAGAAATTGAAGAAGACTCTGAAGGAGAAGACATCGCTAGTGTTGATGCGGTTTTGGATCACCTTAAAAAAGCATCAAAACTCACAGATTGTCCCTATTGTGGTGCGAAACAGGTCAAAATTAAATTAGAAAAACCTACTACATTTTATGAAAAAACTGAGGCGGGAACTAACCGTTTAAATCCAAGCGAAATACGCGACCGTTTTGAAAGAATGACCGATGATGATTGTCGCATGCTCGGAATCAACCCTGATTATGCAAGACCTGAATGGATGATTCTAACGGTCCTACCAATCCCCCCAGTATGTGTCCGCCCTTCTATCACCCTCGATTCTGGTGTTAGAAGCGAAGATGATATGACGCACAAACTTGTTGATATAATCCGAATTAATCAGCGGCTAAGAGAAAATATCGAAGCCGGTGCTCCGCAATTAATTGTTGAAGATCTTTGGGAATTACTTCAATATCATGTTACCACATACTTCAATAACGAAGTGAGTGGAATACCTCCTGCGCGCCATCGATCAGGCAGAGCACTTCGGACCTTGGCGCAGCGATTAAAGGGGAAAGAAGGTAGGTTTCGAAGTAATTTATCTGGAAAAAGGGTTGATTTTTCTGCAAGAACCGTCATTTCGCCGGATCCCAATTTAAGTATTAATCAAGTAGGTGTTCCATATGAAATTGCGAAAATATTAACAATTCCCGAGAGAATAACAGAATGGAACATTGAAGAAATGAAAAGATTGATTATCAATGGTCCAGAAGTACATCCTGGTGCAAATTATGTAATTCGCTCGGATAATCGTCGAATTGATTTACGCTTTGTAAAGAATCGGGAAGCAGTAACGGATACCTTAGAAATGGGATTTATTATTGAAAGGCATTTAAAGGATGGCGATATTGTTCTTTTTAATAGACAACCCTCTCTGCATAGACTATCCATTATGGCGCACGAAGTTATTGTAATGCCATATAGAACATTTCGACTGAGTTTGTGTGTTTGCCCACCCTATAACGCTGATTTTGACGGGGATGAAATGAATCTTCATGTTCCTCAGAGCGAAGAGGCACAAGCTGAGGCTCGTATTTTAATGCGCGTGCAAGAACAAATTCTCACCCCGCGTTATGGTGGTCCAATAATTGGAGGTATTCAGGATTATATCTCATCTGCATATATTCTTACCCGGAAATCCACACTACTTACGAGAGAAGAAGTATGTAATCTTTTAATGGCTGCACGGTACATAGATGATAATACTTGGGAACGGTATGAAATTCCCCCGCCTGCCATTCTCTATCCTAAAGAACTCTGGACCGGCAAACAAATTATTACGGTTCTCCTTCCCCCGGGCATCAATTTATCGTTAAAAGCTAAACTTTGTCGAAAGTGTGATGAATGCAAAAAAGAAGAATGTCCCTATGATGCTTACGTGTTAATACGAAACGGAAGATTATTGACTGGAATTATTGATAAAAAAGCAATCGGTGCTGGACAACCAGAAAGTCTCTTGCATCGGATTGTGAAAGATTATAGCACGAAAAAAGGGCGCCAATTCTTAGATTCCGTTGCTCGTATGTTGATTGAAGTTATTACCAATATCGGATTTACTATTGGTCTTGATGATGTGGAAATTCAAGAAGAAGCTGACAATCGTATTATCTATATTCTAACTACTGCGAGTGAAGAAGTTAATAAATTAATTGAAGTATATAAAAGGGGCGAATTACAACGGCAACCTGGGCGTACCTTATTGGAGACCCTCGAAATGCGGATTATGGGGAAATTATCAGAGGCGCGAGATGAGGCAGGACGAATCGCTGGGGAGTATTTAGGAATTAACAAACATATTGTTATTATGACAAAAACTGGAGCACGAGGTACTCCTCTAAATCTAGCACAAATGGCTGCCTGTGTAGGCCAACAATCAGTTCGCGGTGAACGCATTTTGCGCGGGTACCGAAGACGCACTTTGCCACACTTTCAAATAGATGATTTGAGTGCACCGGCGCGGGGATTTGTGAATTCGAGCTATTATAAAGGG
>Ga0307375_10006124_pt1 | contig 11186 bp, 15 predicted proteins | sample TR1MG_FD_202531 | JGI IMG/M metagenome (GOLD analysis project Ga0307375, IMG submission 202531) | Soil microbial communities from Risofladan, Vaasa, Finland - TR-1 | ecosystem: Environmental > Terrestrial > Soil > Coastal area > Acid sulfate soil | place: Finland: Risofladan, Vaasa | collected...
TTTAGGTGGAAACGCAATTGAAGTATGATATAAGTTAGTCAGTTTGTCTTTGACAAATAGCAGGTAAACTAGAAATGGAGGCGTAAAATGAAGTCAACCGTACTGCTTGTTGGCGTCTTGGCTGTTCTTTCGGTCCTCTGCCCGGCATTGAATGCCGAGGAGGCGGTCAAGGGCGAAATTGTGGTATTGCCACAGACGGTTTCAGTACTGGTCCTCGTTAAGACGGGTCGTGTTGTTTTTCGGGTTGGGGAACAGGAGCACGCCATCCCTGAGGGCTATAAGCGGATAATTGTCCAACCTAACAGCGTATTCGATCCAGAGCCGATGATGGAGATTGACTACTCGGTAATGACAAAGCTGTTGGACGAATTGGCGAAAAAAACTAGGGACGAAGAACTTGGACTAAAACCTGACGACAAGGTTCTTCCTCAAGGGGCACTCATTTTTGAGATCGAAGAGGACGGCAATACGAACGCCAAAGGACTGACGGTGGACGGTACTTCGGTTCATGTACGGAGCATGTGGAATGTCGGGCAGGAGATGACGACCAACGACAAGCAGTACGTACATCTAGTACTGACCGACCGAACAGTAATGACGGTGGGGCCAAAAAGCAAGGTGACGCTACAACAGACGAAGATAGAGGCGACTGGAGCCAACTTGACTACGATTCATCTACGTGAGGGCTCTGTACGGGTCAGTACTTCGAAGATCGCCATACAGGGCGATTTTAAGGTTAGTACGCCGCTAGGGGAGGCGGTAGCGATGGGGACCGACTTCCACGTTAGTGTTCAGTTCGGGGATCTTTTCCCTCGCGTAATTTCTACGAGTGATGTCAAGGCTGTTACGCCTATCATTCCTAAGGTCTTGAGCCCGTAAAGTTAGGCAAAAACCGACATCCAAGTTCGTCTCATAATTTTAGGTGGAAAAGTAACCGCAGTATGGTATATAGGAGTTCGGTCTTTGAAAACTTGGTCCTGTAACTCAGCGGTGAGAGTAGGTGACTTGGCATAAGATGCCTAAACAAGCCTAGTTATGACTTGCATGGCTTCTTATTTGGGTTGCTGCGAGATACTTCCTGCCTAGCAGAAGTCTTGTAGTAGAACTCGTCAAACTCGGGGAAGGCTTAACTGCTAATCCCGAACCAAGCCCTTGAACAAGGGAAGGCGTAGAGACTGAACGGCGAGGCCGAAAGGCAAGAGACAGTCCAGACTACAAACCGAAAGGGTGGCGAAAGCCATAGTAGTAAGCATAATCACTTAGTCGCAGGTTCGAATCCTGCCAGGACCACCATTTTTTCAACAAGAAAGGGTTTGACTCATGGCCAAGGATACTGTCGGAGACACCAAGACAACGGTTGTTTTTACTCCAGTTATCAAGGAGATTGGAGAAGGGGAAGCAAAGCAAAAGCTGATCCTGAAGTACGATCAAGGGACAGAACGTTTTGATTTGCGCAAGGACGAGACTCTTGTTGTTTCCAGTTGCAGTCTTAAAGATTGCATCTTAGCAGCTTTGTCATGCGGAGTTTCATACTCTGACGAGGAAAGGAAAGTTACGCTCAAGGTTGTAAATTAATTAGTATGGGCGTGTAGCTCAACGGTAGAGCGCCTGGCCTACAACCAGGAGGCCGTAGGATCGTCCCCTACCTCGCCCACCATTATTAGTCCATTGGCGTAACGGCAGCGCACTTCTTTTACAAGGAAGACGCGAAGGTTCAACTCCTTCATGGACTACCATTTTTTACTACAATAATTCTTGCCAACTTTGCTTTCCTATGTATAGTGTAGACAGGAGAGGCAAAGGCATGATTACAATCAAGATTTCACCAATGGAGTTTCCTTTTATCAAGAGCATGGCTGAAAAAGCATGCATAGGCGGGATCTCAAGAATCAGGGGTTCTGAAGATCGAAAGAAAGAGCTTGGCATGGATCAGTTTGTTGGCCAGGCTGGGACCTATGCTTTTTTGAAATACTATACTGGGCAGCCTCTTTGCTATGAATACATGGTTTCCAGGTATTACGCAAATCTTCATCCGCATGAAGGCGATGATGGGAGTGATCTTCCAGCGGCTAATCTCGATGTTAAAACCAGCTATATGCGTGGTCCAGCCGATCCTATGACTTATCGTTTGTTGGTTCGACCAGCAGAGCGAAAAGAAAATTGGGTCTATGTACTTGCTCTTGTTAGAAAGAATGAGATTCCATTTGACGAATGGACGGGAGCTATCGTTGACTTGATTGGATGGGCGTCTTCAGAGATGCTTCCTTCTGAAACAGAAAAAGAAGGTCCATTTTCTGGTGCTCATCTGTTGGGCGCTACAGAACTTAAACCATTGATGCCTTTGAGGTATTTGTGGAAATGACAGATTAAGACAATGGGACTGTTTTTGAAGTCACGTCTCTGGCGGTCAAATATTTTTTCCTGACTCTTTGAAGGCTATTGTCGATGCTTTTGTACAGTATAGTATTTTGAGGGGATCTTGTTTCGTGTATGGCTAGTCTTAAGTGAGAAAATTCTCTCGGAGTTAGTTTGCGCAAAGTTTTTGATACACTCTTGATAGTATGGTCGTAGTTTACTGTTTTCCTGTTCAAATATCTTTGCGGAAGACTCTCGATAAATTTGAATTTCCTGCCGTTAACTACCATTTCGCAAGCATGGACGGTTTTTACTCCGCTTCTTCTCATCATTGCTGTATATTTACACTTTGTAATTATGTATCTTTTGATGCAAATTTTTGCGAATCTGATGAAAGGGCGTTTATGGTCGTATGATTTTAAAGCACTGTTCAATCCATAGACGGATTCCTGTTCAAGGTCTTCTGGGTCAAGTCCAGAGCCAAGGAGCGTTCTTCGGTAGATTCTATAGTATTTTTTCGAGCAGTTACTCATGTACTCTTTCAGTATGTCGTAAAAATCTCCCAAAGCGGGATGGAGTTCTGTTGGGGATACTGGCTCTTTTTCTTCATAGATTTCTGTTGTCTGTGGGTCTTTCTGTAAAGCTCCAAGAATGGATGGATCAAGGTTCATTCTAAGGTCAGAAGGAAAGAGGTTATAAACCATGAGACAAAACAGATTGAGATTTTCGGACTGTCCAAAGGTAGTTTTTTCTGGGTTTTTGAGAAGGAAAACGAACTGGCGATACCCGTCCTTTTCTGCTGAATTCATCGAAGGGCAAAGAAATTTGGATACGAGTTCTTGAAATTCGAACAAAGAGATATAATTACGATAGTTAGGGGAATACGACTTTTTTAATTTGAGTTGTTCTAGCGAATGTTCATCTTCGCTCTGCCTGACGTTAAACCAGTCATAGTTCTTCTTCATGGGTGTAGATTACATTGGAAGTTAGAAAAAAACAAGACAAAACGGGCGGTTAGTGTAAATATTTTCGTTTGACAATCTTCTCCATAGGTGCTACAATCAGAAAATGGAGGATTGAAACATGTTTAGTGACGTTTGGTTTGAAATCGACCGTCTTGATATGGTCAACGCAAAACATATCAAGAGCGGACGCCGGATTGGCGAAGTCTCAACCGAATTCATTCTTTCTCGCGTCAAAGACGAGATTGCAGAACTCGAAGCTGCTCCAGACGACATTGACGAGATGGCCGACATTTTTGCGATTCTGATACACTATTGCGTTCGCAAGAAATGGTCCAGAACGCAAGTTGACGAAGCGGTTTTGAAGAAACTTAAAATGCGATTGGTCGAAGAAAAGGACAGGCATTGTCGAGGGGATGATGGCGGTTTGACAGATGAAGGCAAGAAGGACGGGACTGACTTCGGCTAAGGCCAATCTGTCTAGACCAAGAAAGTAATCGTTATGAAAGAAATTACGGCTTTTCTAGCTGAGAAGATATTTAACAGGCGGCTTGATCGTCGGCGCAGATATGCAGTATATAAGAGGAAGCTTCATAGTTTGGGGCATTGGACTGAAACATGCAGCGGTTGTCACGAAACTGTAGATGGTCATGAAACAGGGCCAGTTACAAGGGACAGAAATGGACTTATTCTTGGTGGAGGTTGTTCTGAATGCGGATATACTGGGAAGGTAAGGCAGCATATGTGGCTGCCGCATGACTAGAATACGGATTGGACAAAGGCATAGAAATCCAATGAGCAGACTCGACAAAATCAGAGCAGAATTCAAGTCTACTAAATGGGACCGCAAGTCTCAGCTCTCGCAGTTTTCGGATGCCCTGTTTGTAAAAGAGCAAGCGGCTCTATTGTGTAAACTGAGCAGACAATTGGAAAACAGGGTCATTCGGCGTTCTCTCGGCGGATAGAGGGTGTTTTTGCAATTAGGATGGGAGATTATCCAATGTGGGTTCCATTATTTACTTGCGCTATCATTGGGGCTGCTGGTTGTGGGGTTCAATACCTGCTTTACCTGTTTGTTTGTCAATGGGTTTCGTATTCTGAGTTATTGGCTTTCCAGTTTCTTGTATTATGGATTGTTCAATCGCTTGAGCATTACAAGTGTTACGAAAAGCTTAAGTGCTACATCTCTTGTTACGGATAAGAGGATCAGCCATGTCTCGATGGAGATACAAATCTGGCCATTTTAACGGCTATGGATTCCTTTGTTACAAGGACGGTCTTTCTCGGTATGCTGCGACAAAGAGAGAGGCCAGGTTGTTTTGCCAGCAGCGAGAGAAGATTGACCGGCTTGAAGATGCGATTGATCTTGTAATTGAGGAATTGGCTGCAAGTGGACAAGGCAAGGAGAAGGTTGGAGGGGAGACGTTGATTCAATTCCTGTGTAGGACCTTGAATGGAAAGTAATCATGGCCAAGAAAAAAGAGCGAACTAAACCAAGGCGCAAACATTGCCCATTGTGTGGAGCAGAAATGCCTAAGCATTTCAAAAGTTGTCTGTTTGGATTCCTTAAAAAGTAATAGTCAATCTAGAGCAGGATTGCTCCGTTGTACTGCCAGTCGTACCTCAAGTGCCCGTCCGGGAAGAAAATCAGGTTACGCAGTTCATCGTTGTTTTTTGTAGTCAGACACTCACTTAGGCATACGTTCTGGCCGTTTACGTCGCAGACGGTAGCTCCATGTATTAGGCGCATGAGTACAGCTACTCCCTCTCGTCTACCATCGAAGAAGTTCCTTATTTCGTTCATCTTATCAGTATTTAGAGTATGGTCATCGGCCCACTCCCAGTAGACGTCGTTCTTCTTCGCTGTCGTTTTGTTGACAGGCGTAAACGTAAGTTGTTCGACCTTGTTGTTTTGGGCAAACTCGATCATACCCATTATGGATTCGATGGAGTCGATATACCCCTTGACCATGACGCATGACAGTCTGACCGAGAACCCGATCTCGTGCAGGTATTTGATGGTATTGCTTAGGCTCGGGTATTCGGTCTCGTACGGATTGTAGATTTTGTTGTTCATCTTATCTACGTAATGTACGACGGATATAGCGATCATGCCCAGACCGGCTTTGTACCATGACTTTGCATGATGATCCAAAACCAATCCCATGGAGTTTTTCTTGCTGAAGAGGAGTCCGTTGGTTTGCATTTCTACAAGCGGAAAATCGTACTTCTTAAGTTCATTCAAGAATGTTCCGACCTGACCCGGAAATATCGTAGGCTCGCCCTTGCCAGTAATCATGACCGTTGTTACTCCCGACACTTGGGCTAGTCGGCACGCTTTGTGGAAGTTGTGCCAGTTGACATTTTGATGATCCTTTTTGACCCCGTTTGAACACGTCATTTTGCTGACGCAGAAAGGGCATCGAGCGTTACACTCGGTCGAACCGGCTACGATGCTGAGCGTTTGGATCTTCATGGGCCTTTTCTCCTTTATAGTTCTGGGCCTTAAATTTGAATGATAGCACAAGTTAGTCTATAAGTCAAAAAGAAAATTGAGAATTTACCTTGATCTTTCTGAAATGTTATTGTATATATGACAGTAAGGATATTGTATTGAAGACAATATCTAGAGGAGGAACGAAAGATGCGGACCGATCTTAGATGCATTAATACGCTACTGGATCAGGATTTATACAAGCTGACTATGATGCAGGCAGTTCTTCATATGTTTCCTGCGGCGATGGTTAAGTACAAGTTCAGGTGTCGTAATATTGAGCAACTGGGGAAGATTGTAACTCCAGACATGGTTTGGAGGGATATTAAGCACCTTTGCAGTTTGAAGTTTGAGTCTGACGAGCTGAGCTACCTGAGTAGCCTCAAGTTCTTCAAGCCTGACTTTATCGATTTTCTTAGGATTTTCAGTCTCAACGAGAATTTCATCCAGATTAGTACCGATAGGAAGCATAACCTTTGCATAGACATCAGCGGCCCTTGGCTTCATACTATCATGTTCGAAGTTTTCGTCCTTGCCATCGTCAACGAGTTGTATGGTCGTGAAATGAACTCCCTTAGCGGAAAGGCTCTGCCTTTCAAGGGCGAGGGAGCCCTGAAGAAGAAAGTCAACTTCCTGAAGAAAAGCCCGCTTGGGTTCAAGGTCATTGAGTTTGGTACTCGCAGGAGGCATAGTCTGGACTGGCAAGAATGCGTCTACAAGGATCTCGCGAAGACCAATAGAATGGTCGGAACTAGCAACGTTTTATTGGCCCGTCTTACTAAGACCACCCCCTGCGGGACCATGGCGCATGAGTGGCTACAGGCTGGTCAAGCCCTAGGACCAAGGCTTCGGGACAGTCAGACGTTCATGCTGGACGTATGGGTCAAGGAGTACAGAGGCGACTTGGGGATTGCCCTGACCGATGTTATCGGAATTGACGCCTTCCTTAAAGATTTTGACTTGTACTTCGCCAAAGTCTACGACGGAGTAAGGCATGACAGCGGCTGTCCATTCGAGTTTGGGGAGAAGATCATCAAAAAGTACGAGTCATTCAAAATTGATCCTCGTACCAAGACAGCTGTTTTTAGCGACAGCTTGGATCTAAAGACCGCCATGCGTATCTACAGGCGGTTTGCTGGGAGGATAAATGTTGTTTTCGGCATTGGGACGTTCCTTACGAACGACGTTGGATACAGGGTTCCGAACATTGTAATCAAGATGACCGAGTGTAACGGAGAGCCCGTAGCTAAGATCAGTGATTCACCTGGAAAGAGCATGTGCCAAGACGCTCAGTACGTCCGGTACCTAGCTAAGGTTTTTGGGAGGTAGCGATGCCTACATACAAGTACGCCAGACCGTGCGTAACCGCTGATACCGTATTGTTCTACTGGCGGTATCCAGTTAAAGAAAGCTTGAACTCAAATCCGCTGTCTGTCCTGATGGTCAAGAGGGGCGGACCACCGTTCAAGCATTGTTTTGCGTTACCTGGCGGGTTCGTCCGCATGAACGAGAACCTTGATGATGCCGCCCGAAGGGAGTTGCGAGAGGAAACAAACCTAGACGTTGACTACTTGGAGCAGCTCTATACCTTCGGAGAGCCCAAGCGTGACCCAAGGGCCAGAGTTATCACCGTAGCATACTATGCCTTGGCCAAGACGCCGCCAGAAAGCCTCAAGGCTGGGTCGGACGCCGAGAAAGTCATGATTCTCAACATCAATGACATCATGAGCATGGATACGGACTTGTTGGCGTTCGACCATAAGATGATCATCTCAACCGCCTTGGATCGCCTTAGGACGAAGATCAGGTACAAACCCATCGGATTCAACCTGATCCCAGAGCCATTTACTATGGCGCTCTTACAAACGCTGTACTCAGACATCTTGGGAAGGCCGCTTGACACCAGGAATTTTAGGCGCAAGATGTTGTCGTTGGGAATACTGAAGCCAGCCGGTAAGAGTACGAGCATGTTACGGACTGGTGGAATTCTTACAACGCATTGTGGAAGACCGGCGGAATGGTACTCCTTCGACCGCCAAGTCTACGAAAAAAAGGAGCAGGCAGGCTTCCTCTTTGAACTCTGAAAGGAGACAAAAGATGAGGATTGAACTGTTGGTGATCGACCCGCAGGTTGATTTCTGCGACCCCGCAGGTTCCCTTTGCGTAAAAGGGGCGGACAATGACATGAAGCGTTTGGCTAAGATGGTCAAGCGGCTTGCTGAGAAGATCGACGACATTCACGTTACCCTCGACAGCCACCACCTGATAGACGTCGCCCACCCAGCGTTTTGGGTAGGCAAGGACGGGAAGCACCCAGGTCCGTTCACAATCATCAAAGCGCAGGACGTCAAGGACGGGACGTGGACGCCGACGAAGCCAGGTCTGTTCAAGCGGATGCTGGCGTATGTCGAGAAGCTGGAGAAGGGCGGTAAGTACCCGCTTTGCATCTGGCCGCCCCACTGTCTGATCGGGACGACTGGTCATAACGTCTACAAACCCCTGATGGACGAGTTGCTGGCCTGGGAGGACAGCCAGTTCGCCAATGTCGTCTATGTGACCAAGGGTTCTAACCCGTACACGGAACACTACAGCGCCGTCAAGGCCGAGGTCCCTGATCCAGAGGACGGGTCGACCCAGATCAACGGCAATTTCGTCCAAGGGCTCAAGGAAGCGGATCTGCTCCTGATCGCTGGCGAGGCGGGGTCACATTGTTTGGCCAATACTACAAGGGACATAATCGCCGAATTTAACGACGATACGCTCGTCAAGAAAATCGTACTTCTTGAGGACGCTACCAGTCCAGTTCCTGGGTTCGAAAACCTTCAGGAACAGTTCATCAAGGACATGAAGGCCAAGGGCATGCAAGTGGCAGAGACCAAGGATTTCTTGGTCTAGAGAAGCCCAAATGGGCAAAGAAAAGAAAGGACGGGTTAAATGCCTAAGATAGGCGAAGGGATGGACGCCCATAAGTTGGCTGACCAATTTGGGTTCTCAGCGGCCCAGATCGACACTTTGGGGGCGACGGAGTATACGCTGGTTACAGTCGCCTTGGACGCCAGCGGAAGTGTTCAGGCGTTCGAGAAAGAGATGGAGAAGTGCATGCAGGAGATCGTCCAAGCCTGCAAACTGAGCCCACGGGCCGACAATTTGATGATCCGGCTCCTCAAGTTTAACAGCAAACTGAATGAGGTTCATGGGTTCAGGCCGCTGTCCCAGTGTCCGTTGGCCGACTACGATGGGTTCATGAAGTCTGGTGGTGGGACGGCCCTCTACGACGGTGCTTACAACGCCACCGAAGCGACGGCCATTTACGGGAAGCAGCTCATTGACAAAGACTTCAGTGTCAACGGGCTGTTGGTCGTCATTACCGATGGCTGCGATAACGAAAGCAAAATGACCCCAGCCAAGGTCAAGGAGTCCTTGGTCAAGACTACCAAGGCTGAGTATTTGGAAAGCTTGGTCAGTCTACTGATCGGTGTCGACGTAGCCCAACAGGACATCAAGGTCATCTTGGATAAGTTCCATCAAGATGTTGGGTTTACGCAGTTCCTCGCCCTTGCGGACGCCAAGGCTAGTACCATAGCGAAGATCGGGAGGTTCATCAGCCACTCGATCAGTCAACAGAGCAAGAGTCTGGGGACTGGTTCAATGTCCAAGCCGTTGGACTACCTTACGATTTAAAGGAATTACCATGCGAGCAGACATCTTCACGACGACGGGGGAGTCTCACCTGTCCTGTCAGGACTATAGCAGGATGGGTCCGAATTCCATAGTCTTGAGCGATGGTTGCTCGTCTTCTCCTGATACGGACATAGGGTCCAGGCTGGTCGCTCTCGCCGCCTTACAAGTGGAAAGAGAGGGCCAGTCTGGACTCATCATAGACGTTGAGCATGTTGCCAGGCTGGCATTCCAGATGGCCAATAACATGGGTTTGACCAGACAAGATATTCTTGACGCTACCCTACTCATGATTCAGTACAGACGCCCATGGGTTGACATTACGATGGTTGGAGATGGGGTTTGCGGATGGAAGATGGATGGCACGACGTACCTCATTAAGCGAAACTACGATGGCAATGCCCCGATGTACGTCGGGTACGTGACATCCGACCTGAAGGACAAAGTCAAGTCCTCTATGGAGTACATGTTTTTTGATGACGTAGGGCGCAGCGGAATCCTTTCATTGGACGCTGTTCTCATCGAACATGACAAATCGAACGGGACCATGAAGATCAAGATACATGAAGACAAAGCATCCATGGTCTTCGTCGCAACCGATGGCATGCTCAGTTTCTACAAAAACGTATTGACTGAGACATCAAAGACATCTGAGGTGGTTAAGCTGATCGATGTGGCCCCAAGATTTTTATCATTCAAGACGTTAGCCGGACAGTTCGTATCTCGTAGGGCTAAGAAGGCGTTACAAGAAATGAAGGCGGATGGGTGCGTACCGATGGACGATTTTTCCATGGGGGTGGTACTACTGGACAAGGCAGAGGAGACGCCATGAACCACGCAGAACTGAATGAGTTTGTACGTCTCGCCAATGAATTTGACGTGATCGTTGAAAAGATTGAATGTGATCTTGCCAAAGAGTTAAAGGTTTTCATAGACCTCTACGGAGACGTTTATGGATTCAAACTCCTAACTAAGCCGTCCCAGTTGTATCCTCCTCTTCATGGCGTTGAGAGTCAACCATGTCTATGGTTTGGAGAGGAGGTGGAGGAGGGTGGCCTAAAAGTCAAAGTGTCCAGCGATATTCTCGTCGCGACGGATCATGAACGCATACGCCTTCTAAAGGAGGCCGTTGCTGTCCTCATTGCCAATGAAAAGAAAAGACTAGAACGGCAACAAAAACAAAAGGAAGACACTGATCGCCGAGAATACGAACGCCTTAAGAAAAAGTTCGGAAAGGACGACAGAGACGAGGTCAACAAGGATGACGTAGACGAGTTCAACTACGGGGATGATTGAATCATGATTAACGTAACCGTCAACGGGAAGGCTGTCAAGCTGAGCGACAACGACTTCGTTTCGTCAGGCGGAGAGGGCAAGGTATTCTCCAAGGGGGACGTAGCCTTCAAGATTTATACTGACCCATCGAAGGTTATTAACCCAAGCAAGTTCCGGGAACTTTCAGTCCTAGACGATGACAGTATCATCCGCCCTCTTGAGATGGTATGTGTTAACGGCGTACCCATGGGCTATACGATGCGTTACCTGAAGAATACGATTGCGTTATGTCAAGCGTTCACCAAGTCGTTCAAGGTCAGGAACAACATGACGCCAGACCAAGTCCTGAACCTCGTCCTGAAGCTTAGACGGAATGTCTCGTTCTGCCACTCAAAGGGCATCTTGATCGTCGATCTGAACGA
>Ga0307375_10006125_pt1 | contig 11186 bp, 10 predicted proteins | sample TR1MG_FD_202531 | JGI IMG/M metagenome (GOLD analysis project Ga0307375, IMG submission 202531) | Soil microbial communities from Risofladan, Vaasa, Finland - TR-1 | ecosystem: Environmental > Terrestrial > Soil > Coastal area > Acid sulfate soil | place: Finland: Risofladan, Vaasa | collected...
TGGAGGCGGTGATGCCCTTGGAGCCCATGCCGGCCTCGGTCAGCCCCAGATGCAGCGCGTAGTCGCAGCGCGCGGCCAGGTCGCGATACACCGCGATCAATTCCTGCACGCCGGAGACCTTGCACGAGAGGATGATGCGGTCGCGCGGCAGGCCGATGTGCTCCGCCTGCGCGGCCGAATCCAGCGCCGAGCGGATCAGCGCCTCGCGCGCCACGTGCGAAGCGTCCCACGGTTCGGTGCGCTTGTGGTTCTCGTCCATCAGCATGGTCACCATGCGCTGGTCGAGCGAGCCCCAGTTGGCGCCGATGCGCACCGGCTTGCCGTAGCGAAGGGCCAGCTCGATGATGGCGGCGAACTGGCTGTCCTTCTTCTTGCCGAAGCCGACGTTGCCGGGGTTGATGCGGTATTTCGCCAGCGCCTCGGCGCAGGCCGGCTCGGCTTCCAGCAGCTGATGGCCGTTGTAGTGGAAGTCGCCGATGATCGGCACCTCCACGCCCATCATCGCCAGCCGCTCGGCGATGCGCGGCACCGCCGCCGCCGCCGCCGGCGTGTTCACGGTGATGCGTACCAGTTCGGAACCGGCGCGGGCCAGCTCGGCGACCTGCCTGGCAGTGCTGACCGGGTCCTCGGTGTCGGTGTTGGTCATCGACTGCACCACGATCGGCGCGCCGCCCCCCACCTTCACCTTGCCGATCTGCACGGCCACGCAGGGCCGGCGCAAGGCCGGCTCGGCCGGACGCGGGTTCTGCGATGCGATCTCACTCATGCAATCAACCGGAATGGCGGGTCGCGGCCACGCGCGACGATGCCCGCAAGGATACCCGATCGCGCCTGAAACCCCGTGACCGGCGAGCGCCGCCGCCCATCGGGGCGAAACCGCCAGCCCGGTGGGTTTATCTGCCGCCGGGCTGATCAAGGTCAAGAAATAGCCGCATGCATCAGGCACAATCGTGCGGCGATCACCGGGGGAAATCCGCATGCCCAATACCGAGTACTACAACGACCGCGTCGTGCGCCTGTTCCTGCTGGCCGCCGCCGTGTGGGGAATCATCGGCATGGCGATCGGCGTGTACGCCGCCGCCGAACTGATGTGGCCCGTATTCAACTTCAACATCCCGTGGCTGACCTTCAGCCGGATCCGCCCCGATCACACGTTCGGCGTGATCTTCGCGTTCGGCGGCTCGGCCTTGATGGGTACCTGCTACTACGTGGTGCAACGCACCGGCCACGCGCGGCTGGCGCTGGACCGGCTGGCCGAGTTCACGTTCTGGGGCTGGCAGCTGATCTGCGTGCTGGCGATGGTGACGATGCCGCTGGGGCTAACCCAGAGCAAGGAGTACGCCGAGCCGGAGTGGTTCATCGACATCCTCATCGCGATCGTCTGGGTGAGCTTCGGCGTGGTGTTCTTCACCAGCCTCACGCGCCGGCGCATCAAGCACATCTACGTGGCGAACTGGTATTACGGCGCGTTCATCATCGCGGTGGGCCTGCTGCACATCGTCAACAACCTCGCCTTGCCGGTGTCGATGTGGAAGTCCTACCCGATCTACTCGGGCGTGGTCGATGCGATGGTGGAGTGGTGGTACGGCCACAACGCGGTGGCGTTCTTCCTCACCGCCGGCTTCCTCGGCATGATGTATTACTTCGTGCCGCGCCAGGCGCAACAGCCGCTGTGGAGCTACCGCTTCTCGATCGTCAATTTCTGGGCGCTGATCTCGGTCTACATGTGGGCCGGCTCGCACCACCTGATGTACACCGCGCTGCCGGACTGGGTGCAGTCGGTCGGCATGGCGTTCTCGCTGGTGCTGCTGATGCCCAGCTGGGGCTCGGCGGCCAACGGCCTGCTCACCTTCAACGGCTCGTGGCACAAGCTCAAGACCGACCCGGCGGCGAAGTTCATGGTGATGTCGCTGGTGTTCTACGCCGCGGCCACCTTCGAAGGCTCGATGATGGCGATCAAGACGGTCAACTCGTTGTCGCACTACACCGACTGGACCATCGCCCATGTGCATTCGGGTGCGCTCGGCTGGGTGGCGATGATCACCATCGGTTCGCTGTACGCGATGGCGCCGCGTGCGCTGGGTCGCCCGGCGATGCATTCCAACCGCGCGATGGAGGCGCATTTCTGGCTGCACATGATGGGCACGCTGATGTACGTGGGCTCGATGTGGACCGCCGGCGTCACCGAGGGCCTGATGTGGCGCGCCACCCTGCCCGACGGCTCGCTCACCTATGCGTTCCTGGACAGCCTGATCGCGGTCAAGCCGATGTACCTGATCCGCTGGATGGGCGGCCTGCTGATCCTGTCCGGCATGGTGGTGATGGCGTGGAACCTGTGGCACACCGCCGCGGACGCGCGGGCACACCTGATCAAGCCGATTCCGGTGCCGATCCCCGAGCCGGAACCGCACCAGGTCCCTGCCCCGTTGCCGGCTGTCGGTTGAGGAGCACGCCATGGCATTCAAGCATTTCGAAGCGATCGAAAAACACGCCGGCCTGCTCGGCGTCCTGATCGCGATCTTCGTCTCGATCGGCGGTCTGGCGGAAATCACCCCGCTGTTCATGCAGGCGCACGCGGTGAAGGCGCCGCCGGGGGTGCATCCGTACGATCCGCTGCGACTGGCCGGCCGGGACATCTATGTGCGCGAGGGTTGCTACCTGTGCCACTCGCAGATGATTCGCGCGCTGCGTTTCGAGACCGAGCGCTACGGCCACTACTCCACTGCGGTGGAGTCGGTCTACGACCGTCCGTTCCAGTGGGGCTCCAAACGCACCGGTCCGGACCTGGCCCGCGTCGGCGGCAAGTACTCCGACCAATGGCACCGCCTGCACCTGATGAACCCGCGCCAGGTGGTGCCGCCATCGAACATGCCCGGCTATCCGTGGCTGGCCACCAAGAAGCTCGATGCGGCACAGATCCAGGCCAGCATGCGCACCCTGCGCCGGCTGGGCGACCCCTATACCGATGCCGACATCGCCGCCGCGCCCGCGGCTGTAAACGGCAAGACCGAGATGGACGCGCTGATCGCCTACCTGCAGGGGCTGGGGATCAAGAACGAGCCGACGCCGACGCCAGCAGCGGCCACGGCAACGGCTGCCGCCGGCACCGGAGGTGCGCCATGAATCCCGTCTGGGGCGTGGTGGCCGGGGTTTTCATCGTGCTGATGATGGTCACCTTCATCGGCATCTGGATCTGGGCCTGGCGCAGCCGGCACAAGCAGGTGTTCCAGCGCATGGCGCGATTGCCGCTGGAAGACGAACCCGAAAATGAAGACGAACCCGATACCGACACGAAGGAGGATCGCCCATGAGCGCGGGATGGTCGTGGTGGGTGATGTCGCTGATCGTGCTCAACTTCGGCGTCACGCTGTTCCTGTTCCTGTGGGGGCCGCGGGCGAAGATCCCGACCCTGCCCGATGGCACCAGCGGCCACGTGTGGGCGCACGGCACGCTACGCGAAGGCGTACGCAAGCTGCCACGGTGGTGGCTGCTGCTGTCAGCCGGCATGTTTGCGGCCGGCTTCACCTATCTGGTGCTGTATCCGGGTTTCGGCAACGACAAGGGCACGTTGGGCTGGACCTCGCACGCCGAACTGGCGCGCGACGTCGCCGCCAACGATGCCAAGCTCGACGCGCTGACCAGGCGCTTCGACATGTATACGGTGGAGCAGCTCGCCGACGACCCGGAAGCGCAGCAACTGGGCCAGCGGCTGTTCGAGGACAACTGCGCGGCCTGCCACGGTCGCGCGGGCAAGGGCAATCAACTGGTCGGCGCCCCCGACCTGACCGACCACGACTGGCTGTACGGCGGCGACGGCAAGGCCATCACCGCTTCGATCCAGGGCGGCCGGCAGGGAGTGATGCCGCCATGGGCCAGCCTCGGCGCAGACAACGTGAAAAACCTCGCGCAGTACGTGCTGAGCCTGTCCGGCTTGCCGCACGACGCCGCCAGGGCCGCCGCCGCCAAGCCGCTGTTTGCCACCTGCGCGGCGTGCCACGGCGCTGACGGCAAGGGCAACCAGGCCATCGGCGCGCCGAACCTCACCGACCACGTCTGGCTGCATGGCGGCAGCGTCGCCGACATCGAGCGAACCATCGGCGGCGGTCGGCAAGGCCACATGCCAGCCTGGAGCCCGCGGCTCACCGACGACCAGATCCACGTGCTGGCCGCCTGGGTCTACCACCTGTCGCACGAACACGATGTCGCCGCGCAGTAACCGCGTCGCCACCGCCGCATCGGCCTGGTATCGCCAGCCGGTGCTGTGGCTGGGCATGGCCGTCTTCATCGGCTCGCTGGCCGGCTGCGTGTGGATGGTCGTGCTCGGCGTGCGCCACGCCGACACGCCGCTGCCGACATCGCACAAGATCTTCGACGTGCCGGTCAGCAGCCAGCACGCGCACCGATGAGCGCGCACGCGGCCTGGGCCCACCCGCAACTCGCCGGGCAGGTATTGCGTACCCGCACCGATGGGCGCAGCGAGATCGCCCTGCGGGTGGAATCGCTGCATGACGCGCGCCAGGTGTTGCGGCTGGAACAGTGGATACGCGCGCTGCCCGGCGTGCAACGTATCGCCATCGACCCCACCGCGCGCCGCGTGCGGGTGGTGTGGGACGCCGAATGCACCTCGCTGCCGGCCCTGCTCGACGCGTTCGCCGCCGTGCGCTGCACGGCGCAACCGTTGCAGCGCGACAGCATCGACGATGCCGGCGCGCGCCAGACCCACGATGCGCTGAAACGCCTGCTGGTCGCCGGCATGTGCGCGATGCAGGTGATGACCTACGCGTTCGTGATCTACATCGGCGCGGTCGATTTCGTCGACTTCACCACGCGCAGCCTGTTCCGCTGGCTCGGGCTGATCTCGACCCTTCCGGTCGTACTGTATTCGGCGCAACCGTTCTTCATCGGCGCCGTGCGCGAACTGCACGCCCGGTGCCTGGGCATCAACCTGCCGGTGGCGCTGGCGGTGGCAGTGGTCTTTCTCGCCAGCCTGTTCGACACGCTGCGCGGCAGCGGCGAAATCTATTTCGATTCGGTGAGCATGTTCGTGTTCCTGCTGCTGGGCGCGCGCTATCTCGAACTGCGTTCGCGTCTTCGCAGCGGCGCGCAAGCCGACGCGGTGATCGATACGGTGCCGCTGCTGGCCCGCCGCCGACGCGCCGATGGCGAACTCGAAACCGTGGCCGCGATCGCCCTGCTGCCCGGCGATCGCGTGCACATCGACGAAGCCGGCACGGTGCCGGCGGACGGCGTGCTGGAAAGCGCCGGTGTGCAGGTGGACGAGGCGCTGCTGTCGGGCGAATCCCGCCCGGTCCGGCGCCGCCGCGGCGAGCGGCTGCTGGCCGGCAGCGTGCTGCTGTCCGGCCCCGCCGAATTGCGGGTGGAACACAGCGGCGAGACCACCACAGCCGCCCGCCTGGGCGCCCTGGCCCGCCGCACGCGGCAGGCGCGCACGCGGGTCGCCGGCGACAATCCGGAGGTCGGTCGCTTCGTCGGCCGCGTGCTGCTGCTGACGGTACTCACCGCGCTCGGCTGGCTGCTGGTCGATCCGTCGCGCGCTTTCGACGCCGCCATCGCCGTGCTGGTGGTGGCCTGCCCCTGCGCCTTCGCGCTGACCCTGCCGCTCACGCTGACCCGTGCACTGGGCGTGCTGGCACGGCACGGCGTACTGGTCACCGACACCGCCGCCATCGCCACCCTGGCCCGCATCGACAGTGCGCTGTTCGACAAGACCGGTACGCTCGGCGTGCCGCAACTCACCCTCGCACAGGTCGAACCGCAACGCGGCGACAGCCGCGAACAGGTGCTGAGCTGGGCCGCCGCACTGGCCGGCGAAAGCGCGCACCCGCTGGCCCATGCGCTGGCCGATGCGGCGCGCGGGCACGGCCTGCCGCCACGCGCACATCACGTGCAGGTCCAGGCCGGCGCCGGCATCAGCGGGGGCATCGACGGCCGCCCGCTGCGCCTGGGCCACGCCGGCTTCGTACTCGCCCTCAGCGGCCAGGACGTACCGGAAGCATTGCGGAGCGCGCTGCTGCTGGGCGATACGCAAGGCATCGTCGCGGCCTTCCATTTCGCCGAACAACCCCGCGCCGACGCGCGCCGCACGCTGGATGCGCTGCGTGCGCGCGGCATCGCGCCCAGCATCGCCAGCGGCGACACGGCGAACCGCGTGGCGCCGCTCGCCGCGGAACTCGGCATTGCCGACTGGCACGCGCAGCAGACACCGGCGGACAAGCTGGCCCTGCTCCACGCGATGCGCGCCCGCGGCCGGGTCACGCTGGCGGTCGGCGACGGCAGCAACGACGCGCCGGTACTGGCCGGCGCGGACGTCTCCGCGGTGCTGGCCGGCGGCAGCGGACTGGCGCAGGCGCATGCCGATCTGCTGTTGCTGGATGGACGTCTGGACGGCCTGATCCATGCGCACACGATCGCCGGGCAAGTGCAGCAAGTGGTACGGCAAGGCCGCCGCTGGTCGCTCATCTACAACCTGTGCGCGGTCCCGTTCGCCGCGTTCGGCCTGGTGCCGCCCTGGCTGGCCGGCATCGGCATGTCGCTCAGCTCGCTGGTGGTGGTGCTCAACGCGCTGCGCGTCGGCCGCCATGCCGCTCCAGCGCCCGTGAGGCTGCACGCATGAACATCCTGCTGGTACTGATTCCGGTCACGCTGCTGATCGTGCTGATCGCGGTGGGTCTGTTTTTCTGGGCCGTCAACCACCAGCAGTTCGACGATCTCGACAGCCCGGCCATCCTGCCGCTGCTGGACGACCCGGCCGTCGACTCGGCAGCCGCGAAGCCGGTTGCGCCACCCACCGCCGGCACGGCAGACATCGACGCACCTGATTAGTGTCGAAACTCCGCCGGTTGGTAAAACCTATCCCCCGTTCGTGCTGAGCGTAGCTCGCGCCAGCGAGCGGAGTCGAAGCACTTCCTCGCTGGCACACTTCGACTTCGGCCTTATGGCCTACGCCTGTCCTGAGCCGTCGAAGGGCTCAGGGCGAACGGCGGCCTCCTTCGTATCATCATGGCGTAGAGTGGCAGGCAATGGTGCCCGCCCTGCAAGCGGGTCGAACCCACCCATGTTTGCCACGGATCACGACGCGGTTCCGCTCCTGGTACCGGTAGGGCAAACTGTCGTGCATGACTACCCCATCGTTCGATCTGATCGTTCTGGGCGCCGGTTCGGGCGGCATTGCCGGCGCCATTCGTGCGGCACGGCATGGCGCGCGCGTCGCGGTGCTCGAACCGCATGCGCTCGGCGGCACCTGCGTCAACGTCGGCTGCGTGCCGAAGAAGGCGATGTGGCTCGCGGCGGAACTGGCCGAAGCGCAGCCGTTGGCCGCCGAGCTCGGCTTCGACCTCAAGCCCGGCGTGCTGGACTGGCCGGCCTTCGTCGCGCGCCGGCAGCAGTACATCGCCAATATCCACGCCAGCTACCGCAAGCGCTTCGACGAGCTCGGCATCACCTTGATCGCCGAGCGCGGGCACCTGCTGGGCAACGGCCGGGTACGCGCCGGGGCGCAGCAACTGGCGGCGGCGCACCTGCTGATCGCCACCGGCGGCCATGCGCACCGGCCCGACATCGACGGCCACGAACACGGCATCGATTCCGACGGCTTTTTCGACCTGCGCGCCGCACCGCGCAAGATCGCGGTGGTCGGCGCCAGCTACATCGCGGTCGAGCTGGCCGGGGTGTTGCGGGCGCTGGGCTGCGAGGTGCATCTGCTGGTGCGCGGCGAGCGCCTGCTGCGCACGTTCGACCACGACCTCGGCGATGTCCTGCTCGAGGCGATGCGCACGCGCGGCATCGCGGTCGAGTTCGGGCATCAACTGGATCGGGTCAGCCGCAACGCCGATGGCATCCGCATCCATTGCCGCAACGGCGACGTCGCCGAAGGTTTCGACAGCCTGCTGTGGGCCGTGGGCCGGCGACCGAGCGTGACCGGTTTCGGCCTCGAAGCCGCCGCCGTCGAGCTCGACGCCAAGGGTTTCATCGCCGTCGACGCATGGCAGAACACCTCGGCCGACGGCATCTACGCGGTGGGCGACGTCACCGACGCCCCCGCGCTCACCCCGGTCGCGATCGCCGCCGCGCGCCGCCTGATGGACCGCGTGTTCGGCGGCCAACCCGAAGCCCGCCTGGATTTCAACAACGTTCCCAGCGTGGTGTTTTCGCATCCGCCGATCGGCACCATCGGCCTCACCGAAACACAGGCCCGCGCCGAGCACGGCGACGCGGTCAAGGTCTACACCAGCCGCTTCCGGCCGATGCTCGGCGCGCTGGCCGGGCACCCGGAGCGCTCGTTGATGAAGCTGATCTGCGCCGGCGACGACGAGCGCGTGGTCGGCCTGCACCTGATCGGCCCGGCCAGCGACGAAATCCTGCAGGGTTTCGCGGTAGCGGTGAAGATGGGCGCGCGCAAGCGCGACTTCGACGACACCGTGGCGATCCATCCTACGGCGGCGGAGGAGTTGGTGTTGATGGGGTGAGGGTTGGGATGGGGCGGGTTCGCTGCCTCACGGCGGCAAGTGAACCTGACCGGGACGGGGAAAGCTAAACGACATCCAGTTCAGGGTTTGGTCCATGATAACCGTGCAACGGCCAGCCGCTCGCTGACACGACCGCATCAGTCCACCGTCACGTCCGCACCCATCGCCGGCATCTGCCGGCAGTAGTCGGCCGCTTCGGCCAGCAGCCATTCGCGGAATACCTGCAGGCCACGGTGTTCCTGCGAGCGTTGCGGATACACCAGCCAGTACGCGTCCGGCACCGCCATGTAGCGATCGCCCAGCACCACCAGCCGGCCGGCATCGATCAGCGACTTCGAGGTCACCATTCGCCCCAGCCCGACGCCGAGGCCTTCCAGGGCAGCGTGGCGCAGCGCGTCGAGACCGTCGAACTGCGCCACGTAGCGCGTGGGGCGCGTGCCGCCGTAGCGGTTGAACCAGTCGTTCCAGCGCGTCGAGGGTGCCGGCTCGCCGAGCAGCGGCCAGCGCGACAAGTCGCGTGGATCGGCGTCGCCCAGCCGTGCGATCAGCGCGGGCGCGGCCACCGGCGCGATCCATTCGCCGAACAGGCGTTCGCTATGCAAGCCGCTCCACTTGCCGCGACCGTAGCGCAGCCCGACGTCCACCGCCTCGCGTTCGAAGTCCACCAGCGCGGAGCTCGATTGCAGGTTGAACTCCAGTTCCGGATGCGTGGCGACCAGCCGCGGCAGCCGCGGCACCAGCCAGCTCGACATGATGCCGGGGCTGGCGCTGAGCGTCAGCTCGTTATGGTGGTGCGTGTGATAGCGCGACAGCGCATGCTCGATGCCATCGAAGTGCTCGCCCACCGCATCGAGCAGGTTGCGGCCGTCGACGGTCAGCTTCACGCCGCGCGGTCCGCGCTCGAACAGGCGCCGTTGCATGCGTTCCTCCAGCTGGCGCATCTGGTGGCTCAACGCACTCACGGTAAGGTTTGCCTGCGTCGCAGCGCGCGACAGATTGCCCAGCCGGGCGACGAGCACAAACTGTTGCAACGGGCCCAGCGGCAGCTTTCCCATCTTGAATTTCCTTCAAGTCTGGCTTGCGAATATATCGCTTTTTAGCGGCCTATGGCGCGTGTACCTTGAGCACACCCCAAGCCCAAGCACCCCACGGAGGCTCCCCTCATGAGCTCGCTCTGGAAAGATCTGCTGTTCCTGCACGGTCACCTCACCCACGTCGATCTGGCCTGGCGGCCCGATGCGCGCAGCGAGGCGGATCGGCACAAGGCCATCGTCAAGCGCAAGTCCCGCGCCAGGAAGGCCCGGCTGATCGCGTCGGCATGCTGCATGCCGACTTGGCCGCGACTCGCCGGGCCACGCTGACCGGCGTCCGATCTTCCGTCACGCAACCGCGTGAGGGTGGCGCAGCGGCCCGCGCTTGATTCAGGCACGGGCGGCAGCCGCCTCGTCGAAAATCCGGGACGGAGGAAGTCAAGCAACAGCCAGCGACACGGGCAACGCCGACGCATGACCCGGCCAGCGGACGTGCATCAGGCACCCAATTGATTCGACCCGCAACAGGCGCTTGTCCTTCGACTACGCTTCGCTACGCTCAGAGCCTGCCCCGGACCCGATCCGGGGACGAACGGTGGATTTATCGTATTTGCGGGCCGGATCAATAAAAGCGAAGCGGCGGCAGTATCGTCTTCGCAGGCCGGGTCAACGGCTCGACGGTGCACCCGCCATCCGCTGCAACGCCGCCTGCAACACCCGGCGCAACACGCGGTCGGTCGGCGTGGACGGCGCGGTCAGCCCCATCCGTTCCAGGGCTGCGGCCTCGCCGTCGACCGGTGCGCCCGGTCGCCACAGCGCCTGTAGCAGTCTGAACCGGCCGCGCCAGTTGCTGGCCGACGCCTTCAGCCAGTTCAAGGCCGGCAACAGTTGCTGCTCGACGTCGGTGAAGTCGCTGCCGAACGGAAACTGCGGCAGCAGCCCCTTCTTCTGCAGAGGCAGCAGCGCCTCGCGCAGATGCTCGGGATGATGGCTGCGCCATGCCTCCGGTATCGCGAAATCCACGGCCAGCTTGCCGTGCGATTTCGCCTCGGCGCTCAGCACGTCGAGAAAGCGCGCGTCGCTGATCGACAGCATCGCCTCGACGCACTCGCTGTCGCTCTTGCCGCGCAGGTCGGCGACGCCATATTCGGTGACAAACAGGTCGCGCAAGTGGCGCGGGATCGTGGTCTGGCCGTAGTTCCAGCGGATGTTGCTTTCGATGCCGCCACGCACCTGCCGGGTGGCGCGCAGCAGCAACGCCGAGCGGCCGGCGGGCAGTTCGTGCGCCATCGCCACGAAGTTGTACTGGCCGCCGACGCCGCTGACCACCTCGCCATCGGCCAGCGTGTCGGACACCGCGGCGCCGAGCAGGGTCGCCATCATGCAGGTGTTGAAAAAGCGCGCGCCGCGCCGCTGCAGCACGGCCAGTGCCTGATGATCGCCGTACAGCTGGTTGACGTTGGCAACCGGGCACATGTCGATCGCATCGGGGTCGGCCGCTTCGGTGGCGCCGAGCCATTCGTACAAGGCCTGCGTGCCCAGAAAGAACGCGCCGCGCAGGTAGTGCCCGCCGGGCGTCGCCGGATCCAGCTCGCCGGCAGCGGAAACCTGCTCCAGCGCCGGATCGTCCCAGCTGCGGCGCTTGAGAATGCCGGCCCGCTGCAGGTGC
>Ga0307375_10006127_pt1 | contig 11182 bp, 12 predicted proteins | sample TR1MG_FD_202531 | JGI IMG/M metagenome (GOLD analysis project Ga0307375, IMG submission 202531) | Soil microbial communities from Risofladan, Vaasa, Finland - TR-1 | ecosystem: Environmental > Terrestrial > Soil > Coastal area > Acid sulfate soil | place: Finland: Risofladan, Vaasa | collected...
CTGCACCCGAGTCATGAACGTGCACGGCGGCGGCCGCTTTTCGATTTCCTTCCCGTGGATCCGCTCAAGCCCGAACAGGGCCCATGAGCTGGTCGAGTTCTGGATCGCCTCGGCATCCACATACCCGGCCATGGCCTGCACCCCTTGCGGGATGATTATTTGCAGGTGGATGTAACATCCGCCATCTGAGACGATGGTGGAAGCTCCTTTTCGGCTAAGCCACAATCCTTTGTTGGGGAAAAAGGTCGATCAGAATGATCGGCCTGTTGGTGTGGCAGAACCACCGTCAACCAAATTGAGGTTGAAGACAACGATCAGGAAATAATCAGATGAGAGCCAGTCGCAAATAGTTGTGCATTACACGACGGGGATACCAAGGTGATATGCTGCCTATGCCAAATTGCTGTCAAGCTTAGGACATCGAACAATGGTAATTACAGATCGCGCGATTGATCAGGCGTTCTCGGACCTGAAGAAGACTTGTGGCGGCGTCCGCAATGACTACTTCGGCCTTCTGTATTTGGAGCAAGAATTTGGAGTCGAGCGTGACCGGGCAATCGCACAGGTCGCGTTCGGCGGAAACGATTACGGTGTTGACGGATTCTACTTCGACGGAGAGAAGCGCAATCTCTACCTTTTCCAGTTCAAGTGGTCCGATTCACACGCACAGTTCAAGCAGTCGTTTAGCAGACTCATCGACGCCGGGATGGAGCGCATATTCGGAGCCGAGAACCAGGATCAACATCAGAACCAGCTGCTCCTTCAACTCAAGAGCGGCCTCATCGAGAATGAGGCCGTAATTGATCGCGTTTGTATCCACTTTGTGTTCACTGGGGACCCGGCGGAAGCCGATCGAAGCCAGGTACTCGACAAGCTCCGCGAGGACCTCGAGAACAAAAAGTATCTAATCGACCAGCGCTTCAGTAGACCGGTAACTATGGTGATTGAGTTTCGGTCGGCGCGAAGGAAGGTGGGCCAGACCACGCATCTCAGAAAGACCCACACCTACCCCATTAAGTTCGACGAGACCGTGACACGGAACGGCCCGGGCGGCGAAATCATGACGATAGGATTTATCCGTCTGGTGGACCTAAACACGATGTACCGGGAAATGGGCCAGCGGTTCTTTGAGCGGAACATCCGGGCGGCACTACCGGAGGATGAGGCCGTCAACAGGTCCATCCGGTACTCTCTGAAACGCATCGTGATCGATGGCAAGGAAGATGCAAAGGTCTTCGGCTTCAATCACAATGGGGTAACACTCTTTGCTGAAGCGTTGAGCGCGACGGACGGGCTACTTAACATCACGGAACCGCGCCTCCTAAACGGTGCGCAGACGGTCACAACCTTCGCGCGCTTTCTGAAGGCGAACGAGGGCAACAGGATTCTGACGGAACGGCGCGACGCGTTGGAACACATTCACGTGCTATGCCGGATCATTACCGACGCCCTCCCCGAGTTCGTAACTACCGTCACAATCAACAATAACCGACAGACCCCGGTCGATCCATGGAACCTACACGCGAATGACATGATCCAGCTCGAGTTACAGGACAAGTTCCGAGACGACCTCCGCATCTACTACGCGCGGCAAGAGAGAGCATTTGAGAACCTCAGCGATGAGGACTTAGAAGAGCAGGGGATTACGGAATATAAGGCCATCGAACTGACGCGACTTGCGCGCACATTCCTCGCGAGCGACGGCGACCTCGACAAGCTCACCCGATTCCGAGAGGTGTTTGAGGACGACCGGATCTACAGCCAGGTCTTTGACCAAGCCCGACTCAAGGCCGATTCTCGTAAGATCGTTCTATGCTACAAAGTACAGTTTCGACTTCGGCGTCTCGTGTACGACATTGTCGACAAGGGCGCGAACAAATACGCTTACGTGCAGCGCGCCCGGAATTTGCTATGGGCGCTCCTCTGCCAAGCAATTCTGAATGACTCGAAACTTGAGGAGCGTGCCGAGGACTTCGGCCGGGGACTCAGCCTCGAGGCCCAGTACACCGACTGGCTTTCCTGGTTTGCCACGACGCGATGTCGATTCATCCTTTCGGACCTCGTCGCGGATAAAACATATGCACCCAAAGCAGCCGAAGGAAACTTCAGCTTCATGCGGACGAACGCCGCTTATAAACGGTCGATGGAGATCGCGTACAAGCGCTGGCGCTGGGTTGAGAAGCGCCTAAATAAGTGAGTGCTAGCGTGCAAGTCAATGCCGAACAAAATCGTTCGACCGAAGTCAGACAAATTCATTGATTAACAACATTACAACGCCCCGTCAGTTCCAAAGTGAAGGCACGCAGATTTGCACCGTCCCGCCTTGCCGTACGTGGATATCTGCGACAGGCGTGGACCCCTAGCATTTCGTTGGGGGTCGAAATAAAATGCCATCACGCAGGTTTGCCAACTGTGGGGTTTAGGGGAGAATGATCATGGGTACTGTTAGTCATCGAAAAGGGGGATTTGTTAAAGGTTATACAAGAACAACGAAGACTAAACGTGGCTCGATAAAAAGAAAGACTGTTCGTCCGACAGTACGTAAACCTGCGACGGTGCATAGAAAGGCTAAGTAGATAGTTTGCAAGAACGGGCAGCCAATGAGTCCTGACTCAGAATCGCCCAACTCTACGAAGGGACGCCGTGGCTTTCGTTACTGGTTCCTTCGGTTGGAAGCGCTACACTTGCATTACGGCTGGTTCTTGGCAACTGGCGTAGTTTTGCTATTAGTAGGCAATGCGCTTTTTCGTCCAGGGGACGAGACGCTGGCAAGGGCCGTTGGTCTTTATCCCTGCCTAGTCCTGTGGGCGATTGGTCTCACCATGATGTGGTGGGCGAAAAGACACTCTATAACCGGGAAGTTTCTGGTGGGTTTAGCAATGGTCTTAGCACCCATTGTCCTTGGAATAGCTACTGGTGCAGACCCAAAACGCACGTCAGGAATATTTTCTATTGTGTCATCGTTGTCGATAGTTGGCGGCGTATTTGTCATGATATCCACGTGCTTATGGATGATGTACTTATATTTCACCGGCCAGAATGTTGCCAGAGTCGAACCTGTGGCTAAGAACTTGCCTAAAACGGCCGCTACCTCAAAACCACCCCAGAAATCCAAAGTTTCGAGGATTCCCATTCGATCAGTGATATCCAAAGACAAAATAATATTGATTGTGGGTGATGTTGCGGAGTTCCTCGCTCCGCGCGAATGGGTTGCAAGGCTAAATGCTCTAATTAATAAGCACAAACCAGTGCATTTAACATTGGAGTGGGAGGGGTTCCTTGTGGGACAGGACACCCCCCCAGCTTGGTTTGACTCGAACCGCGCATCAGTCTTAGGGACGCAAAGGTCCGTGCTGGCCCATATTTTCACATCCGCGAATTGCTTTGCGTGGCGAACTGTTGAAGAGTCTAATCCGACAATAGAACCAGCAATCCTTTCCCTAGAACCACCATATTGGTTTAGTGGCCCCGACTCACCTATAGAGAATGCCGTCCACGTGCCTACCCTGGACGGGTTTGGAAATAAACCCTATTACTTTTTCCCGGACTTCGTTCTTCAGATCGAAAAAGAGGTCATTGATGACGGCCGTGCTCAACACCGGTCGGGAGAACCTGACTGGTGGGACGAATTATCCACTGAACTTCAACAAAGCTACATTAAGATGCACCCTAAGACCGAATATAGATTTCGCATCGCACGCGAGGAAAAAGTGGTGTGGAGAATATTGCTGCATGAGTACAAGGCGTTCGAGTTCTTAGCAAAACCGGAAACGCTGGTGTGGAATCCCCATAGTCACCCCTTTTCCGGCCATTCGTTAGCAACGCTTGTGCCGAAAGCCCAGGTAATAAAGGAAGAGTGGCTCCATCGGAATATGGACGGGTCAAAGGACCATCGGAATAAAGACAATCCCGTCGTTAGCACAATTGAGATTGGAGTGGTTATCGTCTCACTCTACGGCAAACGCATTGGAGAGCTGTTGTTCCAAACAGATTCGGACGCGGCGGAGTTTGCAAGAGCGTTTGTTCGCTATCGGGAAGCCTTTGTTAAGGAACTGGATCCTGGTCAAAGTGAGAACGCCAATGCGTAACCGGCGCGTCGCGTGGTTATTCATAGCAATATGTGGATTAAATTGCTTTGTATCACCTGCTGAGGCTCAGCAAGCCGGATGGAGTAATTCGCCCAATAAAGAGACTTTACAAGAAAACAACGAGGTTACAGGATCAAAGAATGACGAAGCTGCTAAGCCTGCCGGTTCCACTTCACTGCCGTTGAATCCTGTAGTTCCATCGTCTGAGAAAAGCAATTCAAGTGTGTCGGTTCAACCAGGATTGACTACGCCTGTATTGAAGAGTGAGCCCAACGCAGAAAATCGATTTTCTGGATTGCTTGACCAGGTGCCAACCGAATATATAGTGACGGCGTGGCTTGTCGTCGTCGTATTAGGGATATTGCTCGGGATAACGGAGAAGCTCATCGTATTTCGGGACTTCAATGATCTGTTCCTGGTATTCCTAACGTGTATTGGGATCGTCGCTACACTCTACTTATTGACAACGACAAAGCAGGGAGAACCACCAATATTAGTAGGAACAGTGTTCGGTCTCACCGTTGCAGTGTTGCTTTGGATAGTAGGTAGGACAATTTCTGATAATCGTAATCTGCTCCTCTTTCCTATTGCCCTGATTACAAAACTCACCCTATCGGTATTTTTTCTCGTAGTTTTTATTGACTTCGTTACCCCAACAGGGAAAACGATGGCGAAGCGAGCGTCCAAACGGCATGTATCATTCATTGGACTACTTCTCTTAGCACCGCTCATATTCGCCTTGGTACGAAACAAGGAGGGAATATTCAATCCTATGCAGTCACTTGGTGGAAAGTTTAGGGCTAGGATATAAGGTAATTGTCAACGCCCACTGTTGCAAAGTTACAATCGTGCAGAACATCTGTAGACCATTATCTTTTACCCAGGAGAACGACCATGAAGCAATACACATGTGATGTCGCAGTATCGGGTCAGGGCGTTGCCAAGGGCGTAGTGGTTTGGCTTAAGTCTCCTAGCCATTCGGAGGCGAAGCAGGTTGGGCAAACTCAATTTCCAGGAAAGACAATTGTTTCGGTTTCTAACCTCAAGGAAAAGAAGTGAGAAGGAATGCCGTATAGAGTGTACCCGGGCGCCAACAATGTAGTAAGCCTTCGCCGCTACCCCGAACAACGCGCCCGGGAGCCTTGTTGAGGAGGCCGCAATGGTGGGCTAGGTCGAGCCTGTCACAACTGACTCCCCACTGGATACCTCGACAGGGTTTACGATTGGGGAACAGCATAAACACAAGCCATACCTCCTCTACGGTCAAATGCTAGAGATCGTGATTGGGAACGAGAGAACTCAGCATTGAGGCAGTTCTAATGTGGATTCCACCGTGTATGTTGACAGTAACTCCGGTAAAGACAGGGAAAATATGTTGATTCTCTGCTCGAGGAATTGGAGGGTGAGTTCAGCCACGGGGAATGACCTAGACCGATCCTGTGCCCGGATACGGTGAAGGTCGATGTTTGGCCTGAGGCTGGATCACAGAAATCCGGCAGTTGATCACCACTTGCTGGTGATCACACTTCGTTTTCCCCAGGGGAAAACAGAAACGGCCCTCCATGAGCGGAGAGCCAAAAGGAAGTGGTGGCCAAGGGCGGAATTGAACCACCGACACACGGATTTTCAGTTGTTATTTACGGTGTAAATCGCTGTACTAACGGCCCGCCCTCACTCGTACAAGCTCGGCAAGGCTCGCCGAGTGTTCTACGTTTTCCCTACGTATGAAATAACGGATTCGTCGTATGCGCCAAGCGCCACCGAATGATGCGCCAAGCCATCGCTGGCCATGGAGGGATGAAGCAGCGACTCTGCTGCCTTAGCTGTCAGCGGGCTTTGCGAAATTGCCGACAAGTCAACGACTGAAAGTGCCACCACCCCCAAATGCGTTGGGGGTGTAGGTGGTAGTTCCGCTGGGTCCATTGTAGGTGCCACCACCCCCAAACGCATTAGGCGTGTAGGTGGTAGCCCCGCTGGCTCCATTGTAGGTGCCACCACCCCCAAACGCATTAGGCGTGTAGGTGGTAGTTCCACTGGGTCCGTTGTAGGTGCCACCACCCCCAAACGCATTAGGCGTGTAGGTGGTAGTTCCACTGGGTCCGTTGTAGGTGCCACCACCCCCAAATGCGTTGGGCGTGTAGGTTGTTTGCGCAGCTGCGACAGAGCAAAGGCCACAAAGTAAAAGAATTAAATATTTCATATCAACCTCCTGGAGGTTTAGCCGCTTATCTGCTTACGACGGATAATATTCAGCATACACCGTAATCTATGTAACCGAAGTACTAGTCTAGGCGTCGATTTGCTTAGCGACATGACGCCGCGCCCGATTCAGGTGGTATCGTATGTCTCCAAGTGTGCCCTCGAACAACTTTGGCGAGTATGCAGATGTCCCCTGCCAAGGCTTTCCCTCGTTGTCCGTTGGGTAGCGAAGCTGCTGATGTGCAATTCGATCGTGAGCTTCCATTAGGTCTTGCACGTCACGGCTCGGTTCAACAGGTTCGGCGGCGAAAGGAACTTGATAGCTAAGTCCAGGCACCAGGGCATTCAACCGCTGAGCTAGTTTCGGCAAAGTGTGATGGCCACTATTTGAATTCGGCTCCAAAGTCTTGAGGCATCCCTTGAGACAAAGCTCAACCGCGTGGAATGTGAGGAATAAGACCACCTGACCGCGTTGAAACGAAGACTCCCACTCACCGAGGACAATTTGCGTGTTTAGATTCTCCGCTGCATCAAGATAAGCATCAGAGCGCTGAAATAACTCCTCTGGCACTTGGTCGATCTTCAAGGGCATTTGAATATCCACTGACGCTCCTTCGACGCCGAACTTGAAATAGCTGCCAAATTGTCAACAATACCGATTCCGCTGACACGTTCTTGCCCCCGTTGCTGTAACAGGGGAGCCTACCTGGAGTTGCCTGAGCGATGAGTACGGCGCTTCGTGGGAATGCAAATTGACCGGTCAAGGTCTCGGTTGACGATACATGTCTATCTGCCACCTCGGATCGCCAACAATATGATTTAGTGCAAAGGCTGCTTCTGTGTTGGTGAGATTAAACCGCTTCCTGATTCTTGGCATATACCGTAACTGAAAAATCACACTCAGGCCAAACCAAAAGACTGCACTCACAACTATCCACAGAAGACCTGGACCTGGGCCGTCGATGATCCAAACGCCAATGGTCCCGACTATAAAAATAACCATTCCCGCTAAAGACATCTTCGCAAATCGCCTTGCTTTTATGCTGTAGATCGACAATTCGGAAAATAAATCTATGGCCGATTTGATCGCGTCGGGAGACGGATCGAGCGTACGGTCGACTGAGGAATTAAATACCTCCCGAAGTGATCCGTGCTTTCCAGACCACCCATAAACGCGACACACCTCCTTTGCTAGGGCAAACTTGAAAATCTGCCCTTGTTGATATTCGGAGAAGGAGTTCACAATGCCTCAGCACAAGTCGATCTCTCGTTCGTCGTACCCAAGACCTGCGAATACAATCATACTCCTGCGAATAGATCTGCACGTACAGTGGGGAATGACGTAATGGAAAAGGAATACGGAAAAATCTCCGAGGATCAGTTCCGGCGACTTGTAGCAAACTCGGCGTGGTATGAGGCGGTGAAACGGGCGAAGCTTGAAAACTTTCGCTTCCACGATTTGCGGCATACCTGGGCCTCGTGGCATCGTCAGTCGGGAACATCGACCGATGAGCTAAAAGACCTGGGCGGCTGGAAGTCGCGCGTGATGGTGGATCGCTACGCCAAGTTTGCAACCGAGCATCTAGCGGTCGCGGCGGCCCGGATTGAATCGGGCCTGTTGGTGCAAAACGTAGGGAATGTCCTACGTTTTCCCTACGGTGGCGAACGAAGACAAGGTTAGACAACTGCTAACCCGTTGAAAGTTGGTGGCCAAGGGCGGAATTGAACCACCGACACACGGATTTTCAGTCCCCCGGTCTGCGTTTCGGGACCGTCGAACATAGCGGCGCGGCGCTCACCGCTGCTTCGGCGCTATGCCACGTCCGCGGGGCGCTTTCGGTTTCACTCGCACGCGTTTAATAGCGCGTCGGTACTCAATTCCACGTCGGACCAGCTCGTGAATGAGCGCCGCGATGAGTGCAATGTGATCCGGGACCGTCCCTATCGCCTTGTAGTTGCTAAGCGAGTTCGGATTAAGCTTAAGGAGCGCGGCGAATTCTCGGAGAGAGAGTTTGGCGCCCTTTAGCTCAACCCGAAATTCATCGTAGGTCATATTGAAAACACACTAATTTATGTGTACCCTTGTATATTGAGAAACCTGAGGAGGCATCATGGTATCGGGAAAAGAAGCGAAGCGCGTCGGTATCTGGATTCGGGTCTCAACCGAGGACCAAGTGCGAGGCGAAAGTCCCGAAACGCACGAGCGCCGAGCCCGGCTCTACGCTGAAGCTAAAGGTTGGAACGTGGTCGAGCTCTACCGTCTCGATGCGATGTCCGGGAAAGCGGTCAGAGACTACCCTGAGACAAAAGGCATGCTTGAGGACATCCGCTCAGGCCATATCACCGGTCTCATCTTCTCCAAACTTGCAAGACTCGCGCGGAACACGAAAGAGCTTCTCGAATTCGCGGAAATCTTTCGAGAGTGCGATGCCGACCTCATCTCACTTGCGGAATCGATCGACACATCAACTCCTGCTGGCCGCCTGTTTTACACCATGATTGCGGCGATGGCGCAGTGGGAACGTGAGGAAATCGCCGAGCGCGTCGCCGCATCGGTTCCAATCCGGGCAAAGATGGGCAAGCCCCTGGGCGGCCAAGCCGCCTACGGCTACCAGTGGAAGGACAAGAAGCTTGTTCCGGACGAAAAGGAAGCGCCGGTCCGAAAGCTCATGTATGAACTATTCAGGGAACACAAAAGGAAGAAAACGGTTGCCCGTATCCTGAACGAAAAGGGGTACCGTACCCGGAATGGATCGAAGTTTTCCGACACAACCGTTGATCGACTGCTCCGTGACCCCATCGCCAAAGGTACTCGCCGGGCAAACTACACAAGGTCGAGCGACAGCAGCAAGGCCTGGGAACTGAAGCCGGAGAGTGAGTGGATACTTCATGACGTGGAAGCGATCGTCTCGGAAGATCTTTGGAGCGAGTGCAACGCCGTTTTAGACGCGCAACGGGAGAAGGGTAAGCGTACGACACAACGGACCATCCAACTCTTCGCAGGGCTCACGTATTGCGCCTGCGGGCCGAAGATGTATGTCCTATCGAATAGCCCCAAGTACACCTGCCAGAAGTGCCGGAACAAGATTCCGAAGGACGACCTCGAAGCCGTTTTCATCGAGCAGATTAAACACTTCTCCATTTCCCCGGACGAGATCAGCGCGCACCTGGAACGGGCGAACATCACGATTCGTTCCAAGGCTGAACTGCTCAAAGTCCTCGAAGCCGAGCGCCAGAAGCTTAGCGGTGAGATTGACAAGCTCCACGACCTCTACCAATCCGGGATGATCGACAAACACGGATTCGGCGCGAAGTACCACCCTTGGGCCGACCGTCTCCGCCAGCTTGACGACGAAATCCCGGCCGCGCAGGCCGAGCTCGACGTAATGAAGATCGGGCACCTTTCCGAAGAGGAAATCATCCTGGGAGCGAAAGACCTCTATGAACGATGGCCCAAGCTCCCGGAGGAGGAGAAGCGTCGGATCATCGAAGCCATCACCGATAAGATCATCGTCGGTAAGGACGAGGTTGAGATCAACCTCTACTACGCCCCTCCGGCTCCGCCCTCGGGGCGTAGTGACGGAACCCCAAATAAATCAGGGGGCAGCGCTCCCCCTAATACCCCCTCAAACCGCAGCAAAAGAGCAACGAATCCTCAGGGGTTCATTGCGGCGATCAACTGGAAACGCGCAGGGAACTCGGCTTGCCGCGCCGCGCGCGAAATCGCCACATACCCGGACTCCAGCGGGCCGCGCAGCATTTCCAGAACCCTGCGCTCGAATTCGGGAAGTTCGTCCAGAAACAGCACACCGTGATGGGCAAGCGAAATTTCCCCCGGGCGCGGATCGCTGCCGCCGCCGACCAAGGCCACGCTGGAGGCGGAGTGGTGCGGCGCGCGAAACGGTCGGCGGCGGAACTGCTCGAGGCGAAACCCGCCCGATCCCAGCGATTGCAGTGCCGCCGACTCGAGCGCCTCGCTGTCGCTCATCGGCGGGAGTATCCCGGCAAAACGCGCCGCCAGCATGGACTTGCCGGTGCCTGGCGGACCCGCCATGAGCACACTATGCCCGCCGGCGGCCGCGATTTCCAGCGCGCGTTTGGCCTGCATCTGGCCTTTGACGTCGGCGAGGTCGGGGTAGTCCGGCGCTGTCGTGACCGCAGTTTCCGCGACGTAAGGCTGCAGACTTTCTCTCCCGCTTAGGTGCGCGCATACCTCGAGCAGGGTTTTCGCAGGGAGGATGTGCGCGTCACTGACCAAGCTCGCCTCGGCGGCACTTGCGCGCGGCAGGATGAAAGCGCGCCCGCAGCGATGCGCCGTGTAAGTCATGGCCAGCGCCCCGCGTATCGGGCGCAAATCGCCGGTGAGCGAGAGCTCGCCGGCGAACTCATGTTCCTCCAGCCTGTTTGCGGGTATCTGCCCGGAGGCGGCAAGTATGCCCAAGGCGATGGGCAGGTCGAAGCGTCCGCTCTCCTTGGGCAGGTCGGCGGGGGCTAGGTTGACGGTGAGGCGGCGGGCAGGAAATTCGAAGCGCGCGTTGACCAATGCTGCGCGCACCCGGTCGCGGGCCTCCTTCACCTCCGCCTCGGGTAGACCGACGATGGTGAAACTTGGCAAGCCCCCGGACAGATGGACTTCAACCGTGACTTCGGGCGCATCCATGCCGGAAAGCGCGCGGCTGTGCAGCACGGCGAGCGACATGTCGGTCAGGTGTTCGGCTTGGCAACCCTGGCTTCGAGTTCGGCAACCCGCGACTCCAAAGCGCTGAGCTGCTCGCGCGAGCGCGCGAGCAGCTTGGCCTGGACGTCAAACTCTTCGCGCGTAACCAGATCCAGTCGGGCAAAAAAACTTGCCAGCAGCGCGCGTAGGTTTTTTTCGGCGTCTTTCGCCGGGCTTT
>Ga0307375_10006128_pt1 | contig 11179 bp, 11 predicted proteins | sample TR1MG_FD_202531 | JGI IMG/M metagenome (GOLD analysis project Ga0307375, IMG submission 202531) | Soil microbial communities from Risofladan, Vaasa, Finland - TR-1 | ecosystem: Environmental > Terrestrial > Soil > Coastal area > Acid sulfate soil | place: Finland: Risofladan, Vaasa | collected...
TCGGCGCGGTGCAACTGGACGCGGCCGATTTCGCCGCCGCTGCCGCCAGCTTGAAGCGAGGGCTTGAGCTGGCACCCGACATGTTCGTCGCCCGCCTGCAGCTGGGCATTGCGCTCGAACAATCCGGGCAGGCCCACGATGCGCTGATGGCCTATTTCACCGCCGTTCGCAGTGCCCAGCTGCAGGGGCGCTGGCTGAGCGATGAAACCACGGCGCCGGCGCTGCGCGACATGGTGAAGTACGCCATGCGTTACGCCAACGACGGCCGCCACCGACTGTTCAACGGCGTGCTCGACCCGCTGCGCGAGCGTTATGGCAGCTCCGAGCTGGTGCGAGTCGAACACTGCCTGGCGATCTATTTCGCCGAGCAACCGGCGAACATTCCCGACCCACGGCAACTGCCGAAGTTTCTGTATTTCCCCGACGTGCCGAGTCAGCCGTACTACCCGCGTGAACGCTTTCCGTGGCTGGACGCGCTGGAGGCCGCCACTGCCACGGTGCGGGATGAATTGCTCGCCGTGCTGACGCAGGAGCCGGAGCTGGAGGCATTCCTCGGCCAGCAATCAGCCAGGGATCTTGAGAGCTGGTTGCGTGCCTCGGGCAATCGGCGGGCCGCATGGGATGCGTATTTTTTCTACCGCCACGGAAATCGCTACGACGAGCACTGCGCGCGCTGTCCGCAGACCACCGCCCTGCTTGATGCGATGCCGCTGGTGCGTGTCCGCGACCACGCGCCGGAGACACTGTTTTCGGTATTGCGGCCCGGTACGCACATCCTGCCGCATCGTGGTGTCACCAACACCCGCCTGGTTACCCATCTGCCGCTGATCGTTCCGTCCGATTGCGCCATCCGCGTGGGGGGCGAGGATCACGTGTGGCAGGAAGGGCGCTGTGTCACGTTCGACGACACCTTCGAGCATGAGGCCTGGAACGACAGCGACGAAACGCGGGTGGTGTTGATCTTCGACAGCTGGAATCCTGATCTCAGCGAAGCGGAACGTGCCGCCGTGACCGATCTGGTCGAGGCGATCGGCGACTTCAACCAGGCCTGCGAGTTGCCTGCCGCTACCGTCTGATGGCGGAGTCTGTCGCCACGGCTGCCGGCAAAAAGCGTCACGGTCGGACGCTTTTTGCTCCCCTGTCGGGCCGGTTGGCTCAGTAGCGCGGCACGTCCGGATCGATCTCGGTGGCCCAGGCGTCCATGCCGCCTTCCACGTTGTGCACGTTGCTGAAGCCGTGCGCGACGAAGCGTTCGGCGATGCCGCGGCTGGACATGCCGTGGTGGCAGATGAAGGCCAGCGGCGTGTCCTTGGGCAGCGTGGCGAGGCTCTCGTAGCCTTCGTCTTCCAGCACGCGCGCCTGCGCCAGCGGCGCGGCGAGGGCGCGGCCCTGGGCGGGACGCACATCGATCAGGGTGATGTTGCCGCTGGCCAGCAGCGACTGCAGTTCGTGCACGCTGAGTGACTTGACCTCCTGGGTACCGGGGAACTTCAGGCTCAGGCCTTCGCCCTGCACGGTGGAAACCCAGTCGATCACGATGCCCCGGGCGCGTTGTGCGCTGGACGGATCGAAATGCACGTCCAGGCCGTTGGCGTGCGTCACGATATCGTGCACACCGGCCGGCGCGAGCTGGAAGCCCGCGCTGTGATCGGGGCCGATCTCCAGGTGCAACACGACGCCCTGCGCATTGGTCATGCCCTGGCCGATCGCCTCGGCGGCGGCATCGGTGATGGTGATGGTCGGTGGCGTGCGGTCCGGGGGAGCAACGCCAAACAGCGTGTGCAACTCGCCGCTGCCATACATCTGGTGGATGATGTCGGAGCCGCCGACCAGTTCGCCTTCCACGTAGAGCTGTGGAATCGTCGGCCAGTCGCCATAGAGCTTGATGCCTTCGCGAATGTCCGGGTCGTCCAGCACGTTCACGGTGTGGTACTCGGGCAACAGCTCGTTGAGCGTGTTGGTGGCGGCGGCGGAAAAGCCGCACATCGGTTGCTGGCGGTTGCCCTTCATGAACAGCACCACGCGATGCTCGGCGAGCAAGGCCTGGATACGTTCGCGGGTGGCGGGGTTGAGCGACATGACAGGTTCCATCGATCGGCAGGGAGACTGCCGATGATACCGCGAGCGCCCCTGTGCTCGTGTTCGTCGCATCTGTCATTGACAAGTGACCAGCAGTCACTTATAAATGACTCATGGTCACTGAAACTCCGTCGCCGTTGGGGCCTCGCCGCCGTGCGGTCAGTGCCGACCTGAAGGATCGTCGTCGCAGCGAGATCCTGCAGGCGGCGTTGCAACTGTTCGCGCGGCAGCCGTACGAGACGATCACGATGAGTGGCGTCGCCACGACGGCCGGTGTCGCCAAGGGCACGCTCTATCTGTATTTCCCCACGCGTGAGGCGTTGTTCCTGAACCTGCTCGGTGAGCACTACGCCGCCTGGTTCGACGCGCTCGATGCGCGGTTGCGCAAACCGGGCCTGACCGCGTCGGGCTGGGCTGACTGGGTCACGCGCGAGCTGGCGGCCCGGCCGTTGTTCCTGCGGCTGGTCGCATTGCTGCATGTGGTGCTGGAGCAGAACGTGCCGCTGCCGGAGGTGCTCGCCTTCAAGCGCCAGCTGGCGCAGCGGGTCGGGTCCAGCGGTGCTGCGCTGGAGCAGGCCTTGCGGCTGCCTGCGGACGCGGGCAGTCGACTGCTGCTGTGGTTGCAGGCGATCGTGCCCGGGCTGGCGCAGATGAGCGCGCCGGCGGCGCCGTTGCGCGCGGCTGTCGAGGCGGATGAACAACTGGCTGGATTGCTGATCGACTTCGCCACCGAAATGCGCGCCCTGCTGGCGGCGGTGGTACATGGCATGCAGGGCAAGACGGAGACACGTTCATGAAGACTTCCCTGGCGGGCCACACGGCTCTGGTCACCGGCGCGTCCAGCGGTCTGGGCGTGGCTTTCGCACGCGAGCTGGCGCGGCACGGTTGCGCACTGGTGCTGGTGGCGCGCAGCGAGGCGCCGATGCAGCAACTGGCAACCGAGCTGCGCACCGCCGGGGCGACCGTGCACGTGCGTCCGACCGATCTGACCGACCCGACGGCGCGTGCGGCGCTGGTGGCCGGTCTTGCCGCTGAAGGCATCGCGATCGATGTGCTGGTCAACAACGCGGGCTTCGGCGTGTTCGGCGCGTTTGCCGATACCGAGTGGTCGCGGCTGGACGCGATGCTCGCCGTCGACGTGGTGGCGTTGACCCACCTGACCCGGCTGTTCGTGCCGGGGATGCGCGCGCGCGGCTTCGGCCGCGTGCTGCAGGTGGCTTCCACCGGTGCGTTCCAGCCCACGCCGACCTACGCTGCCTATTCGGCGGCGAAGAGCTACGTGCTGGAGTTCTCCTACGCGCTGGATGCGGAACTGCGTGGCAGCGGCGTGCGCTGCGCCGTGGTCTCGCCGGGCGTGACCGCCACGCAATTCCTTGAGGTATCCGGCCAGCGTCTCACCTGGTACCAGCGGCTGACCCGGATGCAGGCACCCGCCGTGGCCCGGCAAGGCATCGAGGCGATGCTGGCCGGACGCAGCGGGATCGTCACCGGCGTGTTCAACGCGCTGATGGCACACTCGACCCGGTTGATGCCGCGCCGTATTTCGGCGCGGGTCGCTGGCTGGCTGATGCGCAACTGAGTCGAGCGATGCACCAGTTTGCGGCGCCGCACGTGCCCGCTCAAATCGTCGGCGCGGCCTGCTGCTTCAACTTCTCCAGCAGCTTGCGGTCCTCCTTGTTGGTGTCGCCGCCACCGTAGATCAATGCACCCGAAGTGTAGGTGCTGCCAAACGTGGCGGCCGCCACGAGCACCTGCTTCACGGCGTCGGCGAACTGCGCCTGGCCCAACGGTGGCAACGGGTGGATGAACACGCTCCACACGATGCCATTGCCGATCGCGTAGCGCGCATCCAGCGCGGCGTCGAAGTCGGCCTGCAACATGCGTTTCAGGACCGCCTCGTCCAGCGCATCGACGCGCGCGATCGGCGACATGATGCGCATGCGGCCGGCGTGCTCGTCGCCGACCAGGATCAGGCTGTGCCCACTTGCCGTGAACTGTGCGACGTTGCCCTTTATCTGCGCCTTCGGGTCGATCTTGCGCACCAGGTCGAACAACCTGGCCAGGGTCATGTCGCCCGGCAATCGCTCGATCTGCGATGCCGGCGGCGCCTTCTGGCCAGCCCCCGGTTCTTGCGGAATCTTCGCCTGCACCAGCCCCGACCACCAAACCGCACCCAGCAACACCCCTATCCGCCAATCCATGGAAGTTCTCCCCGGCGACCGCAACGGTCAGCCCGCAATGTACCCAACAATGCGCGGTGCCGCCAGCGCATGCCCCCGCGGTCAGCGCCTCAGCCACGAAGCGGAACGAATCGTACGGTGTCGGATTCCATTTGTAAGGACACCTTTCGGGGCGCAGCTGGTTCAGGCCGCGGGGCGCAATTCAGCCAGGTCGCGTCGGCGCTGTGCCAGCGGCATGAGCGCCAATGCGCTGGCAGGCGAGGGCCAGATCAGTTCCCGGCTGGCGCGACCCAGAGCGGTCGGTTGCTCGCTCCAGTGGATCAGTTCCATGGCGCCGGTATGGTCTTCGACCAGCGCCGTGCAGTGCTCGACCCAGTCACCGTCGTTGAGGTAGAGCACGCCGTCGACTTCGCGCACGTGACCGAAATGGATGTGGCCGCAGATATGGCCGTCGAAGCCGCGCTCGCGGGCATCGCGGGCAACCCGTTCCTCGTAGGCACGGATATACGCCAGCGCCATGCGGACCCGTGATTTGACGATGATCGAGAACGGCAGATATGGCAATTCCGTGCGCTGTCGCACCGCATGTACGCGACGATTGCTCCAGCAGACCAGGCGATGCATCGCTTCGCCCAGGTGCTGCATCCAGCTGCGGCCGATCCGCGCCGGATCGAATTCGTCGCCGTGGCTGACCCGGTAGCGGCGGCAGTCGGCGCCGACATGCACGGCGTCCAGTTCGATCCGCACGCCGCCAAAGCGTTGTCCATGCAGGCCACGCAGCGGAGCATCGTGGTTGCCGGGGATATAGACGACGTCGACTCCGCGGCGCGCCAGCGCGAATATCTCGGCGATCACCGCGCTGTGCCCGGCGCTCCAGCACGCATGCCTGTCCAGCGCTTCCATGTCGATGATGTCGCCGACCAGGTAAAGCGTTTCGCAGCGCAGTTTGCGCAGGAAGTCGAGCAGATAGGCCGTCTTGCAGTCAGCAGTGCCCAGATGGACATCGGAGATGAATGCGCTGCGGCAGCGGTAGGTCGTCATGGCGCGGATTCCCGGTGGTTGCCGGGGCCTCAGTCTCCGGGCGCAACGTCACCGGGCGATGGCGGGCAGGTTGCAGCAGTGTTGCGGCGGCGGCGCGGCCAGGTGGGCTAATTCGCCGGTCGCAGGGCTGCGCGCACCACCGGCACGATGGCGTCCACCCACAACGCGTACTGTTCCGCCGAGGGGTGCAGGCCATCGACGGCGACCAGTTCGGGGTGCCTGCGCGAGATAGCGGTGACATCGACGAAGCGGGCGCCGGCGCGGGCCGCTTCGTCGCGCGCAATCGCGTTGTAGACGTCCAGCTGATGGGCGATGCGGGCGGTGTCGCGGCCGAGTTCACGGGCGAAACGGGTGACGCCCCAGTCGGGGATCGACACGATCACCACGCGTGCGGCGCGATGGCCGGCCAGCGCGATGGCGCGCGTCAGCAGGCGTGCGAACTGCCGACGATAATCGCCGGCAGCGCGGCCACGGTACTGGTTGTTCACGCCGATCTGCAGGGTGACCAGATCGTACGGCGGGGTCAGGGTTGCCGCATCGATGCCTTGTGCCAGTTCGTCGGTGGTCCAGCCGGTGACCGCGACGACAGCCGACTCGTCGACCGCCGCCCCGGCACGCCGCAAGCGGCGCACCAGTTCCGCCGGCCAGCAAGCGTGTGCGGGCACGGCTTCGCCGATGGTGTACGAGTCGCCCAGGGCGAGGTAGTGCAGCATCGGGATGGCGGGCGGTGCGCCTGCCGGGAGCAGGGGGCGTGGCGTATCGGCAGGCAAGGGTGTCAGGCCATCGCAACGGATCGCTGCGCCTGATCCTGTGCCATCCGCGTCAGCACACGTTCGATCCGCACGAACACTTCGCGCAGCTGGGGCGGGGGCGGCAGCAGGGTCAATCGCATGTGGTGGCTGCCCGGCACATTGAAGCTGCTGCCGGGCACCACCAGCACCGATTCCTCCTCCAGCAGGCGCAGCGCGAACGCGTTGTCGTCGAACATGGCGAAGCGATCGCTGCGCACCTGCGGGAACGCATACAGTGCGCCGTCGGGTGTCACCAGATCCAGAAAATCGCTGGCCGCAACGCCCTCCAGTACGGCGCGACGGGCCTCGTGCAGGCGACCGCCGGGCGCGGTCAACGTGCCGATCGTCGGCGCATCCAGCAAGGCCGGCAGCACTGCCCATTGCGCGGTCACGTTGGCGCACAGCCGCAGCGCGGCAAGCAGCTGCAGCGCATCGCGATACGACGCCGAGCGTGCGGGGTCACCGGAAAGGCTCATCCAGCCGACCCGGTAGCCGCAGGCACGGTGCACCTTGCTCAGGCCGCCGAAGCTGATGCACGGCAGCTCGCCGGCCATCTCGGCCAGCGGCTGGAATGTCGCGCCGTCGTACAGGATCTCATCGTAGATCTCGTCGGAAAGCAGCAGCAGCCGGTGGCGTGCCGCGATCGCCACCAGCCGCTCCAGCAGCGCACGCGGATAGACCGCGCCGGTCGGGTTGTTCGGATTGATCAGCACCAGCGCACGGGTACGCGAAGTGATCAGCGCCTCGATCTCGTCCGGATCGGGCTGGTGGCCGTGCCGGGCGAGGCAGCGGTAATAGCGTGGCCGACCGCCGTTCAGGATGGTGGCCGCGCTCCACAACGGGTAGTCCGGGCTCGGCAACAGTACCTCGTCGCCGGGCTGCAGCAGGGCGCGCAGGGAGATGTCGATCAGCTCGCTGACGCCATTGCCGATGAAGATGCGTTCGGGGTCGGTGCCGCGTGCGCCGCGGGCACGCTGTTGCGCGGCGATCGTTTCGCGGGCGATCTCCAGCCCCTGTTCATGGCCGTAAGCCTCGCTGTCATGCAGGTGGCTGGCGATCGCCTCGCGCAGATGCGCCGGCGCCGCGAAGCCATAGCGGCCGGGGTTGCCGATGTTGAGCTTGATGATGTCGGTGCCCGCGGCTTCCAGCTCGCGGGCGCGCCGGGTCAGTGCGCCGCGGATTTCGTAGCGCACGTCCGCCAGGTGCGCACTGGGTATGATCGAAGCCAAGGCAGGCATCCTCACTAGAGCGTCAAAAGCCGGCGCCACCGCCGGTCGGTCGATGCTAGCAGCGTGATGCAGTGCAGCGCGAGCGTCCCGTGGGCGAAATCCGGGGCCATGGTCTGGCGATCCTGTGGCAGTCTGCCGGGCCGTTGCTGGCCGGGCTGCGAATCCGCCTGTGCGGCCCACTTTCCACCGCTTCCTGGCCAATGAAACTACCCCGGGCCGTCGAATCGCCGAAAAGCGGACCTCGCCCAGCTGAATTCTCGCCTGGACCACCAGCGGCCCGACAGGCTGCCGGCAGTGCATAATCCGCAAACCATGCACGCAGACACCCCTCATGAGTGATGCCGATACGATCGAACGCCTCCGACGCATCGGCTGGCGCGGCGATGCACTGCCGGCGACAGGACTGCGGCTGGCCCGCGTGGTGGTGCAGCATCGTGCCGGCTATGAGCTGCATGACGGCGAGACCTTGTTCGGCGCGCAGCCGGACGGGCGCTTCCTGAAACGGGGCATCGATCCCGGCGAGCGGCCGGTCGTTGGCGATTTCGTCGAAGTCGTCGGCGGCGCCCCACCGCGAATCGTCACCGTGTCACCGCGCCGCACGGTGCTGTCGCGTGCCGCGGCCGGGGAGCGCTACGAACGCCAGTTGATCGCCACCAACATCGATTACGTGCTGGTGCTGACCGGGCTGGACGGCGATTTCAATCCGGCGCGGATCGAGCGTTATCTGTCGCTGACCGAGGATTCCGGCGCGCAGCCGGTGGTGCTGCTGGGCAAGCTCGATACCCAGGGCGATGTGATCGAGCAGATCGAGGCACTGCGCCTGCGCCTGCCCGAACATACGCCGATCCACGCGTTGAACAGCAAGGATCCGGCCAGCGTGGCACTGCTCGCGCAGTACCTGCAACCGGGCGACAGCGCGGTACTGGTCGGCTCCTCCGGCGCGGGCAAATCCACCTTGACCAATACCTTGCTGGGTACCACCCGGATGGCCACCGCGGCGGTGCGCAGCCATGACAGCCGCGGTCGCCACACCACCACCCATCGCGCGTTGCTGCAATTGCCCAGTGGCGGCTGTCTGATCGATACGCCGGGGATGCGCGAACTCAAGCTCACCGGCGAGGAAAACCTCGACCTGTTTGCCGACATTGAAGCGATCGCCGAGCAATGCCGGTTCGCCGACTGCGGCCACGGCAGCGAGCCGGGTTGTGCGGTGCAAGTGGCATTGGACAACGGTGAGCTGACACCCGGGCGCTGGCGCAATTACCTCAAGCTGCATGATGAGCGCGAGGAACAGGCGGCCACCCTGGAAGCGCGTCTGCGCCGGCAGCGTGGCGGTCGTCCGATCGAACGGCCGCACGGCAACCGCGGGCAGCGCGAGCGGGAGTAGGAGCGCACCTCTTGTGCGCGATGCTTTTGTCGGGCGTCAGCGAGGAGCATTCGCCCACAGGGTGGGCTCCTGCGGCGTTGTCGCCTGCCAGCATCCGGCCGCATGATGCTTGGTACTACTATCGTGGCGAATGCCCACCTGGATTGCCTCATGCGCCGGTTGTCCGCGTCGTCCACCTCGTTCTACAAGCGGATTTTTCCTGCTTTCTGGTTCGGTTTCCTGGCCGTTTTCCTGATGCTTGGAGCGTGGGGATTGGCGCACTCGCATGCGCCGATCGTTCCCGCGCAGGCCATCGTGTTCCTGCTGGGTCCGTTGCTCATGGCGGGCTTCGGCTGCTTCCTGTTCAGACAGCTGGTCTTTGATCTGGTGGATGAGGTCTGGCTCGACGGCGACCGGTTGCTGGTGAAAAACCGAGGGCAGCAGATGCGCGTCGCGCTGGCCGACGTGGTCAACGTCAATGCCACGATCCTGACCAACCCGCGGCGTATCACGCTGATGCTGCGAACCGATTCGCGCTTCGGCCGCAACATCACGTTCATGCCCACCGGTTCGCGCGGATTGTCCGGCGCGTTCAGGATGGATCCGGTCGCCATCGAGTTGATCGGGCGCATCGATGCGCTCCGGCAAGGGCGCCGATGAACACGCCGGCCATCATCGTCGCACCGCAGCTGCAACGCTACATCGATCTGGACAAGCGCCTGCTCGCGGCGGTGAACGGCATCCACATCCTGGCTACGGTGGCGTGGCCGGCGTCGCTGGAGAACCGCATGATCGAGGCTTTCCGCCAGGGCCGGTTCACGTTGCCCGAGGTGACCTACGTGCGTCCGGATCTGGCCGCGGCACGTGCCGAGCTGGCAGCGATCGAGGCGGAGGCCGGCGGTGGCGATCCGCTGGATATCGACCCGCTGGGCGATTACGTGCGCCGTACCGCCGAGTCGTGGCGGGTTGCCGCCGAGATGCTTGAATCGGTCGGCAGTGCCGGCGTCACCGCACCGTCGATTGCCCTTTATGGCCGTCCGGCCGACATCATTGCCGGCAGTCGGCGCAGCAACCTCGATGCAGCGCACTACTTCGTCGAGCTGGCCGACGAACTGGGTGCCGATCTGCTGGCCGACGACAGTTGCCAGACCATGCCGGCCGAGGTGTTGCGCACCGAACTTGCCGGGAAGCTCGATGCGTTTTTCGGTGCCGGCGTGATCAACGTGGAAGTCGATCCGGAGCTCACCGCCAAGGCCGCCGCCGGTGCCACCCGCATCCGCCTGCGCGGCGGCACCTGCTTCAGCGAATATGATCGCCACCAGCTGCTTGCGCATGAGGCCTTCGTGCATTCGCTGACCGCGTTGAACGGGCGCCGGCAGCCGTTGCTGACCTCGCTGCGGCGTTCCTCGCCAAGGGTCACCGCGACCCAGGAGGGCCTGGCGGTGTTTGCCGAGCTGATGTCCGGCGCGATCGACATTACCCGGCTCAAGCGCATCAGCCTGCGCATCCTGGCGATCGACATGGCGCTGAACGGCGCCGACTTCATCGAGGTCTATCGCTTCTTCAGCGCCTTCGGGCAGACCGCGGCCGACAGTTTCCACTCGGCCCAGCGGGTGTTCCGCGGGGTACCGTTGAGGGGTGGCGCGGCGTTCGCCAAGGACAATGTGTATCTCGCCGGCCTGCTCACGGTGCATACCTACTTCCGCTGGGCGCTGAAGGAGCACCGGATGGATCTGCTGCGGCATCTGTTTGCCGGCAAGCTGGCGTTGCACGACGTGATCGCCCTGCAGCCGCATTTCGCATCCGGCATGATTCTGCCGCCGCGCTGGCTGCCGCCATGGATGCAGCATGTGCATGGCCTGGCCGGCAAGCTGGCGTTTTCGGTTTTCGTCAACGGCATCCAGATGGGCCAGGTGCAGGGCGATGAGCTGGCGCTAAGTGTTTAGCGGTAAGTTGTCGCCAGCCGGCAACGGACGGGTTCGCCCTGTCCCGGTGCTAACATCACCGCAGTCATCCGCCGTGGCGGTGGCTGCCCCCCTTCCTCAATAAAAATCGCCGCCGATGTCCCAGTCCGAAGAACTTCGCCTTGCTGCACTCGAATATCACCGTCAACCGCGTCCGGGCAAGATCAAGGTCACTCCGACTACGGCGCTGCTGACCCAGCGCGACCTGTCGCTGGCTTATACGCCCGGCGTCGCCGCCGTCTGCGACGCCATCGTCGAGGATCCGCATGCGGCGGCCGACTACACCGCACGTGCCAATCTGGTCGCTGTGATCAGCAACGGCACTGCCGTGCTGGGCCTGGGCAACATCGGGCCGCTGGCGGCCAAGCCGGTGATGGAAGGCAAGGGCGTGCTGTTTCAGAAGTTCGCCGGTATCGATGTGTTCGACATTGAGATCGCCGAGAACGATCCGGACAAGCTGGTCGACATCATCGCCTCGATGGAGCCGACCTTCGGCGGCATCAACCTGGAGGACATCAAGGCGCCGGAG
>Ga0307375_10006130_pt1 | contig 11178 bp, 8 predicted proteins | sample TR1MG_FD_202531 | JGI IMG/M metagenome (GOLD analysis project Ga0307375, IMG submission 202531) | Soil microbial communities from Risofladan, Vaasa, Finland - TR-1 | ecosystem: Environmental > Terrestrial > Soil > Coastal area > Acid sulfate soil | place: Finland: Risofladan, Vaasa | collected...
CCTGATTACGCCTGGATTCGCGAGGCACGTTCGAAATTGCTGAATTCGTTTGGTGAGGAGTTCACGAGGATTGAGAGATTCGCACTATCGACCAACGTATCGCGACAAGGCGTGTTGGATCCTCACACCATTCGTCCCGACGCATACCGCCCCCTACGTGTTCAAGAGTTCATGGATACCGACTATCCGATCTACAACAATCTATGGTATACCGATTTGTCGCAATTTGGACGGCTTCAAAGGACGCTGCTCTCGTATTGGCCAGTTGATTTCTACCGCCCACGTTTCGAGCGCTTTTGCCGCTCTGAGAACCGCTTCGTCCCATCTATGGATGCTACAGAAGAGAACTTGGTCTTTCCAAACACCACCATCTCTGTAATTCCCGAAACGATCAAGAGAGGATCCGCAATCGTCTTCCAAAAGAAGGACTTCTTCCCACCGCCGACAAGTGAGCAGATCAGGACTGGTGAGGAGTTTGATGTAGACGATAGGCTTGAGGAGGTACCATTGGTGGAATCTGTGCTCCCAAATCATTGCACATGTGACGATTTGGCGCCGGAAAGGACTGGCATAGTTGACGATCAATATGAGGGCAAGAAGGCTAGTGGTGGCCGTCTCGATCGATACTTTGCTCCAATACTCACTGAAGAAGAGATTGCTCTCTTGGATATGTTGAAACAGGAACCGCTCATCGAAGATCGCGAAGGACTTCCCATCGAAACGCTCTCTTCACGTCAAAGGATCTCAACGCTTGAAAATCACATCAAAAGTGCACTACCTGGAGCAACTTCCTTCTACAACTGCGCGCCAATCGATTCGGAACGAAACGAAGAGAGACTTGACGATCTCACCTCCGTGTTGAAATCCTTTTCCAGCCTCGTATCTGATTCTTGGCAAACGCTATTCGATCATTACTCCCGAGTGGAGAGAAGGAGGAGGAGACTGAAGAGAGAGGAGAAGGCGAGATCGACTGGAAACGCAGCTTCTCCTTCTGATCCCATTCATAGCGACTCGTCATACCCCGTTATTCGACATGCTACTGCTTCAAATAACATGTCATTGGATCCCGAGTCAATAGTGAGCGCTATAGAGGACAAGACATCGTCACAATTCCCAATCGCTTCTTCGTCAGTCTCCACTGTTCCTGTTGTTGGTTCTGGTGCTGCTGCTGCAACATCATCATCATCTTCTTCTTCACATGAACCTGGATTTCGAATGGAATACTCAGCTGAGGAGTCTAGGTTGAGAGAGGACGTGGCGAACTTTTTCCGTCTTCCTACCGATTCTGTCGCTGCAGTTGCTGTTGGTGGTGGTGGCGCTGCTGCTTCTGGTTCTTTGGAGGCGCGAGCATTAGGTGAGGAGGGAGTTCGCGTCATTGGAGAGGAGGACAACGTGAGAGATCATGAAGCGGCAGCGGGGCTTTGGAATCCCGATCCTCTGCCCACGATGATGAAGAAGCAGCAGCGTGGTAGGAAGCGAACTCATTCTCGAACTGAAAAGCGTGGAGAAACTAGAGATAGGAAGCGAGTGTTGGACGAGGCGGTGTATGAGGCGCTGGATAGAGGAGAGGACGAGGCGGAGGAGGCATGGACGAATCGATTGTCGAGCCTCATCAGCGATTCCTTTCTTCCCATGACTGTTCCAATGGGTCACCATCATCATCATCATCATCATCATTCTTTCTTGCGCGGTGATAGTGGTGATGCTGTTGCTGATGGTGAGGAGGATGAGGGTTCTGTTCCGACGCGATGGAACGAGATTGAGGATGGAGATGGAGATGGAGATGGAGTGATTGGCATTCGTGAGATGGATCAACTTCTATCTTCATTCCCCGAGTCAGAACAAGTTCAAGAGATTGGATACGAGGATTATGTGCAGGGAGAGGCCGACAACGTGTATGGCAGAGGCAGTGAAGGCAGATTCATGGATCGCGATGAAGACGTTGAGGAATCCTTGTTTGGAGCTGACGCAGATACCATGTTAGGCGATCGAAAGCCTCCAAAATCCAATGCTCCGAGAGCACACATCAACCAGTTGGTTGAATCAAGCGAGACGTACGTTCCGCCGCCGATCAAGGAGGAGAAGTTCGTTCTGGATGACCTTCGTCCGCTCTCGCATGCGTTTGTCGTCACTCGTCCCACTCACGACTTGATGGTATCAGAGCTCTTTGGCATCATGGATGACCTGATCGAAGGCCTGTTGGATCAAGCCAAGTTCGTAGATGAAGAGAGGGCATTGAAACCTTCGGCTGGCAGAACACTTGGTTTCCAAGGTCGATTTTACATCTCTGCCTTCGACGAAATGCTGAATTTGAATCCCCCCGAGGAGCTGAGGAATGGCGTGCTCAAAAAGCTGCAACTCATCTATGAAAACTTGGCATTCCAGAAGTTGTGGCCGAGAGGAAGTTCTCGCGACAAGGTGTTCCCTCTCATGCGCAAATCGCCTTTGGACATCGTCAAGAAGTACACAACATCATCATCAGCCGTTCCAGGCAAGATCAAGAAGTACGTGGAGGAGAGAATGAAGTGGAGATCGTTCAAGCAGTTTGACGACGACAACAACGACAACAACGCTGCTGATGATGAGCGAGGAGGAGAGGAGAAGAAGACGAGAAAGAAGAGTATTCACAAGGGAGGAAGACAAAAGAAGGCTGCCGTCGGCGTGGTGGATGCAGGAGTTGGAGTTGGAGCGAAAGCTACCGCCGCCGTTGTAGAGCCCAGAAGGAGTCAGAGAGCCGTTGTGAAGCCGACTGCTGCGAAGAAATTTCCTGAAGGATGGGAGAGGAGAAGGAAACGCGTGGCTCCGGAGAGGATAAGAGAGACGAGAAGCTCGGCTCGGAGGAAGAGGGAGGACTGAACTCTCTTCCGTGTCCTCCTGCCCTTCCTGTGCCTGTATCGTCCGTTCTCGAGGCCTTGCACAGCTGTTCCATTGGCGTCCTCGGTAGATACAACTGCTGCTGAGGTATTCACGACTAAATCGAACGATTGTAACATTCTGTTTCATACATGCAAACTTGTGGTCTTCAACACTCTTTGGTTTCATTTGCTACAAAGTGGTGTTTTGAGAAGGATGAGAGAGGGAGAGATTGTGAACAGGGTTCAGTTCGAGGAGATTGCACTTGATGATGATGATGATGCGACCGCGTCCTTTCTGCCGTACGCAGACTGTTTCAACGTGGTGTTGTATTGTGCGAGCACTGGTGAGGTTTTGATGATCTCCCACATCCAGCACGATGCGATGAGCCATTCTCTTGGGTTGAGAGGTTTCCTGAACCTCGGTGCCGGAGTGCTCAGCACTACATCCAAGAACTCCTGCATTTTGAGATCCCTTTGCGATAGATCTTGAGGAATGATGAGGAATGGGATCGCTGAGGACGAAGGAGAGGAGGGGGAGGAACGAGAGACGAAGGAAGACTTTGCGAAGTAGGCATTGACTGCAATCCTCACTCTATGCTCATGAAGTGGCGCCAGCCAATCGTGAGACACCTTATTGAACACAAACAAGAGTGACGGGAGGTACTCGTGATCCGCGGAGTAGAGGTTGACACGATCCAGAGCTCCAGATAGTGCATTCACGTTCTGCTCGTCGACCGTCAATCCCACAGCGAGATTGATCGACGGTCTTTGGATTTCATGTGATTTCGAAGGAGAAGACGAGGTGGAAATCGTTTGCACAGCAGTCACTTTCGAATCATCTCTGCCAGCTCCACTGACCGCATTCTTGCCTCTCCTCTTCGTCCTTTGTACTTTCGTATTAGAATCACGTGAAGTCGCGCCAGAGGCCGACGAAGTTGGTTCCGAAGCCATAGAGGACGACTGACTCTTCTTCTCCTTCTTGACCTTCTCTACCATCTCCAACATCATGGCCTCGTAAGTTTCTCGCTTCCGGGCGTCAATGAAAGAGTTTCGAAGAATAGGGATGTAAAGCGAGAGGTTTGGGGAGCTGTGGAAGAGTTCGCTCAACTCTGGAAAGTTCCATTTCAGCATTTCCAGTGTCTTCAAGTGCTTCCACACCTTCACATTGCACACAGCATCGTCCACCACTACCACTGTATTGCAAACACTCAGAACGAACAAACCAATGTGAAGAGAGAGCAGTTGAAGCGCCGAATCTTGATTTCGCACATCACTCGCCAACGCGGATGATACGTCTCCACGATTCTGAAGAGAAAGCATAGATGCTGTAGGAAGAGATTGTATTTCCAGCAGAATAAAGCAATCAGAGGCATTTGCGCGGCTAGCGAAGGACATAGCTTGGGGGGACTCGAAAACACGACCGTTAGGCCTTTGCACCACTGCCATATCGATGGAGAAGTTCTTATGGCTCGAGACCAGAGTCTTGAGGTGCGTAACCACAGGATTCACGGTGAAGGGCGAATGAGGAGGAAGGCCGCGCGTTGGCTCACACAAAGTCGACGGTTTCGCAGCATGCATAGCCAAAAAGTCCAGAACACTAGTCGATTCGAATGGAATAGTAGAGGTCGGCGCGCTTGAGGGGGGAGAGAGGAACAGGGGAGAGGCGCAGGAAGAGAGAACGTTCAACAGAGTGGACTTTCCAGAATCCTGTCCTCCCATGACTCCAATGACCGTTACTTCGCCCTGTACAGCTGAATTCGAGACGGCACTAGAAGCAGGAAACATATTTGCCGTACAGTCGAGGAAGGAGCGCAATTCCTCAGTGAGAGAGACCTGAAATTGGTTCGCCTCGCTGAGCAGACGGAAGACAGATGGCAGTGAGCGCCTCTTCTCGGATAAGGCTTCCAAAGCTCTAGTACTAACATTTTCGGGGCGAGACAAGCCAGCAATCGATGAGTGAAGGGAAGGAGAAGAGTCCAACGCGGCAGCCTGAGCTGAAGTCTCTAATTCAGGTCTGGAGAGGTATTTAACAGGTGGAGAAGTTGAAGAGGGAGTAGAAATGGGCGAAGAAGGGGGTAAGACGGGCACCACTTGAGGAGAGGGGGAGGACTTCAGGATTACCGGATTCGGCTTCGTTTGGACTTGTTCTCGCAACGGTTGCTGCAACGATGGTTCCAAAGGCTTGGCACGGGGCTCTTGAGGTCTTAACAGGACAGGTTGGAAGGGTTGCTGTCGAAGAGAATGCGGAAACGGTCAGCCAAAAGCGGCAGAACGAAACAGAGCGAATTTCGAACATCACATGAGTTCAACTGATATGAAGATGCGACGCACCTGAGGAGCCTCTTTCGGAGAAGCAGAAGAGGAGGATTTAGGGCTCTTTCCGGGACCACGCTGCTTGGAATACCCAGACTTCTTACCGCCACGATCTCCATGGCCAGATCCTCGAGGATCGTTCTTGTTACCATACATCCACTCTCAGATTTACAGATACATTCGTTTTCCACAGAAACCAACGACTTCGTGTTCAGGACGACAGTAGCAGAAGGACTGCTAATTTTGCCTAAAGTACTGGGTGCAGCAATCCTCTCAATGGGAACCTTCAGAAGTTGGTGGTCCTCAATCCTTAAGCTGAATCGTTTCTCTTCTGAATTGCCGAACCGGAGAAGACAAGAGTAACATGTGAATCAGATGTATTACTCGGTCTGAGAGCTCTACTCAAACATGTAATTGAGCAGCTCCAATCGACTTCTCACAATTCTGGAAGCTGGTTGTCTGGATACTGACCTCGGAAAGATCGGATGGTGTATATCCAGTGGGACCGGACACGACACCAACTAGTGTGGACCAGGACACTTGGGCCCGGGGGCTGGGGACTGGGGAGGCCCATGTTCATAACAACATCTCTAACAATGGTCTTATCTCACTTGTTGTCATTTTGTAAACTGTGGAACCCACTAGCGTAGAGGCTGAAGTCTTCCGCCTCCACCTGAAGGGTTCGAAAGGAGATGAAATTTGAAGTTCTGACTTCCGAGTGGCGTTCCGAGGGGATTTGTGGCACATCTTTGCATGCCACTATGGGTCTGAATGTTTATGTACAATGGTGGACCTCAAAACAAAACTATGCCGACCAGATTGTTTCTCATTGTGCGCCATGCGGCATTCCCATGGGCAGAACGTTGTTGGAATGGGTTGTTGTCATCGTCACCAGGTAGGATTGTTGGGACATGGCAAACTGGGTTGCAATGGTCGGAACAGAAGTCACAAAAGTGGCAGCCAAGAGGGCAATTGGTCCTCTCACAAGACAGATGCTGATTCTGCCTACAAAGTTGAGGAGCGCAACTCTGGCAGAGTTGTAAATCGCAGACTTTTGAAGAATTGGAGCAAAGAGAGCCTTGTACAAACCCGTTGTTGTCTCGGAGAGCAGGAATTTGAGAAACGTGGCCATCTCGAGTGTTACTTCGAGAGTCGCGAATCAGAAACGGCCACTCTTCGACTGTTACCGTGTACGGGGCAGAGGTATCGGTGAGGTCAAAGACAAGAATGGCGGAGCTCATGTTGCCATCGCCTCCTCTTCGGAGAGCCCAGTCAATAGCCTTGGACAGCAAGTTTCCAACATAAAACGCAGGTTCCACACCGAAGTCGTGAGTGTCTCCTCCGGGTGGGTTGATACCATTGCGCACGATGTGGCCAGCAGAAGCGCGAGAGGTTCCATGATACCAATACTGGCGATTTGGAGGAAGAGAGCAAACTGCTTTGGAGAACTTTCCAAGGTTCTGTGTGGTCGAATCCTCAGCGACGGTGAAGTCGACATACACAACAGGGATTGGAGGCCCACTGGGTCCTTCTGCCTTGTTCTGGTCTCCTGGCTTTCCAGATGGGGTGCAATCTTGACCAACTCCTCCTTTGTAGCGGCGTATGTGAGCAGATAGCCAATTGAAGTACGTTTCGTGAGAAGATATCGGTCTGGCGAATATCTTTCGCATTCGTATGCTCAAGGTAGGATGGAGGCCGACGGCTTCGCAGATTTGTTCAATGGATTCCAAGCGATGAGATAGATGAAAATCGCGCAGTCGGACCAAACATGCAGCAATGAGGTCGGGTTGGAGGGAGGTGATGAGAGATAGGACGGATGAGGAAAATGCAGAACCAAGACCCATAGCTTGGAGAGTGCAAGGGTAACAGTGGTCTTTGAGCGTATCTAGGTCGGAGATGAGAACCGCATTCGAAGGAGGGGATGGAGTCGTAGCAACGAGTGCATCCAAAGCTGAGAAAAGCAAATCGCTGGAGAATGGGGAGCCCTGGATTGGAAAGGCATAGTATCGGTTTTGCAGGCGACCAGTTACTCTGGCTTCTCCGACCTTGTATTGCAGCGCAACCCAATCACCAGTATATGCAGGATGTGGCGACGACCACAGTATAGTCGTAGCTGGGTCGCCGGAACTAAGACGGTGATAACGAACGGTTGGTTGGCCGAGTCTCGAAGTGGCAAATCTGTCCAGCACATGTTTCACTTCGTCGTAGACCAAGCGCATCAGATCGCTTGGAAAATCATCAGGGAGCGCCTCAACGTCATCGATGAGCTCCTCGGTGAACTTGAGATCATCCAAAGCCTTGTGGGCGGTTTCGAAGAGGAGGCCGCATTCAAGCAGGAGGCTGCATTCAAGATTTTCCTGGGACACATCACCGAAGTCCGCCGACAGCGGCAACTCGGCGAACAGCTGCGAGATCAATTTCGCCCATAATTTGCGTTCTTTTCTACTGTAGTACTTGACAGGAGAGCCCAGACCCAATATGGCGCCTGAATGCACCAAAAAAGCAGAGAGGAAAGATTAGAGGGAACAGATATCGCAAATTTGGGCGAAAAGCTGTCTTAAGCTTAAATAACGCACCACTCACTTGTAAACCTATATCGTCCGCGGTCTCCGAGAGATGCAGAGCTTCAAAGTTGCTGCCACTGACCAACATCTTTTGGCGAGCCTTATCGGGCAATGCCCGAAGTAATCTCGTCCAGCCATATTCCAACACTTTACTAATACGTTCTAAATCCCTTCTTGGCAGGTACGGGTACTCGGTGGTGCTCAGTGAAAGCACCCACAAACAAACTTGGGTGCAAAATTTTTTGGGTGAGCCATTGTTAATGTCGGTCACGGACGAACAGAACATACAAATAAGTGAGATCATTAAGAGGAAATATGTACAATCCACCTGTTTTTGATATGTGGTGTGGTCCACAGCAGGCACTTGTGCAATTCGTTGGCGCGTCGACGACATGACGTGACGAGAGGTATAGTAGGAGCACTGGTGACAGACAGGAACAAACTTGCGACAATGTGCCGTATCAGGACTGCAAAGAACACTTAAGATGCCGCGAAGCGCCTCAGGTGTGTTTGTCTATGCCTTCGTCTTATTTTCCGCTCCTTGTTGAAGTCCTTGCCAGTCCTACGCCTCTTTTTATAGACACGAGACTGTCAGAATAATCGTGGAAAGAGGGAATCAGGGAAAAGGGAAGAAGAGGGAAACAGACAAGTCCAGTCTCAACTGAGTTATTATTGCAAGGCAAAAGAGGAGAGGGAGCCTGGAGATTTCCAGGCTCAGGAGATGGGGGAAAAGGATGCGTGGGTTCCAACACACCTGCAGGTTCTTTGTGCCTTCCTCAGTGCTCTCTGAGATGTTCCACCTCCCGAATCAAACAGTGACGGACAAGAGCCAGAAGATTAACACTCAGATTGATGAGTTTCTTCTTGCTCTTCGCAGAGGGTGTGTTGAATGGTCTCGTACATTGCCCTCCCCTGTTTCGTGCTCTTTCTGACTCCCTTGACGCTCTGTTCTGTATCATTGAAGACGTGTCTATGGCTCTTACGATATATCAACGAAAACAGCGTCTATCTTGCTGATGGTGATTGAATCTGGAGAGTGGCAGAATGCGAAGTCCCTCATCGAACTCATCAAGCAATACGGCAAGCGATTGACTGAAGCCAAGCCTCTCGGTTCGTTCTTTGCGTTCCTTTCTATTGCTCTTGTCGTATTTCATGCCGCACGTTGTGTTTTCCCTCGGTTTTCCATGCTTTCCGAGGTTCAACCCCTTCTCCCTCCATCTCGCGATGCGCTCTCTCTAACCTTCGCCTTCCTTCATATTGTTGTAGAACTGTCTATTGTCAACACAATTCGCAGAGTTTTGTACATTATCAGAGATGAGCATAAGAGAGAGCAGTCGCAGTTGGAGGACTACTCTCCCTCGTCTAGTGCCTCTCTGTCTCCCCCTCCTCCTCAATCCTCTTCCTCTTCTTCCTTGTCCTCCTCGACTTCTGTATCAGCCGCGGATAGAATTGCGATGCTTGGTTCCGCAGGAAGTCCGGCGTTGAAGAAGAGCGATTCGGTGGTTCTTCGTCAGTCTACAGCCTTGAACGAGAGTGGTATCATCAAATTTGTTCTTCCCTCTGGTGGTGACTTGTCTCACTCCTCTAAAAACCTTCAAAAATCCATTTTGGGCACGATTCACGAGTTTTTGGAGGAGTTGAAGGAGGTTGGTAATTCGATTGCGACTCAGTCGCTTGAGCACTTGCATGCGAAGGAGATTGTGATGACGTATGGCAAATCGCGCACCGTGGAACAGTTTCTGAAGTTTGCGGCGCAGAAGAGAACATTCGAAGTGGTGGTGGTGGAGGCAGGACCAGGCGGACAGGGTCAGGAGATGGCAGTCTCCTTGGCCTCCTCTGGACTCGAAACGTGTCTCATCACCGACTCCGCAGTGTTTGCCATCATGGCGAGAGTGAATAAGGTGATCGTGGGAACACACGCGGTCATGGCAAATGGAGGACTCATCTCACAATCGGGAACGCACATGATCGCACAGGCCGCGAAACACTTCAACGTTCCTTTCGTCGTCTGCACTGGACTCTACAAACTCTCACCACTCTACGCACACGACCAAGACTCGTTCAACGAACTCAAGGCACCTTCAGAAGTACTATCTTGCGAAAACGCACAGAAATACGACGTCGCAGTGAAGAACCCAGCATGGGACTACACACCCCCGGAACTCGTATCGCTATACATCACCAACAGCGGAGCTTACTCACCAACTTACATCTACAGACTACTGGCCGAATACTACCACCCAGAGGACATGGATCTCTGAGAGGAGAGAGGATGGCGACAAGTTCTCCCTCTCTCTCTCTCTTACGCACTCTGTTCTCAATGAAACGACCAACCCGTGCATAAGGATCTTCCACATTGCATTCAATGAGGGACACTCGACACGACCTCCTTCGTTCTTCCATATGTCCCCAATATATGGCTAAAAGAACTCCTACTTTCTCTGCTCTGCTGCCCGTGTGGGAATGCAACAGCAGTTGCCTCTGTAGATATGGCCGCTAAGGGTTCACAAGTCAAGCTTTTCACTGGAAATGCCAATCCGGATCTCGCGCACGGGATAGCAGCGCTGCTCGGTATCCCCATCTCGAAGGCGAAGGTGGGCAAGTTTTCCAATGGCGAAACAATGGTTGAGATTGAGGTGCGTGATCTCCGTTAGTGCTTGTTTGTTTCTCCTGTTAGTAATCTTTGCATTCCATTGGGTCGGTACATGCTGGGTGCTAGCCTCTAGGCGGAGATCGGTTTGGAATTGGTTCGAGCTGCTGCGCCTGCTTCCCACGCGCTCACTCCTTCCGTTCCTCGTCCCCTCTCTCTGCCCTTCACCACCCCTGGTCCTTGACATGCCTTCCATTCGCCTTCACCCCAAATTTCCCCATCTGAAGTTCCCCTTGCTGCCAATCCTCTGACTCCCACTTTGTGTCTCTCTCTCTCTCTCTCTCTCTCTCTCTCTCTCTCTCTCTCTCTCTCTCTCTCTCTCTCTCTCTCTCTCTCTCTGAATCTCTCTCTTGCATCTCGCGTTCGGTTCTTCTTTGTGTCCTCTCTGCTATCCTATGCCATCTCTGTCACTTGATATTGTTGTCATAACAGGAATCTGCCCGTGACTGTGACGTGTTCATCATCCAACCTACCTGCAACCCGAACGTGAACGATAACCTCATGGAGCTGCTGATCATGGTCGATGCGATGAAGCGCGCTTCAGCTAAGAGAATCACTGCTGTTGTGCCTTGCTTCGCGTATGCTCGTCAGGACAAGAAGGACAAGTCTCGCGCTCCAATCACCGGAAAGCTTGTTGCGAACCTTTTCGAGGTGAGCGGACTCGATCGCATGATCACTCTTGACTTGCACGCCTCTCAGATCCAAGGATTCTTCGACATTCCCGTAGACAACTTGTTCGCCGAGCCTCTCATCGTCAAGTATATCAAGAAGATCCCAGGAGAGAAGGTCATTGTGT
>Ga0307375_10006132_pt1 | contig 11177 bp, 10 predicted proteins | sample TR1MG_FD_202531 | JGI IMG/M metagenome (GOLD analysis project Ga0307375, IMG submission 202531) | Soil microbial communities from Risofladan, Vaasa, Finland - TR-1 | ecosystem: Environmental > Terrestrial > Soil > Coastal area > Acid sulfate soil | place: Finland: Risofladan, Vaasa | collected...
CGTTTCGACCGCTATTTCTTCCGGGCGTATCCGCTCCCTCGTGCATTTGCGCATCCGCATCCATAACCTTTTTATGCCAGAATTCCTTATTTTTCCACAATGGAACGAGGTGAACCGATGGGTCAAAAATTGAAGGGGAAGCAGTCCGCGTTTGTTTACTGGCTTAAAAGCCTGCGCCGGGCAAAGGAATCCCAGACCCCAGTGCTCTTACGGTGGGTTGCCCTCATCTACGAAGTGTATCTCGTCCAATACGTCCAATTCGCCCGCAAGTTCCGAATCATATACAACTCGAAAGGGGAAGTAAAAGATATCGTCCGCTGGCCTGTCTTCATCATTTATAATAAAGGGCAAAAGCTTTCCTGGAAGGATGCTTTCAATAACCAGTTTCCCGAAGGAGTCTACAAGATGCATAAGCGTAATTTTGAATATCACCTCTTCAATCGACAGGTGTTCGACCCAAGCCAGCGCCCTTTCCTCTATGCCGCGAACGTCCTCGCTACATTCAATAAAGACACCATACCTTCGTCAGGTGCGTGTCTCATCCAAAGACCTAATTTATAGATAAATGAAACACCTCCTTAATGCACTGCAAACTATAATATCAATATATATAGAAGTAAATCCAAATGTTTTGAATAAGTAAAGAATTTATTGAATGATGCTCAATATTGATTACGTATTTTTATTAAAGAGGTTATATAAAATGTCAATTGGTAATATCAAAGGAGAACCCGATATCCCTGACCATCCGCTCGTTGCCAATAAAATCCTTTACCTTGCCAAAAAATTTAGCGGAGTCAAGTCGTTTTTTTGTTCAGGATGTGGCTACGGCGCTATTGCGCAATGGATCGGAAATATATTCATGGAGGACAAGCTAGACATTCACAAGTATCCTATAATCAACGGAGTGGGTTGCTACACGATGATTCCAATAATTTTACCTGGTAAGATGCTGATGAATCTACATGGACGCGGATTAGCAGTTGCAACCGGTGTAAAAATGGCAAACCCGGAACTCAAACCAATCATTATTGCAGGAGATGGTGATTTACTCTCCATCGGAACGAATCATTTCATCCACGCAGCTCGTCGCAATCTAGATTGTGTCTGCTTGCTCCTTCACAATCTTACTTTTGGGATGACTGGAGGGCAGGTAGCGCCTACGGCATTTAGAGGGCAAATAGCATCGACTGCTCGGTATGGATACATGCAAGATGCAATTGATGCTGTCGAATTAGCCAAAACTGCTGGTGCCACCTATGTCACGAGGTGCACAACTGCTCAGCCCCTCCAATTCATGAAATATTTCCGAAAAGCCTTAAATCATAACGGGTTTTCCCTTATCGATGTGGTGTCCCAATGTGTAACATACTTTGGACGCCATAATAAAATGGCAAAACCGGTTGATGTCTTTAATTGGATAAAACAACAAACGGTGAGTATTAAAGAAGCTTCCGATATGAGCCCCGATGAATTAAAAGATAAATTTATAACCGGCGAGTTTATTGAGATGCAAAAACCGACTCTGACATCCGATTATTTAAACTTGATAAAGCGACTTCGGGAAGAGAAACAGGAGGCGAAATAATTTTGTCACGGACAGAAATTAAAATATCTGGATACGGCGGGCAAGGGGTTATTACGTTAGGAGTGCTGATTACTTCTACTGCAATTATGTTCATGGAAAATCTTGCTGCTTCCCAGAGTGAGAGTTATGGTGCTGCCGCGCGAGGTGGCGCGTGTTGGACCGAGGTGGTGTTGGATAATGAAACGGATGAGATCGATTACCCCCGGACCGTTCCGAAAAATACAGATATCGGTATTTTTCTTACGGATGATGCGGTTTCGCAATATTTAGGCGACGTCAAGAAGGATGGGATAATTATTTACGATCCCACAAGCGTTTCGAAAGTGCGATCCAAAAAAACTCAATTACTTTATAGTGTTCCTGCCCAACAAATCGCCCGAGAGGAATTACACAGCCCCCTTACAGCTAATGTAATTCTCTTCGGAGCGTTCACTGCCTTGACGGGTCTCCTTGACAAAGAGGCTGCCATAAATGGCGTCAAGGATTTCGTTCCGGCAAAAGCCATCGATTTAAACATTCAAGCGTTCAATGACGGCTACGATTATGCAATGAAATTAAAAACAAACCAATAGTCTTTCCCTGTTTTAATTTTCTACCACTTTTTTTAATTATTTGCTAGATTAGAATTTCAGAAATGCCAAGACCCCTCCCCTTTTTTTTAAATATCAAAATAATGTATTTTTTATTTCAAAATCTTTAATAGTAAATTGATGAAGTGGCATGCATTTCTGGTTCGCCGTGATGTTGCGATCTATCAATGTTCAGGGTGTAAAAAACATTGGAATTTTAATCTTTAGGGGTGAAAAAAAGAAGAAAGAGAGTAGGGGGTAGATCGACAGCAATTTCGCCGTTGAGCGAGATAGACAAGCGCAACCAAGGCGGATAGTAGATAAATGCCTTCAAATCCAGGAATTCCACCTGAAATAGAGAAGGTAACGTTTTCACAATTGGAAATCGAGCTGTTTATAGAACCCGCTGCCGCCACGATTACGTAATAATAGGTGGTCTCAATTGTGAGAGTATCGTTATACTGGCTTTCGAGGACTTCATATTTTGGCTGCAGCCCAGCTATTGAGGTGATAGGTGAGAGTTCTCTATAGATATAGTATTTCTCCGCCCCGAGGACATCATCCCAGTTTAAAGTAATGTTTCCATCGGCATCTATCGCAGGTGAGATGGTGTCCAAAATGGGTGCCTCCAATCTAATGAACTTGACCAATGCGAAATCGCCATTCGCCCCAAAACTGTTGGTTATTCCGACACAGTAGATGGCGCCGCTGGCATCTACCGTCACGCCCCAGCCCCAATCGGAATCAGCACCGCCCCACGTCGTATTCCAGAGTAGCGTGCCAGTCGGGGCAAACTTCACCAGCGCGAAATCGCCATTCGCCCCAAAACTGTTGGTCATTCCGACACAGTAGATGGCGCCGCTGGCATCCACCGCCACGTAAAAACCTTGATCTTGATCAGCACCGCCCCACGTCGTATTCCAGAGCTGGGTGCCGTTCGGGGCAAACTTGACCAGCGCGAAATCGCCATTCGCCCCAAAACTGTTGGTCATTCCGACACAATAAATAGCACCGCTGGCATCCTTCACTATGCTCTTGCCCACCTCACTATCAGCACCACCCCATGTCGTGTTCCAAAGCCGCGTGCCATTCGGGGCAAACTTGACTAGCGCCAAATCATATTCACCCGCTCCAAAAGTGTTAGTAGATCCGACACAGTAGATGAAACCGCTGGCATCCAGCGCCACGCCATAGCCACAATCACTATCAGCACCGCCCCATGTCGTGTTCCAGAGTAGGGTGCCATTCGGGGCAAACTTGACCAGCGCGAAATCCCAGGAACCCATCCCAAAACTCTTAGTATATCCGACACAGTAAATATTACCGTTGGCATCCACCGCCAACTTTTCGCAAATATCCCAATTAGCACCGCCCCACGTCGCGTTCCAGAGCAGCGTGCCATTTGGGGCAAACTTGACCAGCGCGAAATCCGGGAAACCTTCCCCAAAACTGACGGTATATCCGACACAGTAGACCGCACCACTGGCATCTATCGTCATATCATAGCCTATATCCTCCGATAGACCTCCCCATGTCGTGTTCCAGAGCAGTGTGCCATTCGGGGCAACCTTGACCAGCGCGAAATCGCCACCCACCCCAAAACTATAAGTATATCCGTCACAGTAGACCGAACCGTTGGCATCCACCGCCACGCCATAACCCCAATCCGAATTAGCACCGCCCCATGTCGTGTTCCATACCATGTTCTCCGCCGTGGTGTGGAGGGTTATAGGACTATTTTCACACTTTTGCAGGAATTGATTGGTTGGACAACTCACGTATATGCCGCTACTTATCAGGAACATCGTCAGCATTCCGAGAATAGTAAAAGAATAAAGCCTGCTTTTACCTAATTTTTTCATTTCATTTCCACCCTTATATAAAGTGAGTGATTAATGATAGATATATGGACCCTTCTTAAAGGTGTCGATAAAAGAAAATTATATTAGAAATTCATATAAAAATCCCTTTAAATGCCCTTAAATAAAAGGGAACCACGCCGAATTATTCTGTCATAAAAGGAAAGGATCGGAAATATTGGATCACGACTTTTAGGGGATAAAGCTCACCGACAAGCGGGTGTATGCGTTACTTATGAAATATCGGCAGCGTTGGCTATGGTTTGATAGGGACTAATTTGAGAATTTCATGGTATGGAACCCGTTGAGCCATTGGGATGAGAAAACGATAGATATCTTAGATACATTTTTAGATAAATTAGTTTTAATTTTAGATAATTTTAGATAAATTAGATAATTTTAGATAAATTAGATAATTTTTGATAAATTAGTTTTAGTTTTGACAGATGACGCTGTTTCGCAATATTTAAATGATATTAAGAAGGATGGGATAATTATTTACGATCCTACAAGCGTTTCGAAGGTGCGCGCTAAAAAGACTCAGCTACTTTATAGTGTCCCCGCCCAGCAAATCGCCCGAGAGGAGTTACACAACCCCCTTACCGCCAATGTGATTATCTTTATGGCGTTTGCCGCCTTAACGGGGCTGCTTGACAAAGAAGCTGCCATCAATGGAGTCAAAGATTTCGTTCCCGCAAAAGCTATCGACCTAAATATCCAAGCATTTAATGTTGGTTATGATTATGCAATGAAATTAAAAACAAGTTCTTAATCTTCCTTAATTTTTTTTATTTTTTTAAATCCAACTTGCCAAGATTATGATTATTAATCTATTAAAATAAGATCTTTAATCTAATTGAATTGGATACGCACCATATTTACGCCCTGCTGCAAGCATCGCCTCAAAATTTTCTAAAGGCACCGAATAGGTTACCGAATGCCCACTTGCAAGGCAGAAACCTCCACCCGGTGCGACTTCCTTGATCAACTGCTTGATATATGCATCAATTTTCTCAGGCGTCCCATGCGTTAATAACCCGATAGGGTCAATATTCCCTATGAGACACAGCTTTTCACCATAATCCCGTTTCACCTGAAAAATATCCATCCCTGAACCCGCTTCAAGCGGATTCAACCCATCGATTCCCGCACCTACTATTAAATCCAGAAGTTTATTGATGTTGCCACAACTATGCAAAATAACTTTACCATCATACGAATGCACCTTATCGCAAACGCGCTTTATTTGTGGTACAATCAGTTTTTCATACATTTTCGGGCTTAAAAATGGCCCATTCTTGTGGCCGGCATCGTCAAACATGAGAATCGTTTCGGCTCCTAGATTCATCATATTCTCCGCAAGAGCGACGCTAAAATCACCACGATCTCGAATCACCCGTTCAATGAAAGCAGGTTTCGAATATAATAATTTTGTATAGGTAGGAAAACCAAAACTCTCCCAAGAACCTTCCAAAAATCCAACTATCGCTGGAAATACATAAATATCATCTTTTGCGTTTTGAATGGCAGCTTTATAAATTGCAGATCGTGCGTAATGATCTGGATCTAACGGGTCCTTGTAAAACTTATCATAGGCTGCTTCTGGATCCTCCGTATCAAAATATCCGCCATCATAAAATGCTATATTTACTTTTTTGCTCCCGGATTCTATCTGTGAAAATTTAAATTGCCTTCCATATTCATCCACATATTGATTAATATTTAGAAATCCCCCCTTGGTAAAAAAGAGTGCTACTGGAATAACACATGCATCGTACCCTATCGCCTTATACAAATTAACTGAAGATTTCGCCACGATCTTCATGGAAAATGATCGGTTCGCCAGCCACTTAAAGAAACGTCGCCAACCTGGTATCCATCGCCCCCATCTTATTAAACCTATTATATCCTCGAAACTTTTGCCTGTATATTTCTCCAATACTGGCACAGAATCAATTCCCAACTCAAATAAGGGCACCCGATCTGGCTCCTCATGATTCAATGCCATTAAAAAACGCGTTTTTGGATCCATTTCCTACACTCTCATTCTTCAATACTAATTGGATAACTGCTATATTTTCTACCTGCCGCTAACATTGCCTCATAATTCTCCAACGTCACGGAATACGAAACCGAATGCCCTGAACTAAGGATATATCCCCCACCCGGCGCACAAATTTTAAACAATTTTTTCACATATTCCTCCACTTCTTGAGGCGTGCCATGCGTGAGCATATCAATTGGAACATTGCCAATTAATGTAAGTTTTTCACCCCATTTCTCTTTCGCTTCAAAGATATTCATACCTGCAGTCGATTCCCATGGATGTAATGCATCCACTCCTGCGCTTGTGATAGCATCAAGAAGTTTACTTACATCCCCGCAGGAATGCATCATGACCTTTCCATCACATGCATGAACTTTATCAGCTACCCGTTTTATCTGTGAGGCTACATACTTCTCATACATCTTCGGACTGAGAAAGGGTGAACCCTTATAACCTGCATCATCAAGGATTAAGATAGTTTCCGCTCCAAGATCTAACATATTCTCCGTTAAAGCTGCCATAAAATCGCCGCGATCGCGAAAAACCTTCTCAATAAAATGCGGTTTCTTATAGAGCAACTTTGTAAAGGTTGTGAATCCAAAACTTTCCCAAGTTCCCTCCAGCGGACCAATCATCGCTGGGATGACATAAATTTCATCTTTGGCTTCCTTTAGCGCCGCTTTATAGGCATTGGACCGTGCTGGATGATCAGGATCTAAAAGCCCCCATTTTTCATAAGCCGCCTCAGGATCTTCTGTATCGAAGAACCCGCTTTTATAGTAGGCGTGATCAATTTGTTTCCCTCCGGATTCTATTTTTGAAAAGAAAAAATGCCGCCCATACTCATCTACATATTCTTTTTTTGATGGAAATTCAGATTTGAGAAAAAATAAAGATACCGGGCAGAACGTCGCATCATAACCCATGGTTTTCATGAATTTTGCTGCGGACTTTCCTACAATTGTATATATCATGGATCTCCGCGCCCCCCATTTTAAAAAACGTCTCCAACCGAATGGGATGAGGATCCGTATTAGCCTAATAAATCCTATAATACTTGAGAGGCTTCGCCCACTGTACTTTTCGATAATAGGAACCGAATCGACCCCAAGATCGAAAATAGGTACTCGATCCGGCTCTTCATGGTTCAGGGTCGTTAAAATCCTAGTTTTTGAATCCATTTTCCGTCTTCTCTTAAAAATTCTTAGGTCAAGAATTTTTTCAATAGTGTCATTATCTTTTTCACTGTAATAAAATGCCTTAATTAGAATTTTCCACAATTAATTTATAGTCCAAATATTAAATATAAAATATAGATACCTTTCAAATCAACTTTTAGAGGGAACAATATGAAATTATTAAGAAATTGTACTATTTTTATTCTTTCGATCTCAATTCTGACGATGCTTTCCTTAGCGAGCTGGCAGCAGGGCTCTTCTCTTATTTCAAATAGTCTTCCGATAAAATTAACTATAAATGCAGATTCTCCGATCTACATTGATGGAAATGGGAATTTCACAGACTACGGTTTTTCTGGAACTGGGGACGTTGGAACGCCCTACTTAATTCAAGACTTAATTATAAATGCAAGTGGCGATTCAGCACATGGAATCTATATTGCCAATACCACCGCGTATTTCATCATTCAAAATTGTACTATCACAAATGCAGATACTGGATTTTCGGGTATTCGATTAGAAAATGTAACCCATGGAAAAATTATGAATAATACAATGGTCTATAACTCTCATGGAATCTATGTCTGGAACTCAAATAATAACACCATTTGCGATAATAATGTAACAAATAATCTTGGAACCGGTCTAAATGGACATTGAATTTGGGTAGGGCAATCAACCCATATTATGCTTATCAACAATACCGCTTTTAAAAATACCAATCACGGCATTTGTTTAGATCATTCAAGTAATAATACCCTGACTCATAACATAGCGAATGAAAATGGAGCTGATGGAATTAGTTGCTGGAATTTATGCCATAATAACTCATTCACTGACAATACCGCAAATAATAATAAGAAATTTTATGGAATTCGGATAGTATCCAGCGATGATAATACACTTACACATAATACTGCAAATGTTAATGATCGATGGGGAATTTATATCTCAGGTTCCAGCCATAATATTCTAATAAATAATCATGTTGAACTCAATGATCGAGGGATTGTATTAATAGTCACACAAAATTTTGAACTCATTAATAATACCGCCAATTATAACACGGAGTATGGAATATATATCGAACAATCCAATCACGATACACTTACTAATAATACTGCTAACCACAATTTATATGGATTATTTTGGCAGGATTGTGATCATGAGACCATTATCAATAACACCGCCTATAATAATACGTGTGGATTTTTAACAAGTGATTTGGACTACGGCACCTTTATTCAAAATACAGCGAATAACAATACCTCTGGTTTTTATTTGATGTCTACATCCGATCATAATGAACTGACTAATAATATCGCTCAAAATAATACCTATGGGGTTTATTTAGATACTTCCAGTTGCAATACAATAAGAAATAATGTGCTCGAGAATAATACATGGTGTTGGTATCAGACTTCGAATTGTGAAGACAATATCATCGAAGATAATGGCGATTGCCCCGAAACAGCTCCTTCAAATATACCTGGATTTCTATGGCTTTTTATAATTCTAGGATTAAGCATTTCGCTCGGATTATTGATTGAAATAATGCGAAAGATATGGATCTTACAGTTTCTAGACCATTGAAGAATCTACCATTCTAATTTCTCCCTACTTTTTTAATATAATCTTTTTTTTCAACCTTTCAATTGATAAAATAATTTATATCTGTAAAAGATTAACATTCGAATTATCCAATTCTCGACAAGAAACTGCCCACCGAGGAGGAACCATCTTCTGCGATCGGCTGGGTAAAAGGTAATACATTACTATACCGATATATAAATCACTTTATTCTAAATCCCTCGTGTGTTTGCGCATCCCCGCCCGTAACCTTTTTATGCCAGAATTCCTTATTTTCATGCAATGGAACGAAGTGAACCAATGGGTCAAAAATTAGGGGGGAAGCAGTCTGCATTTGTTTACTGGCTCAAGAACCTGCGCCGGGCAAAGGAATCCCACGCCCCAGTGCTCTTACGGTGGATTGCCCTCATCTACGAAGTGTATCTGGTTCAATACGTCCAATTCACCCGCAAGTTTCGGATTATACATGACTCTAGAGGTAAAGTACAGAGGATTTTCTACTTACCTCCCATCACCTTTTATAATAGACGCGGAAAGAAAGTATCCGATAATAAATTTTCAGAGGATTTATTTAAAATGTATAAAAGACAGTTTGAAGACTATCTTTTTAATCATCAGACTTTTCCACCTGACCAACGTATTTTCCTCTACAATGCGGAAATCCTCGACATGTTAAATCGAAAAGGAAAATAATAAAATTTTAGGTTTAAATTTGTGGAATTTTAGGTTTATAAAATAGTTTATATCTATAAAAAATTAAATTTGAAATAACCAAATTTTTTGATATTGGAAGATTTATATGGTAGAAACCGCTTTAGTAACCGGTGCCGCAGGTCATTGCGGAGTCTTTATGGTGCGCTTGCTGAGAGAAAGAGGCTATAACGTCATCGCAACGGATTTAGCGAAAGGAAGTCGCGATGAACTATTTATGGGCGGTAAATGGACGGCTGATGACAAGTTTATTGACAAATTATGCGCTGAATACGGCGAAATTACCTTCATTCCCGCAGATCTCACGGATAAAAAATCATTGGAACCTCTCTTTGAACATAATATCGATGTAGTCTTTAGCGTGGCGTCACTTTATGATTATTTTGCCCAACTTGATATTCTGCGGAAAATTAATGTCGGCGGTGTGCGAAATCTAGCGGAACTTGTGTTAGAGAAAGGCAAATCTGTAAAACATTTCATCCACTGGAGTACCTGTGGTGTCTATGGGCAACCAAAGTATGAAAAGGACGAAAAAGGCTTCGATCTTTCCGCTGATGAGACTGCCCCGTATGATCCACCCAATTCATATTCTATCTCTAAAATGGAACAAGAGCAAATGCTTTTTGAACTCCATACCAATCGGGGTCTCCCACTCACGATAATCCGCCCTGCACCAATCTACGGCCCTTGGCAGACCTATGGGGCTTGGCATATCTTTAATCTTATCCATAAGGTGGGTACTTGTGTCGTCCCCAGCATTTATCCACGGAAAAAACGCCTGCGCATCCCAATGGTGCATGTGCAGGATTTGGTGCGGGCTGCACTCCACATTTACGAGTACAAACCAAAAGAGAAGACCATCGGCCAAGCCTATAATGGAATTTATGACTGCGGATTCCAAGATGAATACATTGAATTCCTCTGTGATAGTCTCGGGGTAAAATATATACGTATCCCAGTTTGGTGGCCTATGTATAAAGTTGTATCGAAACTTGCCTTTGTCTTCTCAGGAATCCAGGAAGGGCGGGCTCGTAAGAAGAAAGTCCGCCCAAGATTTGAAGCCTCAATGGCTGGATATGTACATCATCAATATTATTTCTCAAATCGAAAGTTGAAAGACCTCGGGTTTGAATTTCTATACCCCGATTTTAAAAAGGGCACTTTAGAAACCATTGCATGGTATAAGGAGATGGGCTGGCTGGAGGATGATATCTCAACTGAACGGGAGGTTAAAACAGAATGATAGGATTTCTTTTATCAATAATTCTCTTGGTGATTCTTGCGATGATCATTGCATGGGCGTATAAGCGTAAGCTACGCCAGATTAACAAGGATGCCTCTGTTTTACTAGGCTACCTCATCCTTGGGCTTTTTTGGACGTTCGGTATTTTATTCTACCTCAATGTCCTTAATCTTGGCGGAATTTCAGGACGCGAGTTAATGTGGAATTTTCCTTTCAACTTCGGAATCGATCCAAGTACTGCTAACCTCGACGGCTATGCCATTATCCTATTCTTAAGCTATCCACTTTGGTATCTCTGGGGTCTTGAGCGAGGGTATCAAATCTGGGGACGCCGTCCCTACCAAGAAGGTGCCCTCTTCTTATTCCGGATGAACAAACCCGGTGAAATCTTA
>Ga0307375_10006134_pt1 | contig 11176 bp, 7 predicted proteins | sample TR1MG_FD_202531 | JGI IMG/M metagenome (GOLD analysis project Ga0307375, IMG submission 202531) | Soil microbial communities from Risofladan, Vaasa, Finland - TR-1 | ecosystem: Environmental > Terrestrial > Soil > Coastal area > Acid sulfate soil | place: Finland: Risofladan, Vaasa | collected...
CTGCGCTGGGCTTTCTCTCACCCCATCCGAGCATGGCATCGCTTCCGGTGTTGCCCAGCTTCGAAAGCGGGCGCATGGAGGCAATGGCCATGATCAAAACCGGAGGCAACATTCCGAACGGCGAGCGGCTCGTGCTCCGGCTTTGGCGATCCGACGTCGTCATACCTGTCCGGAACAGCCCCCCGCAACCGCTGTATATTGGGACCGTTGGGGTAGAGCGGACCAGACGCATGTTTTCGACCGTGAATATACTGCAAGATGCACGCGGCGCAAATGCGGTTCTCGTGGCGTTTGCTGCCGCCATCCCGGGCGCCAGATTCGTCCGGCGTCCAGGGCAAGCGGCAGTTTCGGACTGGAGCGGACCGACCGTGCTCGCCTTGGCGCCCGGTCTTGCTTCGACGGCAACCCCTGTTCCCCACGCGGTGCGATGAAACTCCTCATCATCGAAGACGAAGACAAAACGGCGGCCTTTCTAAAGAAAGGCCTAGAAGAGAGCGGTTTCGTCGCCGATACGGCCGAGGACGGCGAAGCCGGTACCCATCTGGCGCAGCAGGGCGACTACGATCTCATCATCCTTGACGTCATGCTGCCCGGTCAGGATGGCTGGTCGGTACTCAAGACCTTGCGACTTCGGCGCGACCAGACTCCGGTGCTGTTCCTGACGGCACGCGATAGCGTCCCAGATCGTGTGCACGGACTTGAACTTGGCGCCGACGACTACCTCGTCAAGCCCTTCGCCTTCTCGGAACTGTTAGCGCGGATCCGCACCATCCTGCGGCGCGGGCCGGCTCGCCAGCCAGCCACCCTACGGGTAGCCGATCTCGAGATCGACGTACAGCGCCACAAGGCGACGCGGAGCGGCCGCCAGATCGATCTGACGCCAAAGGAGTTTCTGCTGCTCTCGCTGCTGGTTCGTCGGAGCGGCGACGTCCTGTCACGCACACTGATCGCCGAGCAGGTCTGGGACATCAACTTTGATAGCGGGACCAATGTCGTTGACGTGCATATGCATCGCCTCCGTGCCAAGGTTGACGATCCGTTTGATCTCAAACTCATCCACACGGTGAGGGGCATTGGATACGTCCTTGAAGAGCGCGCCTGACTACCCGGATCCTCCCGCGCCGGCCGGGCCGCGCCGGTTGAGCGGTTCGATGGTCATCCGGATGACCACCTGGTATGCGGGGACCTCGTTTCTACTCGTCCTCATGGCCACCAGCGTGCTCTATTGGTCGATGGCAGCCAATATGGACGCCGAGGACCACCGCGTTCTGCGCAATACAGCAACCAATCTGAGCGATCTCTTGCGCCTATCGCCAAGCATCGGATATGCCAAGCGCGTATTGATCGGCCCGTCGCCACCACTTCCTGAGCGGCAATTCATCTGGGTTCGCGTGCTGATGGCGGACGGCCGGACGTCCATTGAAACGACGGGAATGTCCCGCAGACTGCCCGTTTCGGACTTTCCCGCCTTGCTCGCGCTGCAGCCGGGCCAGGAACTCATTCGATCCATCGAGACGCGTTCGGGCCTGGTGTTCCAGACGCTCAGCATGCGGCTTACGGACCAGCGCGGCCAGCCGGCCGTGCTGCAGGTCGCGATCGACCGTACTGCCGAACAACACCTTCTTATGCAATACCGCGAGCGCCTGATGGCGGTGCTGTTGATCTCCCTCGCCATATGTTCCGCCATAGGGTTTCTGATCGCGCGCGGCGGTTTCCGACCGGTGGATCAAATCTCTCGGGCGGCGCGCGATATCCGATCCTCGACATTGCATGAGCGGCTCGACACCGCCGGTCTTCCGGCCGAACTGCAATCGCTGGCCGAGAGCTTCAACGTCATGCTTGCGCGACTGGAGGGGTCGTTCCAGCAGATCTCGCGGTTCTCGGCTGACGTGGCGCATGAGCTGCGCACCCCGATCAACAATCTGCGGGGTGAAATCGAGGTCGCCCTGGGCAAGACCCGTTCTGAGGCGGAATACCGCGACGTGCTCGGATCGGCGCTCGAGGAGTGTGCCCGTATCGGCCGCGTGATCCAGAGTCTTCTGTTTCTCGCGCGCGCCGAGATGGCCGGTGAAAGCCCGCAACTCGAGATGCTGAACGTTCATGCGGAGATCGCTGCGATCATCGAGTTTTACGAACCGATCGCGGTTGCCGGGGGAGTGGCACTCGCTGCGCAAGTCGAACCCAGTCTCCTGGCCGCTTTCGACCGCCCCCTGTTCCAGCAAGCCGTTGGCAACCTGGTGGCCAACGCGATCGCCCACACACCGCGCAGCGGGTGGATCCTCGTGAGGGCGCAGCGAAGCGAGAGTAGTATGCTGCAAATCGAGGTCGTCGACACCGGGCGGGGAATTGCCCGGGCGCATCTACCGCATGTCTTTGACCGGTTCTACCGTGCCGATCGCGCGCGATCGAACAAAGGCAGCAATTTCGGCCTTGGCCTTTCGATCGTGAAAAGCATAGCGGTCCTGCATGGCGGGAGCGTCTCGATTGTGAGCGAAAGCGGCGCGGGTACCACTGTCACACTCCGCACACCGCTGCGCGGCGCCTAGGGAAGGTCTGATTAAGTGCTGCTCGGCCGAAAATCCGTGAGTCGGAACAACGGGATAGTTTTTCGGGGTCAGACTTAATCAGACCTTCCCTAGGCGGTCCGCCGCCCGCAACAGGTCTTTATGACGAAATCGTCATCTTGGCGTTCGGGTTTTGTCAGACTGCGCAGCTAGACCCTCGGCGACATGCACGCCTTCCCGTTCAACTCATGATGGCCTTGATCCGTATGCGGGCGTGGATTGGCTCCGTCGTCCTCCTGCCAGCCTTGCTGGCGGGTTGCGCGCGCTACGTCCCCCGGCCGATCAAGCCAGATGCGACAGCGAGCGAGCTCAGCGCGCGGCGGCTGGACGATCCGAAGCTGGCCAGGTTTCTGGCCGCCTTGGGTCATCCGGCGCGGCGCTGGACGATCACAACCCTGACCTTGGCGGCGGTTTATGAGCGCCCGGAGCTGCGCATCGCGCACGAGAAACTCGCGGTCGCCCGCGGTGCGCTGACCTCGGCTTCGGCCATCCCCAATCCTGTTCTCGGATTAAGCCCGACCTATAATGCGGCGGCCGGTTTGCCCTCTCCGATCATGATCGGACCGGTTATCGATTTCCTGATCAGTAGTTTCGGCGCGCGATCCGCCAGCATGGCCGCCGCGCGGTCAGACATTGCGGCGTCCCGGGCAGCAATTCAGACGGTGGCTTGGCAAGAGCGCGGGCGGGTGCGGGACGCCCTGCTGGGTGTCTGGCAGACGCGGATGGAGGCGCGGCTTGCTGAGCAGTCTGCAGATAATGCAACGGCGAGCCTGACGGTGCAGTCGCAGCGCTTTACGGCCGGCCTGGTCTCCGCACCCGAGCTCAATCTGGCACGTTTATCGGCCGAGCAGGCCCACTTCGCGGCCACCGAAGCCGTCCGGCTCAGACGTCTCGCCATGGCCAGGCTGGCCGGCGCGATCGGCATGCCGAAATCGGCGCTGGGCGGGATAAAGCTCGATCTCTCGGTGTTCAATCGCAGCGATGCCCCCGTCGACCTGCCTGCGCTGGCCCGCGCGGCGCTGGTGGATCGTCCCGCGGTGCGGGTGGCGCTCGCGCGCTACGCGGCGGCGCAAGATCGTCTGCGCGCGGCCATCGACCGGCAATATCCCGCCTTCACGATCGGACCCGGCTATCACTATGACCAGGGCGACAATAAATTCATCCTCGCGCTCTCGCTGCCGCTACCGGTCTTCAACCAGAACCAGGGCCCGATCGCGATCGCACGTGCGAGGCGCCGCCTCGCGGGCGCGCAATTCCAGGCCGTGCAGCAGCGCGTGCTGGATCAGATCGTGATCGCGCGCACCGATTGGCGCGCGAGCGAGGCCGCCGATCATGCCGCCGAGCAAGCGGTCAGGACCGCTGAGCGGGCCGAGGTCGAGGCGAAACGGGCGTTTTATGCCGGCGCCACCGGTCGGCTGCGCCTGCTCGGCGCCCGGCAGGCGGCGATTCTGGCCCGGCAGAACGCCTTGGTGGCCCAGACCCAGGCGCGGGTTGCGCTCGGGCAACTTGAAGATGCGCTGCATCACCGGTTTTTCAGGGGACAGATCTGATGCGGCGACAGGTTTTGGCGGCGTTCCTTACGATGATCCCGGTCTTCGCGCGGGCGCAGACGGTGAACATCGATCCGCGGGCGGCGCACGACGGCGGCGTGAAGGTTGCTTCGCTACCCCTGGTCCGGTTCGCGCCCGCCCGGAGCGGCTACGGCATGGTCGAAGACACGGCCGGGCTGATCGCCTTGCGAGGCGCCCTTCTCGAAGCCGCGGCACATGAGCGGCTGACACGGGCAACGCTGACCCGGGCGGCGCAACTCTATCATGCCGGACGGAACGTGTCGGTGGCCAGTCTGGAACAGGCCCAGGCCGCGCAGGCCTCGGCCGAGGCTCGGCTGGCGACACTCAGGGCACGACTGATCTCGGAGTACGGCGCGGCGCTGGCCGATCAACTGGCGCGATCGAGCGGCCCCGTTATGGCGCTTGTTTTAGGTAAAGCCTCGCTGATCGAGGTGAGCGTGGCCGCGCCGATACTGCCGTCGGCCCCGGCGCAGGCAACCGCCCGATCCGATCATGGTCCCACCATGGCGCTTACCCTGATCGGCCCGGCAGGGCACGTCCCAAAGGGGCTCGTCAGCCAGGGGCTCTATTATCTGGGTCCGCTGCTGCCCGCCGGCATGCCGCTCGCCGTCCGGCTTCCGATCGGCCCAAGCCGGGCCGGCTACATCGTGCCCCGGTCTGCGCTGATCTACCGGGATCACCACCCCGCGTTCTTTCAGGAGACCGCCCCGGGCCGCTTCGCGATCACGTCTCTGGCGACGGCCGCCGTCGTCCGCAGCGATGGCCGCCTGCGCGGCTATTTCATCGGGCACGCCCTGCTCCCGCACGGCGGGCCGATCGCGGTCGTGGGGGCCGGGCTGTTGCTGTCGATGACCGCCCGGCTGTCGGGTGGGGACAAGGATTGACGCTGATGCTTCAGGCGATAATCCGGCTGTCCCTGCGGTTTCGCCTGGTCGTGGTGCTGGCGGCTGGGGGTGTCGCCCTGCTTGCGGCAGCGGCGCTGCCGAATGCGCATTACGGCGTCTTTCCGGAGTTCTCCGCGCCAACCGTCCAGATCCAGACCGGTGCGCCGGGGCTGGGCCCGCGCGAGATCGAGCTCTCCGTGACCGACCGACTGGAGCAGGGGCTGGGCGGCATTCCCGGTGTCGCGGCCATGCGCTCGCAGTCGAGTGCCGGCATCTCCGTGATCAACCTGGTGTTCCACGGCGGCACCGATGTGAATCTCGATCGCGAACGCGTCGCCGGGAGACTCGCCAGCCTGATCGCGGCGCTGCCTTCCGGCGCGCAACCGGTAATCATGCCAATGCAATCGGCGACCGGAACCGCGGTTGAAATCGGGCTGGACGCGCCGGGCATGTCGTTGACGCGGCTCAGCACGATCACGGCGACGGTGATCCGGCCCGCCCTGCTCGCGGTTCCTGGCGTCGCCAATGTGGTGGTCTTCGGATCGGTCCTGCCGCGGCTCGATATTCGGCTTCGGCCGGCCGCCCTGATCGACAGCGGCTTCGGACTCGCCGCCGTGGCCAGAGCCGCCAGCCGGTCCAGCGCCCTGCTCGGCGGGGGCTTCCTGGATACCGGCAACCAGCGGATCATGCTCGAAGCCCACGGCCAGGCCGGCGACGCGGCGGCGCTGGCGGACAGCTTGCTCGGCTATCGGGGTGCGATACCGGTCACGCTGGGTGATGTTGCACATGTCGTGGCCGCTGCGCCGCCGCGCTATGGCGCCGCTCTGGTCCATGGCAAGCCCGGCCTGCTGCTGATCGTATCCTCGCTCTATGGCGCGAACACGTTGAAAGTGGCTGGCGGCGCCGAAGCGGTTTTGGCTAAGCTCGCCCCTACGCTGACGCGAAGGGGCATCCATATTGACCCGCAGGCGCTGGCACCGGCGAATTTCGTGCGGGAAGCGCTCACTAATCTCGGCCATGTGCTGCTGATCGGCGCGGGGCTGATCCTCATCCTGCTGCTGTTGGCTCTGAGGGACTGGCGGATCGCGCTGATCTCCTTCGTATCCATCCCGATGGCCCTGCTGATCGCAACCGTTGTCCTGCGGCTGCTGGGCATCACGCTGAACACGATGGCGCTGGCGGGTCTCGCCATTGCCCTGGGCGAGGTGGTCGACGACGCCGTCATCGACATCGAGAATATCAACCGGCGCCTGATCGAGAACCGCGCCCTCGAAAACCCGGCACCGGCTCTTGCGGTGATCATGCGCGGCTCGGTCGAGGTGCGCAGCGCCATCATCTTCGCGACCCTGTGCGTCGCGGTTATGTTCGCGCCCGTCATCGTCCTGGGCGGGGTGGCTGGACGATTGTTCGCCCCGCTCGGGATCGCCTATCTCGCCGCGATATTCGCCTCGCTGCTGGTCGCTCTCACCCTGACGCCGGCCCTGGCGGCGCTGCTGCTCGCACACCGACGGAAGGGTGCCGCGCACGTGCCGATGGCGGCAGCGCGGCGCGCCTATGCGCGGGTCCTGGACCAAACCGGCGGCAACGGCCGGTTTCTGCTGGCGCTGCCCGTGCTGCTCGTCCTGGTCATGGCGGCCAGCCTGCCGTTTCTGCAGGTGCGCTTCCTGCCGGAGTTCCGCGAGCAGGACATGATCGTCCATTACCTCGCCGCACCCGGCACCTCCATCCATACAATGCTGGCGATCGGGCGGCATGTCGCAGCGAAGCTCGGAACACTGCCCGAAGTGGGGGATGTGGTCGAGCATGTCGGACGGGCGGCGCTTGGCAACGGACATCCTGATGTCAACAAGGCCGAGGTCGACATCACCCTCAGCCGACGGGGCAACGCCGACACCGGTGCATCGGAGCGGAAAATTCTGGCCGCGATCGATAACGTCCCCGGGTTGCGCTGGTGGTCCAACACGTTCCTGACCGAGCGGATCCATGAAACCCTTTCGGGCTTCACCGCGCCACTCGTGATCTCAGTCTATGGCTCCCAATTCACCGACGTGTCGCGCGACGCCGCCCGGATTGCGCGCGCAATCCGGGCGCTCCCGGGCATCGACACGGCGGCCGTCGCGGCGCCGCCTGACACACCGGTTCTCTCGATCACACCGGACCGGGACGCCATGGTCCGATACGGCCTCACCGCGAGGTCTGTTCTCGCCGCCATACGCGCGGCGTATTCGGGCGACCGGGTCGGGCAGATCTACCGCGGGACCCTGATCGAACCCATCGTGGTAACCATGCCACGCTCGATGCGCGCGGACCCGGCAAGCTTGTCGAAATTGCCCGTTACCAATGCCCAGGGCCGTGTTGTGCTACTGGGAACGGTGGCGAAGATTCGGCAGACGGTCGCTCCGGGGCTGATCCTGCACGACGCGGGTCGGCTTGTGCAGGTGGTCACCGTGCAGTCGGCACCGGGGCGTAGTGCTTCGGTTCTCGCGGCGGTGCAGCGGCGGATAGAGGGACTACGTCTGATGCGCGACGATTACGTCAGCTACGGCGGCAGTGCCGTCGCGGGAGCCGCAGCGCTGCGCTCACTGCTGATTCATGCGGGAACAGCTCTCGTCGTAATCTTGGTGTTGCTGAGCCTTGCCTTGGGTGAAGCACGTGCGGTCCTGCTGATGGCCCTTGGACTGCCTTTCGCGCTTGCGGGTGGCGTCGCGTCGGCATGGATATTTCTGGGGGGTGGACTCAGTCTGGGCGCTCTCGTCGGTCTGGTTACTTTGTTTGGCCTTTCGTTGCGCAACGGCCTGCTGTTGCTGATCCATTATCGGCGCCTCGTGCGCGAGGACGGCCTGCCGTGGAATGCGGATACGGCCCGACGCGGCGCCTTGGACCGGTTGCCGGCCATCCTGATCACTGCGACGGTGACAGCCCTTGGCCTCATTCCACTCGCAATCGCTGCAGGCTCTCCAGGCGATGAGATCGAAGGACCTATGGCGATCGTCATCCTCGGTGGACTTTTTACCGCCGCAATGCTCACGCTCCTCGTGTTGCCACGCCTTGCGACACGCTTCCTCCGGTTTCCGCCCGACACAAGCGAAGAATCTCTCAACGCCGCGCCTTGATGGCCAGCTGATCCGCTTGCGTAAGCCGATCGGCCGGACGGGCGGGACTGGGGCTCTCTGTTGCCTACGATGGAGCGACCAGACCGATTCCAAAGATTCCGAATGACCAATATTCAACCCCATATTCAGTGTTATGCAGCGCGCGCGATACCGATGCAGGCTTGCCGCCGAGATCGTCAGGATCGCGGGCGATGAAGGGAGGACGGGCGTAGGGCCGGAGTTGCCTTGCCGTTGCGCAAAGCGGCGCTCACGCGCCGCCTCCCCCGAACCGCCACACCGGGATGCCAAGCACCCGGGCCTTGTCGGCAAGGTTCTCGGAGATGCCGGAGCCGGGGAAGACGATCACCCCGATCGGCATCACCTCCAGCATCCGGTCATTGCGCTTGAACGGTGCGGCCTTGTTGTGGCGTGCCCATTCGGGCTTGAAGGCGATCTGCGTGACCTTGCGGGTATCAGCCCAGCAGGCGGCGATGCGTTCGGCCCCGCGCGGGGTGCCGCCGTGCAGCAGCACCATGTCGGCGTGCTTGCGATGCACCCGGTCGAGCACCGCCCAGATGCGCGCGTGGTCGTTGAAGTCGACCCCGCCGGCGAAGGCGATCCGCGACCCGGCGGGCAGCAGCACCTCGGTCTCGGCGCGGCGCTTGGCGGCGATGAAGTCGCGGCTGTCGATCATCGCGGCAGTCAGGGCGCGGTGGTTGACCATCGACCCCGCACGCGGGCGCCAGGCCGAGCCGGTGTGGTGGTCGAACAGCTCGGCGGCGTGGTCGCGGAGAAGCTCGAAGGCGTTGCGCCGCTCGATCAAGGTCAGTCCCTCGGCGATCAGGCGTTCCAGCTCGACCGAGCGGATTTCCGATCCGTCCTGCTCCTGCTGGCTGCGGCGCTGCCGGTCTTCGTTCGCGTCGAGCTCGCGCTGCACGCGGTCCACCATGCGGTGGAAGAGATTGACCTGCGACCAGAGCAGATCGGCGAGGTCGGGTTCCAGGCGGGTCTCGGAGAGGGTGGAGACGAAGGCGTCGAAGATGTCGGCCAGCGCGCCTTCTAGCCGTGCCGCCTCGGGCAGTGGCCGCGGGTCCGGATCATCCTGGTAGGGGCGATGGCCGTAGAGCTGCAACTCGTCGAGGAGGCGGGCGGTCGGGGATGCGGCGTGGGCTGGCTCGGCGTCGTCGTGGTGCTGGGAGAGGCGGTCGGTCGCCATGATCGGTGTCCTCGTTCGGCTGGCCGCGCCCATCGCGGCCTTCACGGCGATCCCTTGGCCGGGGCCGGGCCGGGGCTGCACCGCCAAGCGGAGCGCGGGCGGCCGGAGCGCGGCGGAGGACGGCGGGCGACGGCTATTTTGCCTCGCGATGCAAAGCGGCCCTCGTACCCGGGGTCCCCATCGCGCCTGCGCGATGGGGTGGGGGCCGCGGCGGAAAATAGTCGTCGCCCGCCGTTGCGTCCCCGGCCCGGCTCTGGCCCAATCGCCGCTCTCAGAAGGCCGTGGGCACGGCCCGCTCCCGGACACGAGGCACACCGGCGACCGGAGGCGCTCTCCCGGCACGATGCGTTGCCAGCCCCTCACGCTGAAGCCACAGGCTGGGTGCCGCTCGATGCAAAGCGCTCAGCATCCTCCGGGGTGAGCCGGACCCGCAGCCGTTCCAGCAGAGCATCGGCGCCAAAGCGGCGCAGGTCGGCGTTGAAGTCGTTCGTCACCGGCCAGAGGATGCGTGCCTCGATCCCGGCCGCTCTTGCCCGGTCGCGCAGGCACATCGCCGCACGACGCCCGGCCGCGTCGTTGTCGCGCGCGATGTAGAGGCGCCGCAGCGGCGGCGGGAGGGTCAGGGCAGTGAGGTGGTTGGCCGAGAGCGCCGCTGCCATCGGCATGTCGGGCAAGGCGCATCGCAGCGACAGCATCGTCTCGATGCCCTCGCCCGCGACCAGGACGTCGAATGCCCCGCCAAAGCGGACGGCGTTGCCGAGGAGATGTCCCAGCGCACGACGTGGTGCGGTGATCGGCGCCTTGTCTGCGCCAACCCGATCGATCCAGGTGCGATGCACGCCGGTGATCGCGCCGGCGGCGTCGGTGACGGCGGTGATCAGCGCCGGCCAGGCCTCGCGGGGGGCACCGTCATGCGCCCGGTAGAAGCAGGCCGGGTGGAAGCGGAGCGCCGGCATGTCCTCCAGCCGCGCGGTGATGCCGCGGTTGCGGAGATAGGTCTCGGCAAGCGTCCCCGCGATTGGGCGTGATAGGGCGACCAGCCGCCGAGCGGAGTCCGACGAGTCCTGCCGCCGTGGAGTGCGCGCCAGCTCCGGCTTCGGCAGTCCGAGGAAGGCCCGTGCCTCGCCCAGCGCATCGCCCAGGCGGTCGAGGCCACGGTTGAGCCGGATCAGGTCGAGCAGGTCGCCATGCTGGCCGCTCGCGGCGTCGGTCCATTTGCCGGCGGCACCCCGGCCGGCGTCCGGCCCGGTCAGCCGCACGAACAGGCTGCGGCCCGGCGTGTTCTGGACATCGCCGACCAGCCAGTAGCGGCCCTGGCGGCGTCCGTTGGAAAGGTAGTGACGGCACACCGCCTCGGCCTCGCGTGCGAGGCGGTGCGCCAGTTCGGCGGCGGATCTGGACATGGATTGTCTCCACGTTCAGGCCGCGACACGATCGACGACGCGGATCAGTGGCGATAGCTCGAACAGCGCCGACAGGATCGCAGATCCATGTTCGGTGACCGGGATGAACAGTCGCAGCCGCCAGGCGATGATCTCGCTGGTCAGCCCCTGCGCCTTGAGCTGATCGACGGCGCCGTCGGTGAAGCCGGTGAGTTCGACGCGGGCGACGCCCATCACCGTCGCGCGCCGGATGGTGAGCCCGCCGGCGAGATGCAGCACGGCGCCGTCGGCGAGCACGGCGGACCACGCCTCGTTCGGCGCCAGCGTCGGCGCGTCGTCCAACCCGAGCGCCCGACAGACCTCGCCCATGGTGGCGGGCGAGATCAGGCGGCCAATGACCCGCTCGCCGTCGTCGGTCTGCAGGCGATAGACCCGCAGCGATTCGTCGGGCAGCCGGTTCCAGATCG
>Ga0307375_10006136_pt1 | contig 11173 bp, 15 predicted proteins | sample TR1MG_FD_202531 | JGI IMG/M metagenome (GOLD analysis project Ga0307375, IMG submission 202531) | Soil microbial communities from Risofladan, Vaasa, Finland - TR-1 | ecosystem: Environmental > Terrestrial > Soil > Coastal area > Acid sulfate soil | place: Finland: Risofladan, Vaasa | collected...
GAATATGGTTTACAAGTGCAAAAGTAACTGACTTTATGATTCCTAATCCTAACACAAAAGAAGCATTTCAATTTTCGCAACGACTTTATCAGTTAGCAAAACGTGGTATTAAAATTAAGTTTATACTAGCACCTAGAGAAAAAGAAAAGAAATTTTATCAAAAGCTAAAAGATGTCGAAAATATAGAATTTGCTTTTTGTTACAATATGCACATGAAAGTAGTTCTTATAGATTCAACTTGGCTTTACTTTGGTTCAGCTAATCTTACTGGAGCAGGAGTAGGGTCAAGAACAAGAGAAGGTCGTAATAACTTCGAAATTGGTACAATTACAATAGATCAAAAAGCCATTGAACCTGTTGAACTTTTGCTACAAGACATCTGGATGGGGAGTAAATGTAAAAACTGTTATCAAAAAAGTAAAGGATATTGTGAAGGGATAGAATGAGGAAATTTAATAATCTAGGAATAACAATAAAGAATATTTTCAATTAACATCAATATGCAAATTTAACATTTCAACTTGAAGAAATAGACTATTAAATGAAAATATTAATACTACACTCAAACTGCAAATTCATGTTTTGTAAAGTGTAAATTTATTCTTCCTTTACATCACTTTTCTATACAATTATTTGATAAACTCTGAAAGCTATGATTAATATTATTTGGAGATTCTTCGCAAGAATGAATTTCTAGTACTTGTTACACGCTGTTCGATGAATGCCAATTAAATAGCAACAAATATTTAATTCAAGTCAGTATAGTAATCTTGTTTTTTATGAACGAACTAGCTATTAAGTTACAGGAATATCTAAGAGAAAAGAATAAGAATGAAGGATTAATTGTAGAAGATTTTCAGATATTAAGAGCTGGTTTTGAGACAGTAAAATATTCTTTTACTGAGTGCTCTTCTTTTGGTAAAGAAACAACTGCAAAAAAATTTCTCTTGAGAATGTTTCCCGATAATTATCCTGGTTATGGTGTAAAAAATGAGTTTACTATTATGGATAGACTTTACAAGGAAGGATATCCAGTTCCTAAAGTTATACTGTTTGAAGAAGATAAATCGATTTTAGGAAAACCATTCTTAATAATGGAATTTATAGAAAACAAAGCGTTTTACACTTATGTATTAAATGCTACTCCAGATCAACAAGAATATTGGATGAAAAAATTTTCAGAATTATTAGTAAAACTTCATCAAGTAGATTGGAAGAAAATAATAACAGATAGAGCACCAAAAAACTTAGATGATCCATATTTCTCAACTGATGTTTATCTAAACGATTATACCCAATGGAGAGAATTTGGATTAACTGAATACAATTCTACAGTTGATTGGCTTGTAAAACAGAGAGAGAATTATCCTGTTAAACGATTGGGATTTAATCATAGAGACTTTCATCTTGCTAATATTTTAGTAGCAGAGAATGATTCTATGTTTGTTGTTGATTGGAGTAATCCAAATGTTTCAGATATTCGTAATGATATAGCACACACATTTTGTGTTTTTGTTATGGAAAAACAAAGGAAACTTGGAGATTTATTCTTAGAATACTATGAAGAATTATCTGGAGAACCAATAGGTGATATAGCATTCTATGAAGTTGCTTCAATACTTCAACTTCTTTCATTCTGTATACCTTCAATTACAAGATATGCGAAAGATACTGAAGAATATAAGCAAAGTTTGAAGACCTTTAGTGTTAGGATAAGGAATTTGTACGAATTATTAGTAGAGAGAACACAGATAAGAATCCCAAATATTGAAGAATTAATAGGTTAATCAAGAAATATAGTAAAAAAAGAGAAAGGAGGATAAATTTAGTTTATCCTTTTTACAATGAATAATGAACTCTTCTACTCGGTAACTTCTTTATTCGTTTCAATTTTTGACTCAATGGGTTGAACGAATTGCTTACTAATGTTACTATACAGAATCCCAATTACTCCAAGTATTGCAACTGCAACATAGATCCAAACATAAGTCATCGTTTCTAATTCATTTATGAATCCTATTATCGCGGTTGTTAGTAAAGGAATTGCCATTATAAAATAAAGAATGGCATTATATACTGCCAATCTTCTGTACTTTATTTCTATTTTCTTTTTTCTAATTCCCTTATGAAAACCTTCAAATCTCAAAATGATTAAATTTTTGGTCCACATTAACATTATTATACCAAGTATAAAGAGTACTATTCCAACACCTAATGATACAATTTCAAACATTTTTTTATCATCTAAGAAAAAATATAGTCAATAAGTATATAAAGATATATATACATAATATATATTAACTTAATATATACCATCAATACTGTCATTAAATTCCTTAGTAACCAGGTGTAATAGATGATTGATATCAATAAGCAAGAAAGCAAAAAGGAAAATATAGCCCAAACAAGCATATCTGATAATTCAATAAAACCAAAACGTAGGATCGAATTTGATTATTTACGGACATTCGTAACAATAGGAGTGGTTTTTCATCATGCAATATTGGCATATCATTCTCAATCTGAGTTGCTTTTCTTATATGGATTTTCGCCTGTTGCAGATTCGGCACAATGGATAGGATGGGATTTCTTTGTATCATTCAATGATTACTGGCATATGCCTTTGATGTTTCTTATTTCCGGTCTATTCGTTTGGAAAAGTTTGGAACGTAAAGGTGCTGGAAAATATATTCTTGGTCGTCTTAAAAGACTTGGAATAGTTTTCATTATTGGTGTGCTACTTCTTATACCTATAGCACTTTATGCTAGAATGATGGAAGGTCAAATATTTCTTGGTTGGCCATATACTAGTTTACCTCAATTTTGGCTTGAAATGGCTAAAATTGGTTTTGGTACTGCAGGTCCACTTTGGTTTTTGTGGCTTTTACTGGTATTTGATGGAATTATTGCAATTGTTTATTTGATATATAGAGCATCTAAAAATAAAAAGAAGTCAAACGAAACTGAAATTAATACGGAAACAGAAGAAGTAAGCAATCCCGAGATCATCGAAGAGAATAGGATTGAAACAATCGAAAAAAACTCTTCAAATACTACAAAGAAATATTTTGAAAACCCCCTAATGATGTTCGGTTTAGTAATTGCTATTTTCTGTGTAGGTTATTTTCAAGGTGCATTTAGTGTTGATACTTCATTGTGGATAGGGATTGGTCCCTTCGGTATGCAGATAAGTCGTTTAGGATTCTATTTAACAGCATTCATGTTAGGTGTTTTCCTTGGAAAACAAGGTCTGGACAATACTGTGTTTAAGAAAAATAGTCAGCTAGCAAAATATTGGTGGGCATTTTTATTGGTTGGTCTTATAGCTTTTGGCATAACAATTCCAGTAGATTTGTTCGCAATAAAAATAGAAATTCTTCACTATTATCTAAAATTAGTACTTTTCCCAATTGTGAGTGCTTGTTTGGTGTATGGAGTTATAGGAGTATTTATACGCTTCTTTACTAAAGAAAATGCGATCTTTAATAGTTTGAAAAATAATGCATATGGCATCTATATTTTTCATTACATCTTTGTTCTATGGCTACAATTTGCATTTCTATATGTTCCCATACTACATGGAATCTTGAAAGGAATAATAGTAACCATATGTTCGATTCTACTATGTTGGGGATTCACTGCGATCTTTCGCCTTATACCGGGAGCTAAGCAAATTATCTAAAATTATATGGAACATGTATACTAAATATATAGATAAAAAATAACAAACAGAATCATTCAAAAAAATTGATAAAAAACAACAGAGGATGAATACATTGGATTTGGACGAAGAATTAAATCGATTAGAATCAGAATATAAGAAAGGTTTTGCTAAACCACTGATTCTATTAATGTTAGCTGAAAAGGAGAATTATTCTTATGCTTTAGCGAAAAAAATTATAGAGAAAACTTCAGGGAAAATTTCTATAGCCATTCCAAATATTTATCCTATTTTAAAATCCTTAAAAAAATCAGGATATATTCAAGAAAATAAATCAAAAGACCATTCAAGTAGAGTTTTTTATGAGGTTACAGAGCTCGGATATGCTTTACTTGATGATTTAACTGAATCATTACAGCAATTTTTGATGATATTTAGCGATTTGATTGATGATTATTATGAAAAAAGAGTGGAGAATAAAAAATGAATAAAGATGAACAACAGAGTTCTGAGTTGCCAGAAAATATCCAAAAATACCTTTCGTTAGTCAAAAAACACATACCCGGTTATAAAGAAATAAAAAAAGGAGTTCTAGAACAATTTATCCTTGATATTCAAGATGCTATTCAATCAACTGATAAAGAAATCAATCCTTACTTAGAATTTGGTGAACCGAAGGAAGTGGCAGCAAATTTATATCAATCACAAAACTGGATCGACAATATAACATCATTGAAAATTCGATCATTAGCATTTATATTTGATATCATAATCATTGGAGTGATTTTTTCAAGTATGATTATACTTGGTTATATGCTAATTAATTATGAAGTCTATTTAGATCCTTTAACAGAAAATATGATAGTTTTTGTAAAAGTAATGGGTTATTTATGTTATGTTTTAGCTCCGATATTTTATATTTTATACTGGTTTATATTAGAGATGATCTCCGATACTTCACCTGGAAAGAGAATACTTAATCTATATGTAATTGATGTAAATGGTGCTAAATCAAAGAAAAAACAGATTTTTATTCGAAATATAACTAAAATACTATTTCCAGTTTTAATTTTCGATATTATCCCATTTCTCCTTGAAAAGAACCCAAATTACATAAGAGTGTATGATCAGGCAGCTAAAACGATTGTTGTTAAAATTAAATAAGGGGAATAGATTTGTATTCTAAATAAATACAAAATCATTTTTCCCAAATTAACTTATTTGATAATTTGAACTATTCTATCGGATAGATCTATTATCTCCATCACTTGTTGATGAACTTCGAATAGTTTATCAACAGAAATTTTTCTGATTCCGATTTTTCTGACAAACTTATTTGTTGAACCATCAATTGCAACATGAATTTCTTCAAATAATTAGCAGACAATTTAATTATCGATATAATTCAAAACTGAAAAGTTTAATTAAATTAAGAGAATTATATCAACAGATGGCGAGTAATCCTATCACAAATTTATAGCTATTATTCTAAGGTGTTCAAGTTGAAGAAATATAAACCATCGGATCCTCTCAAAACTCCTCGTTTTACAGGAGTAAAAACGTTTATGCGTTTACCTCATATCAAAACATTAGTAGATATTGATTTTGCAGTAATCGGTGTTCCATCAGATGCTGGTGCTTCTTTTAGAACAGGACAAAGGGAAGGTCCTGCAGCTATTAGGAAAATATCAGCCTTACTTAGAAATCATAATCCCATTCTAAAAATCAGTCCTTTTGATTATCTATCTGGTGTGGATTATGGTGATTTACCTGTTATTCCAGGATATATTGAGGATACCTACAAACAAATTGCGGAAGGTTTACATCCAATTGTAGATGCAGGAATTATTCCTATATTGTTAGGTGGTGACCATGCGATTACATTGCCTGAATTGAGAGCTATTTCAAAAACACATGGACCCGTTGCTCTTGTTCATTTTGATGCTCACAGTGATACTTCAGATGAATACTTTGGTAAACCATATAATCATGGTACACCTTTCGCTAGAGCAGTGGAAGAAAAAATTATTCTTCCTGAAAAATCAACACAAATTGGTTTGCGTGGGTCAACATTTTCAAAAGAACATCTAGACATTCCAAAATCAATGGGTTTTGATGTCATAACAACTAAAGATATTCACCAACAAGGGATCAATAAAATTATTCAACAAATTATTAGTAAAGTGGATGGAGCTAAAACCTTCCTTACATTTGATATAGATGTTGTTGATCCTGCTTTTGCTCCTGGAACAGGAACACCAGAAATAGGTGGATTAACTAGTGGAGAAGCGATTGAGCTAATACATGGTTTGAAAGAACTTAATTTCATAGGATTTGATGTTGTGGAAGTACTGCCTGCTTTTGATCCTTCTGAAATAACTGCACTTCTCGCAGCTAATGTAGTTTTTGAATTCCTCTCAATTATTGCATATAGTAAAAACAAATCGAAAAGGAAATAAAGATTCATTTTTCGATGAAAATTATAACTAAATAAATGTGAATATGGTAATACAATCAACACAGAAGCACTAATGAAGTTATTCTGTAACATCAAATTGAAAGATATATGAATTTGTAGTGAATGCAATGGTTGTAATCAAAAACAGAAAGGATATTGTATAGGAATTGAATAGAAAAAGATTATAGATTAATTACAAAGCTATCAATTGTATGAATTTGGTTAACATATTTATTAACTGATATAAATTGCAAAGTAAATGAATTATAATTCAAATCTTTTAAAACACCTTTAATCAAAATAGGCTTTAAACCTCTTGCGACAGTACCATTCGGTTTAAAGATTTCTTTGATTTTAACAAATCCTAATGGTGCAGAACATTCTAACCAGAATATATCAGCATCAGCATTCGCGTAGATATGAAATATTTGTTCGAAATAAATACTACTTCCATTAATAACTATGGTAATATATTCTTCATTATCAAGGTCATTACATGAATAATCAAAATTAATTTCGTATTCAATTGTTGGATTAACTAGGGGGATCATCCTACAGGCTATCATAAAAAATGTCACAATAATTCCTATTGATACAACTGCTACAAATATAGACACCCTTTTCATAATTTAAAAGAAAAGATATTAATATAAAAATATATCTGAATCGATAGTGAGTGCAAGGATTGCTATTAGAAGCAGAGAGGAAATTGGAAGGGTATATGAAAAAGAGATTTATTTTTGCTTGCAAAGTTCAACCTAACATTCTCCTTTCCAAATGGATAAATCACAACCTTCTATGGGATTCCCACTCAAATCAATAGTAAAAAGATTCTCTAATTTTTCTAAACCTTGCATAATAGATATCTTATTTTGACTCAAATCCAAACGGCCTAAATTTCTCAACTTACTAAGTCCTTTTATCTCTGTGATTTGATTTTCTGATAAATTTAGTTCCTTCAAATTGGGAAGATCATATATAGTCCACCTATAGTTCTAATCTGGTTACCCGATAAATTCAAGCTGTTTGCATTTCCCTCTATCACAGAAATTACTTCCATCTCTAACTTGATGTTTACCTTTGGTAAAATTAATCCTACATATTATTATCTAACATTTAGATTTTGTTAAAATTAAATAATTTTGCTATTGAACATTTCATAATTGATGAAATCCTTAATTGTAGACTCAACTTGGCTTTATTTTGGTTCAGCTAATCTAACGGGAGCAGGATTAGGGTCAAGAACTAGAGAAGGTCGTAATAACTTTGAGATTGGAACAATTACAATAGATCAAAAAGCAATTGAATCCGTTGAACTTTTAATACAAGACATTTGGATTGGGAGCAAATGTAATAGCTGCTATCAAAAAAGTAAAGGCTAGTGAAGGAATAGAATAAACAGCAAAGCATTACTTCAATTCATTTTTTATTTTATCCAATAATTCATTTGAACCAAAAGTAATGGATAATTCTTCTAGCAATTTCCAATCCAATGAATCTGATGAACGTAAAAGAATCCCTCTAACATCATCTAAATCCTTTTCAGATTGAAAACCAGGTAAAAGTTTAACAACAATTAATGATTCGGGTGATGAAATCCAAAAGTCTAAACCTGAATCAAACAAATCAACCTTTCTCCGAAGGTTATAAGTTGAATAATCTACTTGTGTTCTTATTTGTTTCAAATCTAATCGAAGTAAAGGGCTTTTCAAATCAAAGACTATTATATGTGAACGCTCCTCTAAATCAAGTACTAGTTCTTCTTCTGTTATTGATAAATGATTTTTCTGAAGACATCAATAAATGACTTTATTTTCTTTTTTTCTGTGCTATCTAGCATTATCATAAAATCTAAATCTTCAGTTGAGCGGATGGCTCCATAAACACTAATAGTAGCACCACCAACCAAAACATAGTCAATTGAGCTTTCATCTAAGCAAGTTACAGCTATTTCTGCCAATTCTTGGAATCGTCTAAAATCATTCATTAAATTCTCTCCTACGTCTTTTAATGTGTGCTTCTTTATGACCTAAACGCATTAGTTCTTCAATAGAAGCATTAGGATATTTCCTTCGAAGTGATTCATAATAGATTTGAACTAAATCATCAATTAGGCTAGCCTGTAATTTCATAGAATCACTAATTGAAAGTTCTTTTAATTTTGAAATGCGTTCTTTTAGGGAAATACTCAATTTAGACACTTCCTAGATTTCAATAATAAAATAACGACTTGAATATTAAAATTATACTACCAATTATTTTGACTGTTTTCCTTTTCTTTTAAAATAAATGATATTCTACATTATTTGTTTATATAAATATATACCTTTTATAGTAGTATTCTTAGAATTTACCATTGTCGAAGGCACAGAGATGTACTTTGGATCATCAAACCTTTTTGGAGCAGGAATTGATTCTAGAACTCGAAAAGGGAAGAATAATTTTGAGATTGGAACTATAACCATTAATCAAAAAATCATTGAACCTGTTGAAGTTCAACTGCAAAATATTTGGAATGGAAGTGAGTGAGAAAATTGTTATCAAAAAAATAATGAATATTGTAAGGAAATTTCAGTGTAGCACTATAACTACTACTTATTTTTTTTATCAAAGCTTTCTTTCAATTTAGAGTAACCAACTCTATTGAACATGCATTCTTTAACACAAACAGAACAACCATATTCTTCAGCAAATACTTGGAAACACTTATCAAAAATAATGTGTGTTTTTCCACCGTCTTCACTAGAAATTGGTGTTTCAAGAATAGCTTCACCAGGGCAGGTCCTTATACATCTGCCACAAGTAGAACAATACTCGCCAACCCATTGATGAGGATTTTCGTCTTTTATTGGTATATTGGTTATATTTGTTAAAACCGCTGCAAGCCTATGTCGTGGACCATAATCAGGAGTAATTAATAATCCATGTCTGCCTACCCAACCCATACCTGCCAGTAAAGCAAGAGGAACAAAATCAATTGGTCCACCTAATGGATGACAAGCTTCTGCTACAAAACCATTCTTTCTAACAAATTCTGCTATTTTATTTGTACGAATACCTAATTCATTGTAGGTTCTTATGACCAGTTTTCCTGTTGCAAGACTTGGTGCCTTATCTATTTTTTTCTTATCCATTTCCATTGACAAAACAATTGCGTTATCAAATAATACTGCGTGATTGTTGAAAATGAGTTCTTGAGTAAGCTTAGCATAACCTATCTTTACATCAATTGATTCAGCATATTCTTCTAATTTTTTAAAGAAATCATCGTTTGCAGTATTTTTTGGTTCATGTGGGTTTTTCTTCAATGTTTTCGTCGCTTTTTTTGTCTCTCTCAAAAGAGAAAATGCTGTTCTTCCACCAAACATTTTCATTCTACTTACTAACAGCTTTCTGGTATTTTTAATCTTTAATTTTCTTTCAAATCCCATTACTGGTGCTGTTTCTTTTGCTTTTATTCTATTCGGATACTTTTCTAAATGTTTGGACGAACCGAATACTCTTTTCTGCATTTTATGCATAAAGTTCTCTTTTTCTTTCAAGTCAAAAATCTCTGAGGGAAATGTTTTGTAGTTTTTTGTTTTGTTCTAATCTATATAAATCTTGACTTTTTGTAATTTAAAGAAAAATAGTGATAAAAAATAACTGTCTATTAAAATTAGGTGTGGAAATGCTATGACAATTGAATATGATACAAGAATCTTCGTTTTTGACCATTTAATAATCGAGGTAAATCAATTTCACATTCCTCAATTCGATCATTACATAAATCGATATTTCCTTCTTCTTGAAACTGTTTCTTGAGCTCATTAGCAATTATAAGTTGATTTTGGCTAATTTTAATCTCGTTATCGGTAAAATCCCATGTTCTAAATTCAAGATCATTCTTTTTCAGAACCTGAGCTAATTTAGTATTATCAGGATGTAAAATATCAGGATTGTCATTTTCAAAAGCGTACTGAAAAGTAAATATGCCTATCTGTCCTAGAGGTGTTAAAATTTCTTTCAGTTGTTTAATTGTTTTATCAATATCAATTGAATAGTGTAAAGTAGCTATAGCAATTATTGTATCATAGGAATTGGATGATATAGTTAGATTATTTATATCATCTATTTTATAAATTAATCGCTGTCGTTTTTCTTGAGTTCTCTTATTTGCTAAATTGATTGCGTCATTTGCTACATCAATACCTAGAACACAAGCGCCAGTTACATCAGATATATACTCAGAAATTTTTCCGAGACCACATCCTAAATCTAAAACCTTATTCTTTGATGATAAATTGAGTATTTGAAGTAATTTATCTAATTGCACCATATCCATCATATTTGCTTGCGATAGATCCTTACCAAATACTCGTTTGCAAAAAATAGAATGAGCGGTACTAGTAGCTATTCTAAGAAATTCACTGCTGAATCTATCACCTATTCTTTTTCCTCGAATGGTTATTGCATTAGTTTTTCCAAAAGCAGTTAGAGAATAAGCATTTTCAATTCTTTGAAGGAGTTCTTTTTTTATTAATAATTCAGAAATATCTTCAAGATTTAATTCTTCAGAATTTCCTTTTATCTTCCATTTATGAAGTTCTAATCCACGTTTGTGTATACTATCAAGTGTGGATGGTATTTCTTTATTTGTTTTATATTTTTCAGGATATAACTCTAAAGATAATAACGCATCTAAAAATAAACTTTCTTCAACTGGTAATTGAATCTGCATTAACAATATTCTCCTCAGTCAGATCCTAATTAATTATTTGTTCATTAATAATTTGATAAACTCGAGATAATACACTAGTTGACATTAAACTATCAAAATAGAAACTATAAAGAAATTTGGAATGGAACTGAATGTAATGGTTGCTATCAGAAACAGAAAGGATATTGTAAAGGGATTGAATAATAATTAGGTAAATCTCTGCTTTAATTTTTAAGAAATCATTTTATTCCTTTTCAATTAATTGTTTTTTTAACGAACCATCAGGTAGCATCCAATCAGGATGATATTCGTCATTTTCTTCCATTTGATAGCGAACACATTTATTCCAATTACC